>OBWW01000994.1_pt1 | contig 15274 bp, 16 predicted proteins | sample 1538091 | NCBI WGS metagenome assembly OBWW01 (sample SAMEA2580125, study PRJEB22360) | human gut metagenome | biome: human gut; feature: human-associated habitat; material: faeces | place: Denmark | collected 2008/2010 | reverse complement strand
ATTAAGTCCATTACACTGACACCGTTGGCAAAACGGCCGATGGCCGTGCCGGATCGCGGTGTTTCCGGCAGGGTCCTCTCCCTGACCGTAAGTGGTTCGGCCGGTCAGGCGAAAATAACGGGAAATTCTTTCCAGTCCATGCTGGGTCTGAAGAGTACACTTTTTGATTTCTATCAGGGCAACGGCAATCCGCCCGATCCGGATAAGGCAAAGGCCGCCCGCAGCAACGTATTTCCCGTAAAAGCGGGAACTTCTCTTACCATCTACGGTTTCGGTTGGGGCCATGGCCTCGGTATGAGCCAGTACGGCGCCTACCAGATGGCCAGGGAGCACGGTGAGGACGCCGCGTTTTACAGAAAGATACTCTCCCATTATTATACGGGGACGAGTCTGTCAAAGTTGTATTAAGGAGTAGATTGATTTTGAAATTGTCGGACTTTTCATATGAACTGCCGCAGGAACTGATTGCCCAACATCCTGTCGAACCGCGTGATGCGGCTCGGCTCATGCTGTATGACCGCATAAGCGGGGAAGTGGAACACGCTCGTTTTTATGATCTCGTTGATGTGCTTAAGTCCGGCGATGTGCTTGTTTTTAACGATTCCCGGGTTATACCGGCGCGCCTGCACGGGACGCGGGTGCCTACAGGCGGTAAGGTGGAAGTATTATTGCTGGCCCCTGTCGGCGAAGATACATGGGAAGTTCTTGTTAAGCCGGGTAAAAAAGCATTCCCGGGAACCGCCATTTCCTTCGGCGACGACCTTACGGGGACCGTACTTAAACGAACCGATTTCGGCGGCCGTGTAGTGCAATTTAAATACACCGGCGTTTTTGACGACATAATCGGACGTATCGGTGAAATGCCCTTGCCGCCGTATATTCATGAAAAGCTTGAAAATCCGGATGATTATCAGACCGTATATGCCCGCGAAAAGGGATCCGCCGCGGCGCCGACGGCAGGCCTGCATTTTACCGGGGCACTGCTCGACAGGATTCGCGCCAAAGGTGTGGAAACGGTATTTGTTACCTTGCATGTAGGGCTCGGTACATTCCGGCCGGTTGAAGAAGAAAACATTGAAGACCATGTCATGCACAGCGAATTTTACAGCATTATGCCGGCAGCCGCGGCGAAAGTGAACAGGGCAAAAGATGAAGGGCGCCGTGTTATCGCGGTCGGGACAACGTCGATTCGAACACTGGAAAGCGCCGGTTCAAACGGCCGTGTCGAAGCCGGAGTAGGACGGACCGACATCTTTATTTATCCTGGATACACGTTTCGCGTTGTAGACGCGCTTATAACGAATTTTCACCTTCCCGAATCAACCCTGCTCATGTTAGTCAGCGCCATGTCGAAACGGGAAAAAATTCTGCGCGCTTATGAAACGGCCGTTCGTGAAAAGTATCGTTTTTTCAGCTTCGGCGACGCCATGTTTATACACTAGGAGGTACCTGTGGTTATTGAGTACAAGTTACAGGCCGAGTGCGGCGGTGCCAGGGCCGGGCTTTTGCGGACGCCGCACGGCACTTTCAAGACCCCCATGTTTATGCCCGTCGGCACACAGGCGACGGTCAAAACCCTGACGCCTGAGGAATTGTACGATATGGGTGCGCAGGTTATCCTGAGTAATACGTATCATCTCTTCCTGCGGCCCGGTGAGGACCTGGTCAGAGAAGCGGGCGGCTTACATCGCTTTATGAATTGGAAACGGGCCGTTTTGACTGACAGCGGCGGTTTCCAGGTATTCAGCCTGGGACGGATGCGCAGGACTACGGAGGAGGGAGTTACCTTCCGTTCACATATTGACGGTTCGGAAAAATTCCTTTCACCGGAAGTTTCTATGACCGTTCAGATGGCTTTAAATGCGGATATTGCCATGACTTTTGACGAATGCATCCCCTACCCGTCGGACTATGAATACACCCGCCTTTCTACGGAACGGACGAGCCGCTGGGCACGACGTTGCCTGGACAGCCACCGTAGTGACACACAGGGGCTTTTCGGTATCGTTCAGGGCGGTATGTATAAGGACTTGCGCAAAAAAAGCGCCGCCGATCTGGTAGCCATGAATTTTGAAGGGTATGGAATCGGCGGATTGAGTGTTGGCGAATCAAAGGATATCATGTATGATATATTAGACGGAACCGTGCCGTACCTGCCCCGTGAAAAGGCACGGTATCTCATGGGTGTCGGCACGCCCGACTGTTTGATCGAAGGCGTTGCCCGCGGCATAGATATGTTTGACTGCGTTTTTCCGACGCGTGTTGCCCGTAACGGCATGGCCATGACGGGTACGGGCAGGGTTAATGTGCGTAACGCCGGATATGCCCGGGATTTCGGTCCCCTTGAAGAGTCGTGCGGTTGTTATACATGCCGCAATTATACGCGTGCTTATATACGTCATCTTTTCAAAGCGGAAGAACTCCTGGCATATCGTCTTGTAAGTATTCACAATTTGTATTTCCTGCTAAATTTTATGCGTCGTATGCGTGAATCCGTATTAAACGGAACGTTTGCCGCATTTCGTGAAAATTTTTGGAGCCGATATCGGGACAGCTGACCCGGTACGGACACGACATTACCTTCGGGAGGTGAGACAGGTGGACATTATGGAGCAGATGCAGGCGTTCTGGCCGATTATTCTCATGGTAGTTATTTTTTATTTCATGTTGTGGCGGCCGCAGAAAAAGCAACAAAAACGTCGTCAGGAAATGCTTGAAAGTCTGAAGCCCGGTGCAAAAATCATTACAGTCGGCGGTATTTTCGGTACAATCGTTTCGTTGCACGAGGACCATGCGACAGTACGGATTGCCGAAAAGACGGAAATCAAAGTTACCCGTCAGGCTATCAATCAGGTCTTGAGCAAGAATGAAGAAAATCAGTAAACCGGAGTTATGTGATGGAAGAAAAAAAGGTGCTTCGCAAACAAATGAACAGCCTTTTGCATTCTCTGCCTGCCGACGTATGCGCGGCAGGCAGCTCCGTTATTTGCCGGTCCCTGTGGCAGTCGGAAAAATATAAGACGGCAAAACGGATTATGGCCTTTCTCCATATGGCCGGAGAAGTATCGCTGGATGCCTTTATTGACCGGGCCGTAAAGGACGGCAAGGAAATCTATGTTCCCCGCTGTCTGGATGAAGGGCGGATGGAAGGGGTTCGCCTATATTCGCTTGACGCGGCTGTATCCGGCCGTTACGGTATCCGCCCCGCCGTCGGCGGTGCGCCTGTGTGTGACAGGCGGCAGCTCGATTGGCTCATTGTATCAGGGCTTGCCTTTGACCGGCAGGGGCATCGCCTCGGCAGAGGGGCGGGATTTTACGATCGCTTTGCGGAGAACCTCCGCGGGGATATCGTCTGGGCCGTGGCACACGGTTTTCAGCTCATAGATAGCGTGCCTGTCGAAGCGCATGACGTGTCCGTTTCCGTCATTGTGACGGAAAAAGAATATATCAGTACCATATAAATAAGTTACATTCCCAGAGAGGGGGAGCGTAGTTGCGTCTCAAAAACATGATCAAATTTTTTGGCGCCGTTGCCATCATTATCGGCGTCTTTGCCACATGTATCCGGCCCCTGGCCGAATCGATAAAGCAGGGGCTCGACCTGCAGGGCGGCACGCATATCGTCCTGGAAGCACAGGATACGCCGGACTCGCCAGTTACGGATGATTCCGTTAACCGCGCCGTTACTATCGTTGAACGCCGTATTAACGAAATGGGCCTGACCGAACCTATCGTCCAAAAGGAAGGCTCTCGCCGCATTATCGTCGAGCTGCCGGGCGAAAAGAATCCCGAAAAGGCCATCGAAACCATCGGCAAAACGGCCGTTATGGAGTTTAAAGACGAAACCGGTACTACGCGGATGACCGGCAGCGACTTGAAGACGGCAAAGGAACAAATCGATAACGGTAAGAAAAGTGTTGTCGCTATTGAATTTACGGACGAAGGGGCGCAGAAATTTGCCGATCTTACGGCGGCCAACGTAGGCCATAAGATTTCCATCACACTGGACGGGGAAGTGTTGACGGCGCCTGTCGTCAACGAAGCCATTACAGGCGGCAAAGCGGTGATCACCGGCAGCCAGTCCCTGGAAGAAGCGAAAAATCTCGCGATCTTGCTCCGTTCCGGCGCTCTTCCGGTTAAACTCAAAGTTCTCGAAGTGCGGACAATCGGCCCCAGCCTCGGACAGGATTCGAAGGAAAAAAGTGAACGTGCTTTTGCTATCGGCATTGTTCTGATCATGATTTTCCTTGTCGTCGTCTATCGCATGTCCGGCATTGTCGCCAATGTGGCGCTCCTCGTCTATGTTCTGATCCTGCTTGCTATTCTCAAGTATCTGGATGCAACGTTAACACTTCCCGGTATTGCGGGGATTATCCTCTCCATGGGTTTTGCCGTCGATGCGAATATTCTTATTTTTGAACGCTTTAAAGAAGAAGTTCTTGTCGGCAAGAGCCTGCGTACATCCATGCAGGCCGGGTTTAAGCGCGCCTTCAGTACGATCCTCGATGCCAATGTGTCCGTTATGATTGCGGCGGTCGTACTCATCGTCATGGGATCCGGCACGGTACGCGGCTTTGCCGTTAACCTGGCGCTCGGTATTGTTGTCAGCATGTTCACGGCCATTCTTGTCAGCCGCTCCCTGCTTACGTGGTTCATTAACACGGGGATCCTTGTCAATCCCCGCTTCTACGGATTAAACAGGACTGTTGGACAGAAAGATGGCGGAAAGGAGGGACAGGCATGAAATTCAGCATTGTAAAGCATCGTAAATGGTGGTTCACTCTGTCCGCGGTCCTTGTCATCGCGAGTTTACTCTCCATTTTTACCCATGGATTCAATTTCGGTATCGACTATACGGGCGGTACCATATTGGATATGCGGTTCAACCGTCCCGTGACGGTTGCCGAAGTCCGTCAGGTTGTCGACGGCACGGGGATGAATTTGGAAAGCAGTGTTATTCAGCTCTCCGGCGTTACGGATCAGGATGCGTCTCAGGACGTTATGCTTCGCATGCGCAATCTTTCCAGCGATGAAAGCAGGTCGCTGGCCGATAAGCTCCATACCCGGCTCGGCGGGGCGGAAATTAAGCGTACTGAATCGGTCGGCGCCGTTATCGGCGCGGAGGTGACGAAAAATGCGGTCATGAGCCTGGCTGTGGCTTTTCTGGCCCTGGCAGCATACATTTCTTTCCGTTTTGAATATAAAATAGCGATTTCCGCTATTGTTTCCATTCTTCACGACCTTATTATGGTTTTGGGTGTATTTTCCTTTTTCCGGTTGGAAATAGACTCGTCTTTCCTGGCGGCAATTCTCACGGTTGTCGGATATTCCATGAATGAAGCGGTAGTTATTTTTGACCGTGTTCGCGAAAATACGCGAACTCACAGGAGAACCGATACATACGAACAATTGGCGGAAGACAGTATTTCCCAAAGTATCCACAGACAACGGTGCTTCTTGCTTGCGGTTCCCTCCATTTCTTCGGCGGCGAATCGACGAAAAACTTCTCGCTTGTCATGCTCATCGGGTTTGTCAGCGGGGCCTATTCGTCCATTTGTGTCGATACCTCGTTGTGGGTCGTCTGGAAAAACCGATCCGACCGCAGGCGCGGCCTCGGCGCGGTTAACCGTGACGCGGAAGAAACGGAAGTCGTCGAAGTCTGATCGGAAATGCGAAAAAGCGTCTTACCCGTTACGGTAAGGCGCTTTTTGTATACGTTCGTTAAAAATCATAATTATGAAATCTCATAACAACAGGCGTCCGGACTGTGTTATAATAAATAAAATCAGAGGAGACCCGCTATGAGCGATTATATGCTGTCCGTCCTGCCCCGAACGGGTAGCGGCGAAGCGGAAGGAAAACGACATGATTACGGCAGTGAAATGACTGCGTATTTCGAAACTCTTTTTCCCGGCCGAAAACGTACAATTTATAAAGACCGGACGCTATTGCCGGTCGCTGTGGATGTAGCCGTCCTTCATCCGACGGCAGACGAACCTTTTTACTTACTGTATACGATCGGGATGAGTTCTCTTTCCATGGCCGATTATTTAGGCGGTAAAGAAGGCGATACGGCTCTGGCCGAACTCTATATGATGCTTTCGGAAGATTGGTGCCTGCCGGCTTCGGCGGCCCTCTTCAGTACGGAGAAGAAGCCTTGGCCCGTGCGGCTTCTGACCGATTTGGGCCGGTTTTCCCACTTGAATAAAATGTGGCTTTCCTACGGTTTTATGTTGCCGGCCGAAGAAAGCCGTGAAACCTTTTCCGATGCCGGAGAATTTTCCGGTGCCGTCATCATTCAATTTGACGGCGAACTCGGAGAAATAAAAACGGCCGACGGCAATATAATTCAATTATATATGCCCATGCCTCTCTATGCGGAAGAAAAAGAGTTGTACGGGACGGTCGGTCCCGATGAGTTGACAGAACGTATTTTACGGTGTAACGGCGGTTCTTTTTTGGTGAACCCCGAACGGCCCAATGCGGCCGCGGCACCTCAGACCGAAGGAAGAAGGGAGACTGTTGACGAAAATACTTGATGTGCTGTATCCGACGACGCCGGAAGAAGCGTTAACGCTGTATAAGGAAGATGAAAATACTGTGTTTGCCGCCGGTGGCGGCGGGTTAAGGAAAAAAGACGCGTCCGGACGTCGTATTATCGCCTTGTCTGAACTGGGTCTTGATTATATACGCGACGAGGAGGAAGAACTGGTTATCGGGGCGACGACCGCTTTAGCGGCGTTGGAACAGTCGGCGGCGGTAGAATCAATGTGTAAGGGCCTGCACTGCTGTTTTCATGATATTTATGACAAATCGGTAAAGAAAAGAGCTACGGCAGGCGGTGTTGTGAGCGGTAAACATCCTTTTTCAATCCTGCTGCCCGTACTGCTTACATTGACGGTTGATGTCGTTTTGGCAGGACGCGGCAGAATGAGCCTGGAAAATTATTTGCTTTGTCCGCCTGTCCGTGATCTCATTTGTGAAATACGGATTTTAAAAGAAAAAATACACGTGTCCTATGAAGTGCTGCGCCCCTTGCCGTCTGATGAGCCCGTTCTCGTGGCAGCCGTTTCACTCAGTTCCCGGGGCTGGAATATTGTGGTCGGCGGGCGGCCGGGAATAGCGGCAATTGCTCATAATGCAGTGGCTGAATTGAATGAGAAAGGGATTAAAGCGAAGGATAACGTGGCGGTCATGGTACGGGATGAGTTGGATTTTGCCGATTTCGGAGCGGCATCGGAAACGGAACGAAAAGAAATGACAGTTGCCATGCTGAAGCGATTGCTCCCGCTTGTCTATGAAGAGTTCGGTAAGTTGGGATATACTGCGATATAAGGAGGCGGAAAATGGCGGAAGATAAGCGCTGGCTGCGGCTCTTGCAGCCGGGAATTACGGCCATTGTCGGAGCCGGCGGTAAAACGACGGTTCTCGAACGGCTGGTGACATACGGACAGGGGGCGAATTTGCCGATTATGGTGAGTTCCACTGTTCCGGCCGATACAGAGTGGTTGGGTAATGTTGGGCAAATCGACATTATCTGCACGGAAAACAGAGAAAAGGGAGAAGCCTTCTGTGTAGAAAAAATAGCGGCAGGGCGCGTCCCCGGCTGGTTCCGTTCAGTTGATGGGGACGGTAATTATGAGGGCCTGGAGCCGGACATGCTCGACTACGTACGGGAACGGCATCCTGCCTGGTATATTATTGCCGAAGCGGACATGGCTCACCATAAATGGCTGAAAGCCCCTCTGGCTGAAGACGTGCCGCTGCCGCAGCATTGTGATACCGTTATCGGTGTGGTCAACCTGCAAATGCTGGGCTCATCCATTACGGAAGAACGGGTCGAGGGGGCCGAACAGGCGGCTCTTATTATGAATCGTCCCATGGACGCCGTCGTTACACCGGCTCTTTTGGCGAAACTGTTGAGTCACCCCCGCGGGCTCTTTCGCGGCGCGTCGGCATGCAGAGTCCTCTTCTGCAGCGGTTATAATGCTGTTCAGCACCGCATGACCGAGGCGCTTTTGGATGAATTGGAGGGCCTTGATTTGCAAGTCATTGTTTTGGCTGACGGCTATAAGGAAACCTGTACTATCCGCCAGTATATTTCATGCGGCGACAATAAAAACTGAACCGTAAGGAAACGAAAACACGAGGAATACAGCCGGTTTACAGGCGGTATTCCTTCCTTTTATGCATGATATAGAAGAAGCATTCAGGAATAATGTAACGGGGGGAAAGTTTCGGAGAATTGGCGTGAATACCCGTAAAAAAGATAAGAAGGCTTTACCTCAGTATTTAGACGGGCAGGACAATATCTTTTTTGTCAATGGTATTTATTAATATGTATTTACCTGTGTCAAGCGTAAATAAAAATGTCACAAAAAAAGCAAATATAAGCGCTTTTAGAAGCTAAAGTTCATTCCTGTATGCATGGGCCGTGCAGCATACATCCCCAAAAGAATAGAGTCGTTCCGCTGTGTTGGTTTCAAAAGCGAAAAACGTATCGTGTTTCCGCGGACAGCGCATAGCCGGAATGTACGGTGATTTAGTTTTTCAAGCGGTTGATGATCAAATTTAGGGGAAAAGCCCGCTTCGGCCGAACAGCCGGGTCGTAAGGAAATTCCCGGTTATTGGCGGCAGGGGCTTTAGGGGATAAGAGGTCATAGTCCGCACGGTTTTTAAATAGTCTTATACTTGTATTCTTCAGTCGTAGCCAGTATTATCTTGCTTACGGCGTACCTTCGTAGAAGTAGTATGCGATATGTGTGACAAATTCATTTGCGTTTTATATGGTATTTATAATTGTGACATTATTTGACAAGTTAAAATAGGCTTTGCTATACTTAACTAGCAATACGATAACAAAAATCAGTTTCATCAATATACGTAAAGCGTACTGAACGTGCCCGCGCTTTTACTTTTTGGCATAGCAAGAGGAGTGATACCTTGAACGGCTTGGAATTATTTGAAAAGGGCGGCTTTATCATGTATGTGCTGGTCCTGTGCTCACTCGGTGTCGTGACTATTGCGGCGGAGCGATTGAATTTTTATCGTCGGCTGAGCAAGGGGATGGAACAGTTCTCGGCGCGTCTTCCTATAGCGTTGCGCAACAACGGCTGGGAGTCGACCCTGGAGGATTGTGAAGAGTCGGATAATGCTGTCGCTTTTTTGGCCGCCGCCGGGATCAAGGAAGCTCTCCGCGGCGGCGACGTCACGCTTGCGCTCGATACGGCCTATAATGAAGTGGCCGGGCATCTGCGCGCTCATCTTAACTACCTGGGCATGATTGTTACCTTGTCCCCGCTGCTGGGCCTGCTCGGTACGATTTCGGGCATGATCTCGTCGTTTAACGTGTTCAGTATGCAGGCGGGGGAACCGCTGGCCATTACGGGCGGCATAGGCGAAGCGTTAATCGCGACGGCGACCGGCCTTTGTGTTGCCATTATGGCTCTTATTATTCATACATTTCTGGCACAACGTCTGGATGAAATACTCTCGGTTCTCGACAAGGCGTCTTCCGCGGTTCTCGCCGAATGCGGAAAAAACGGTGAAAAACGATGAGACGGGAACACAGAATAACTGCTCAGCCGGCTGTCATTATTATACCGATGATCGATATCATGCTTTTTTTATTGGTATTCTTCATGATCAGCAGCATTTCCATGATTCAGGCCAACGCCATTCGCGTTAATCTGCCGGCCGGCCAATCGGCGGAAAATGATATGAAGCCCCATACGGTTATGATTACCATCACATCGAGCGGAGATATCCTTTATGAGCAGGATACGAAGCCGACAAAAGACTTCGATGAAAAAATAAAAGCAAAGGTTGCCGGTGATCCCGACGCCGTATTTGTCGTGCGCGGCGATCGCAAAGCTCCGTATGAAAATATTGCCTATGCGTTGGATGCCCTGAAGGCCGCCGGGGTCCAGCATATTTCCATTTCCGTAGATAAGTAGTGAAGAAGGCGAAACGATGAGATTCAGATCAAAGTGGAAACAGGCATTAATAATTGCCGTAGCACTGCACATTGTCTTTATCGGTATTTTCGGATTCCTCGTTCCCTGGATTGACGGACAGGCGGCCGACAAAGCCCCCGAACCGACGGTAGAGTTTGCTTCCGGAGACGGTACGGACGGTGACGGCGGCAGCGGCGATTCGGAACAGCAGGATCAGGACGAACAGAAAGAGGAAGAAAAACCGGAAGAACAACAGCCGGTTACACCCGAACCTTCTCCTGTAACGCCCGTTCCCGAAACGATTACAAGCCCTGTGACGGCAAGCGACCCGTATAATGCCATTGCCAAGAAGACAAGCGAAGGGGAGACGGCTGAACCGAAGTCGGGCAACGGCCGGGACAGTGGCAAAAAAGGCGGCGGTAAAGGACAGAAAAAGGGGAATCCGCCGATTACGGAAAAAACTTTTTATCCGCCCAAAGGCATCGTTAAGTTTAAGGGGTATATTACAGTACAGTCTCTTGTCGGTACGAACGGCAAGGTAACGAAGGTTAAATTGATGACGCCCGTTCGGGACAGGAAGAATCCCGAATCGGCCAAGGTTAACAAGTTGGCGGAAGAGTATGCCATGAAATGGCTGTTCAAGCCGGCTACGGATGAAAACGATAATCCCATTCCGGCGTACAAAAATATCAGCATACCTTTCAATGCCCCGCCCAAAGTGGAAAAAGAATAATACGGTATTTATCATCACTTAAAGGAGTGACCTGTTCATGAAATTACGCAAGTGGCTGGTTGCGGTTACAGCAGCGGTGCTGTTTTTTGCCGCCGTGCCCGGCTCTCAGGCTGCGCCGCGCTGGGAACAAGTCGGCAATCGCGTGGTACAGTCCATTAACGAAGCCGTGAATATTTACAATTCCGGCGATTCGAACGGTGCGAAGACCGCCGTTAATAATGCATACTACGGTATTTATGAAAAAGACGGCCTCGAACCGGCTATCCGCTCCAGTGTGGCCGCCAAGGATGCGGCTCTCACGGAATATCAGTTCAGTAAGCTCAAAAAGGTAATGAGTGAGCCGAATAACGGGGATCAGGTCCGTGCCGAAGCGGACAAACTGAACCAAATGGTCATGGAAGATGTAAAAAAACTGGAAGACAAGGGTTCGGCCGGCGGCGGTTGGGCGACGTTCGGCCCGGCTTTTCTTATCCTTTTACGTGAAGGCATCGAAGCGATGCTCGTTCTTCTGGCGATTATTGCATATCTTCGCAAATCGAGCAACGAGAAATATCTTAAAACGGTTTATAATTATTCCCTGGCGGCTATCGTGGCCAGCTTTATTACGGCATATCTGTTCAGTACACTTATGAATGAAGAAGCGGGTATCGGCGCGAGCCGTGACCATTTGTAATTTAAGGATGGAGGAGGGGGTTGAGGCAGGGAGCCGTGAATTGATTGAAGGCGTAACGGCGCTTATTGCCGTTGTTGTCCTCTTTTTCACCAGTGCGTGGCTCGGCGCCAAATCCGATAAAAATGCCTGGAAAGAGTATATTGAAAGTATGATTCATACGACCATGACGACAGGACATGCCAAAGCTCTCGGCATGGCTGCCTTTTTGGCCGTATACCGTGAAGGAGCCGAAGTAATTCTTTTTTATCAGGCATTGTTTAATAACTCGTCCGGCGATACGCATTTGATTTGGGCCGGTTTCGGCGCAGGGTGTGTTGCTCTGGCCGTCTTGTTCTTCCTTATGCAGCGGGGAATTTTGCGTATCCCCCTGCGGCCTTTCTTTATCTTTACAAGCGTCTTGATGTATGTTTTGGCGGTAAGCTTTGCCGGCGGCGGCATTGCGGAACTACAGGAAGCGGGTGTAGTCGGCCAGACTGTAATTGAAAGTTCGATTATTCCGACCATCGATTACCTTGGCATTTACCCGACTGTAGAAACGCTCGGTGCTCAAGGTTTCATGATCTTGTTGGCGGTCGGTATGGTTTATTATAGAAGCAGAAAAAATCGAAATGTTGATGTGTCTGCTCAAAATTCATAAAAGGAGATGTTGTTATGTTTGGTTCTAAAGTTAAGAAGTTGAAAGTTGCATTGGCAGTATGCGCGTTGGCAGGTTCTTTCGCTGCATTCGGCGGTCAGTCTACGTATGCATTTGAGGAATACCCGATCGGCGAAGAACAGGAAGTGAAGGATCAGCACTTCAATGTTGCTTTAGTTTACTTCCAACCGATACAGATGGAACCGGAAGGCGTAATGCTCAGCCCGGACAAAGCCGACCTCCACATGGAAACGGATATTCATGCGACCGAAGGCAATGATACCGGTTTCGGTGTAGGCGAATGGATTCCCTACCTGACAGTTCATTACAAATTCACCAAGCAGGAAACCGGTGAAACAATGGAAGGCGTATTCATGCCGATGAATGCCGATGACGGCCCGCACTACGGTGCCAATCTCAAGATGCTCGGCGCCGGTACGTATGATTGTGAATTCACGATCGACAGCCCGTACCGCATGAATTACGGCTTACACGTAGATAAAGAAACGGGTGTTGAAGGCCGCTTCTGGAAGGAACCGGTTGTCCTCCACTGGACATTTAACTACGTTCCTCGTAACTGGTAAGCGCTCAATCAGCTAACGTAAGGAAAAAGTCCTGCCGGCCGGACCGTAATGAGGCATTATTACGACCGGTTTGCAGGACTTTCTTTCCTATATAAAGGAGTACGACATGTTACAGGCATTTCTTTTGCAGTTCATTCCGGCCATGGTGCAGGGCGTGACCCTTGCCGTGCCGCTGGGGATTTTATTGGCTATCTTTTTGCGCCTTGAGTTGCCGGAATACAAAAACACATTAAAACGGGCCATCTATTGGGGGTTTTGGCTCTCCCTTTTCTTTGTCGCCGTCAAAGTCGGCACGAAGAACGCCATTACGCGTGAAGGGTTCGAGGCGCTGACCATAACGATTGCCGTTGTGGCCGAAATTATCCTTTTGATTATGCTTTTCTTCGGTAAGAATTTGTCGGAAAAGGTGAATAAAGTCGTTGCGACGAGTGCCTTTATTTTGGCTGTCATGTTTATCCTTTTTCACGGTATGGAGCTGTGGCTTATGCCGTATACGTCATTTATCGGGGCGTCCGGCAAGTATTTTACTTTAAACTTTTTCATAGTGAATCTCGGCTTTATTACGGGCCTCTTTTTTGCGCTTCTCGGCGCCGTCATCACGTATAAAGCGGCAGCGGCTCTCCGTTATAAGCGGCTTCTTTTTGTATTTGCCATTCAGATTCTGGCGCTTTTTATTGAACAGATTATTTATATTCTCCGCGTTGCTATGGCGCGCCAATTCTTGCCGAGCGGATCGCTCATCAAGATCATGGCGCCGATTATTAACAATCAGGACATGCTGGTCTTTGTTATTTACGGGGCGCTTCTTTTTGTGCCGCTCACTCTTTTCTCACAGCCGAAACCGGAACGGCCGGAAGGCACCAATCCGGCGGAGTACCGTCGTATTGTGTCCGGCGCCAAGGCCAAACGCCGTTGGGGAGTCGGTACTGTGATCTGCCTTGTTGCCATGGCTTGCTTTTCCACTTTCGGCTGGTCTTATGCAACGCATAAGGAAGAGATCGTGCCTGCCGTACAGGTGAGTGCCGTGAACGGTAAAGTTTCAATTGATCTGGGGCAGTTCGCGGACGGGCATTTACATCGGTACGTGTACAGGGCTTCCGGCGGTGAAGGCGTTCGCTTTATCGTTATCTTAAAAGGCGGCTCCGCATACGGTGTCGGCCTTGATGCCTGCGAAATCTGCGGGCCTACCGGTTATTATGAAAAAGACGGGCAAGTCGTCTGCAAGTTGTGCGATGTCGTTATGAATAAGGCGACTATCGGCAGCAAAGGCGGCTGCAACCCGATTCCCGTCAAATATACGATTGAAGGCGGTAAGCTCATTGTCAACGCTGAAGATTTGGAAGCTAACCGCAAAGTATTCCGCTAGAAAGGAGTGAACCTATGTTTTGGTTGATGGTTAAAGGTGCCCTCATACGTCAGCGCGGCCGGTTCTTCCTGATAGCCCTGACCGTTGCCCTCGGCGTGTCTCTGGCATCGGCCATGCTGAACGTTATGTTTGATGTCGGTGACAAGGTTAATCAGGAATTAAAAGCCTTCGGCGCCAACATTACGGTGGCACCGAAAAATGCTTCGCTTCTCAGCGATGTTTACGGCGTCGGCAGTGAGAGCGGACATAAAGAATATTTGAAAGAATCCGATTTAGGGAAGATTAAAACAATTTTCTGGACGAATAATATCGTCGCTTTCGCCCCTATGCTGGACGGGACCGTTTCGGTGAACGGCAAGACAGTCAATCTTGTCGGCACCTGGTTCAATTATCATATGCAATTGCCTACGGGCGAAGCGTTTGATACAGGCGTGGAAGAAATGAAGTCCTGGTGGCAGATCGACGGCAGCTGGCCGAACGACGGAACGGATCAGGTCCTGGTGGGGCAGAAGCTTGCCGAATCGCTGCAGGTTAAGGTCGGCGACACCGTAAGTTATCAAAAAGCCGACGGCACACAGGGGAACTTTACCGTTACCGGCATTGTTTCCGGCGGCGGCGCGGAGGATGATGCCGTTTTGGCAAGCCTGTCCGTCGCTCAGCAAGCTTTGAATTTACCCGGTAAGGTCAGTGAAATTGAAGTCAGCGCCATTACGACGCCGGAAAATGAACTGGCCCGTAAGGCTGCCGCCAATCCGGAACGACTTTCCCAGGCGGAGCGGGAAATCTGGTATTGCACGGCTTATGTCAGCTCCATTGCTTTCCAGATTGAAGAAGTCATAGAAAACTCCAGCGCCCATCCGGTGCGGCAAATCGCCGAATCGGAAGGGAAAATTCTTGATAAGACGCAGATGCTGATGCTTTTAATCACCGTGTTGAGCCTTCTCAGTGCGGCCCTCGGCGTTTCCAACTTGATCAGTGCCAACGTGATGGAACGAAGTCGGGAGATCGGCTTGATGAAGGCCTTAGGGGCCAAAAATTATGAAGTTATCGTCATGATTTTAACGGAAACCCTTATTGCCGGTGCCATCGGCGGTATTATCGGTTACTTTGTGGGTATGGGTTTTGCCCAGATCATCGGGGTCACCGTTTTCGGCTCGGCCATTGCCAATAATCTTATTGTTATTCCCGTCGTCGGGATCCTTATGACGGTTGTTCTCTTGCTTGGCAGTCTGCCCGCAATCCGTATGTTGCTTTCGTTGCAGCCGGCAAGTGTTCTTCATGGCAGGTGATTTGTATGATAAAAAAATATAAAATGTTTTTTACAATGG
>OBWW01000986.1_pt1 | contig 15435 bp, 14 predicted proteins | sample 1538091 | NCBI WGS metagenome assembly OBWW01 (sample SAMEA2580125, study PRJEB22360) | human gut metagenome | biome: human gut; feature: human-associated habitat; material: faeces | place: Denmark | collected 2008/2010 | reverse complement strand
CAACCGACGGTCGGACCGGACGGGGAGCCGTTGACGCCCTGGTACGGGTTCGAACCGCCGGACGAGCCGCCCATGCCGCCGTTTCCGCCACGGCCACCGGAGCCTCCCTGGCCACCGGTGCCACCGGTACCGCCTTGGCCTCCTTGTCCGCCATCCGAGCCCTGGCCGCCCTGGCCACCGTCCGCACCCTGGCCTCCTTCGGCGTACGCGCTACCGCCCTGGCCACCGGCCGGTCCAGGAGCGCCTGGAACGCCGGGTGCTCCCGGCGCGCTTGGCGTGTCGGGAACGGAAACGTCCGGCGTGGGTTGCGGTGCGGGAGGGACGGAGGATAGGCCGGAACCGGTCTCGTTCCCATCCGTTTTCGCCGCGGCGTCCATGACCTGGCTCGAACCGGAACGGTCCATTCCATCCGTCGCCGATGGTGGGAGCGGAGGCGCGTCGTTTGGACGGGAAGCGGCGTCCATGACCTGGCTCGAACCGGAATGGTCCGCGCCGTCCGGCTGGACGTCCGGCGTGGACTGGGTTTTCCGCGCGTCATCGCCAACACCGCCGTTCGACGTGTAGTCGCCGTCCGCGCCGCCGGCCTGCCCGTCCTTGGGCAGCAGGTCCTTGATGCCGGAGGCGAGGCCCGGAAGGGAACGGCCCAATTCGCCCGGATTGCCTTGGGATGCGGAAAGCACGGACGCGGCTCCCGAGTTCAACGCCTTGCCGAGACCGCTCGTGCTGCCCGTGGTCGCGGCCTGCACGACACCGGCCGTGACCTGGGCCGCGGCCTTGATGGCGCTTGGACCGATCTTGCCGCCACGCTCCTGCATGTCGGCGGTAACGTTCTCGCCGATGAAGCTCACGGCAGGCATGATGAGCTTCGGACTGAAGCACGCCATGATGATCGTGGCGATGCCCATCAGCGCGGGGAAGAACGATTCCGCGTAGTTCGGATTGTTCTTCGACACGAAGCAGATGCCGGAACCCACCATGATGACCAGGGCGCTCAACGGTGCGGACAGGAGCACGCCGACCACGGCCTGCGCCCATTTCGCCGCGGCGGGACGCGTGACCTTCCAACCGGTCATCATGACCGGCAGCGGCGCCACGCAGGCCAGCAGGATCAGGCTGATGTCGCGTGCGGCGAGCATGCCCGCCAGGGCGAGGACCGCGAGGAAAAGCACGAAGTCCACGACGCAGCGGATGATCAGATCGTATCCGCCGGTGGTCTTGACGATCGTGCCGATGAGGTTCGACACGATGCTGTCGCCGAACGGGTCGGATGTGCCGGCACCGTTCAACGGGACGGTGAGGATCTTGTGCGTGATCTGTCCGACGATGCCGTCCATGGTGATCATCACGCTGATGCACACCGCGGTCAACGGCCATGCGAGCACGGCCATCGCGAAGCTTTTGATCACGTCGGCGACGCTGCCTTTGGCCGCGGCCTGCAAGGCGCCGATGACGCATAACGCCATGTTCACGAATCCCATGATCCAGCCGATACGGTTCGCCGCGGTGATGGCGACGTTCCATTCGTCGTTGGACATGCTGCCCACCAGGCCGCTGAAGGCGCCCGTCAACAGCTGGGAGCACAGGTTGTCCAACGGTTTGAACAGCCAGTCGATAAGGTTCGCGAAGACGGTCTGGATGATGAGTGACATCCGGCCTCCTTCAAAAAAGGAAATGCCGTGGACGGGACTGGCCCGGCCACGGCGTGAATAGGGGTGTGTCAGGCGGGAGCCGTCAGAACAGCGCCTGCGTCGCGAAGAACTTCACGATCGCCATGGCGCTGCCCAGGATCATCGTCGCCAGGGCACACCAGATGAACACCGTGCCGGAATACTGCTGCATCGGACCGGAATGGATCACACGGCCGCCGATCCAGGCGATCGCCGCGCAGATCCACGCTCCGACGGCGATGTACAGGCTCAACGCCCACAGGCCGCCGACCATGTCGGACACCAACTGCATGAACGGGAAGAACGTGAAGTTCGGACTCACCTTCAGGTTCGAGATGTCACCGTTGTTCAGGCCGGTGGCGACGGACACGATTGTTGCCGCGGCGGGCGCCGCGAGATTGTGTAACATGATGCACACTCCTTTCAGAAGATTCCACGCGGCCGGACGGCCCGGCCACGCCGATAATCGGCAGGGGGATTATTTGCTTCCGGTCAACCATTTCCATAGGCCGGTCGCGCCGTCCTTGATGCCCTGGCCGGCCTTCTGGAATATGTTGCCCTTGCCGTCACCGCCGGAGACCCAGTTCCAACCCTTCAAAGCGTCGTCGACGGCGCCTTTCACGGTGGTCTTGACCGTGTCGGAGATACCGGACACGATGTCGTCGCCCAACTGTTTGACCAGTCCGGTCAGACTGTCGTCGCCCTTGCCTCGACCGTCCTTCAGGTTGGTTTTCCCACTGCCGGACGCCTGCGTGTAGGAACGGTTCACGCCCAACCCGTTGGAGCCGAACACGTTGCAGCTCCAACCCCATCCGCTCACGGCGGCTCCGATCACGAACGGGACGAGCATGGCGGCGAGCAGGCGTTTCCAACTGAACGCGCGTTCCATCTGGTTGTTGGACACCAGTCCCGGGATGAGGCTGACGCAGCCGATGATGATCACGCCCACGCACAATACGAGCGCGACGGCGATCACGCCGCCGGCCATGTCTCGGACGCCGGACACATCCCAGGCCGGGTCGGGTTTCAAACCCTTCAACGCGTTGTCCGCGAGGTTCAATGCTTCCATTTCCGTTTCCTTCCATTCGAGGTCCATCAGTACCAGCCGGTCGCTTCGGAATGGGCCCAAGCGCCGCAAGGCGACTGGTAGCGTTGTTGGATGTAGCCCAATCCCCATTTGACCTGCGTGGCCGCGTTCGTCTTCCAATCCTGTCCCGCGGACGCCATCTTGCCGCCGGGCAGTGATTGGGGGATGCCGTACGCGCCGGAGGACGGATTCGTCGCGTTCCACTGCCAACCGGATTCGCGTGTCCAGAGCTTGTCCAGACAGTCGAATTGGCTATCATCCCAACCGAAGTCCTTGAGTTTGCGTCGGGCCATCTTCTTCGCGTCCGCGGCCGATGCCTTGTCCCCGGACACGTCGGATGTGGAGTCGTCGCCCGTCACGCACTGTTCCGTACCGGACGAGCCGGACGCGCCCATGCCCGTGAGCTTGTCGTTCGGCAGCACGTACGTGCCACCATTCCTGATCGGCATGGTCCGTGAATACACTTTGTAGCCGGCGCCCTTCTCACTGGTGGTGATGGTGCCCTTCGCGGTGTCCACGCTTTCGACGATGCCGACATGGCCGTACGTGGGATCCGAATCCTGCACGCCGGCGGGCCAGCTGATGATCGAACCCGCGACCGGCGCGTCCGTAGTGGTCTTGTAGCCGGCCGCTGCGCCGGAACGCGCCCAATCCTGACCATTGCCCCAATATTGGCCTATGTTCTTCCAGCCGAGTTTCTTCGCCCGCATGCACGTCCACCACGTGCATTGGCCGTACGCGTACGCGACGCAGAGGTTGTTCGGCCCCTGCTGCCCGTTGAACCAAGCCTCGGCGTCCTTCTCGCTCATGCCGACCACGTTCGTGGAACCGGTGCTGCCGGACACGGCCTGCGCGGATGATTGGCCGCCATGGGGATCGTTCACGTTCATGGAGCCCTTGTACCGGTAGTAGGCCGCGTAGCCGGCCGCGTACGAGTCGATGCTGATCTCGTCGCCGGTCTGGTCTCCGGGCTTGGGACCTTCAATACCATTGTTCTCGTCGTGGTGCGCGCCCACGAACCTGCCGTCGCCGATGTAGATCTCCGTGTGGCTGGAACTCCATACGATGTCGCCGGTCTGCAGGTCGGACACGCGTGACCAGTCGTGTCGTTCGAATCCCGCGTGCTTCAGGGCCGCGTCCTCACCGTAGGTGGAGAAGGGGTACGAGCCCACGTCCAGGCCGGCCTGTTTCAACGCGTAGTAGACCAGGCTGGAGCAATCGTAGTCCGGGTTGCCGGTACGACGCGGCTGACTGTAGCCGTGGGAATCGTCCGCGGCGATGTTCTTGGCCCATTCGACCCATGAGGTCGTTGTTCCGGCCGCGTTGGACAATCCACAGTTCGTGCCGTACTGCGATTGGACCATGGCGACGAGGATGGTGCTGAGGCTCATGAGCATGACGAGCGGCACGATGACGATCATCGGCACGGCCAGACCGAACACGGTGGCGCCTTTCACCAGACCATGCCCGCCGTTCCCGGTCCTCTCCGCCATAGGCTCCTCCCATCATCGGCACGCTTATTGCAATCCATTCCACGCGGATGCGGGGGAGAACGACGCCGATAATCAGCGAGGGGGAGTGGACGGGAGCCATGGAGAAGCAAAACCGACTCGACGAGGACCGGTCAAGAAGATAGTATCGTCCATTACAGGCCAGACGGAAAGGTGAGTGAACTATGAGCATCGAGATGCGCCCGTTATCTGGAACACGCCCGTTGTACGTGGACGAGCCGGAACCGTTCTGGCCGGCGGGAGACGACCCGGACCTCTACAAGCTGGAACTCTGGAGACTCCACAAAGTGGGATTGGTCCAAGGCCTGCGCAGCGTGCCCTGCTGGAAGTGCGGATACTTGGTCATCCAAAGCGGACTGTTCCTGGAACTCGAGGGACGGGACGGATACCATTGCCGCGTCGTATCCTGGAGCGACGCCCACAACGCCGGTATACTCTCGCAACCATTCCTGCGCACGCTTTCCGACTGCTGGCGTGTACGCCCGACGTATTCCAAGTCGGCGGGGTACGCATATCTGGGCATAACCTGCCCGAAATGCGGCAGTCTCCAAGGAGACAATTTCGTCTACGACAACTATCAGGGCCGGGGAGGCGTGTTCAGCGATCCTGAAGACAAGTCCCCGCTAGAGGTACTGCCCTTGCCGGTGTTCACCGATGATTGGCCGCAAAGATTCCATTGGGCGTTCGACTCGTTCAGCCTCGATCTGGAACCATGGAGGATCAGGTTCGGCAAACCGGTCGCGATATGGGGCAACGCCTGGCCATGGAACGAATGAGACCACGCAAGACTATGACGGCCGACGCGGCAAGCTCACGACGGGAAATATCAGTCTCGCCATAATGGCGAGACTGATATTCTGCCTCCGTGCCAGGAAATGGCGCCTCGCTTATTCGATCAGGGAATCGAAGCCGTTCGTCCGCAGGGACTCATCGGCCAATGATGTTTGCTCCATTGCGGAGATCATTCCCTTCCCGGCATCGATGATAGGAGAGACCTGTTCCCATGAATCGGGCACGGGCACGGGCAGACCCCAGATGTGCCTTGGTTGGAGATGCTGCTGCACCGAGCCGAACTCGTCGAGTTTCATGAGATTCATCGCCGTGGACGACATCAGGAACGCCAGGAGATACGCCCTCATATTCTCGTCGGGAACGCGGACGCGTACCAGGTCGTCGCTGATGACGTACTTGTCCGCGAGTATCCGCGTGGCGTAGGTGACTTTGCCGATCGTGCCGGAACGGGAGATGAGGATGTCCCCCTTCTGCACGCGCAGCATTCTGACGCATTCCTTCTGTTTGTCGGTGGCGCGCGACATGTCAAACCATTTGACGGTCATTCGTCGCTGCTCCAACGCTCCGTTGGCGGTGAGATACGGTGTCAGATTCGTCGTGTCGCTTGGGTCTTCGACGACGAGGCTTCGTGAGCTCCATCGTGGCCCCATGTAGATGCGGATGTTCTTGTCGAGTTGGCCGATGGTGGTGACCGACCAATCGGGTTTGTCGTCGAATTTGCTGACTTTTTCCAACGTCGCGTTCAATTCGGGTGAATAATGCTGCGGGTTGAGGTTGAGATTGTCGTCCAATTCGCCGCGTTCCGCGGTGAAACAGGTTTCGGATTCGGTGAACGTTCCGATGTCTCTGAATGTCTTGTATGCTTCCGCGATCTGGGTCAGGTCCTCATCCAGCTCGCTGGTGGCGGAGCCTTTTTCGTCAAGTGCGAACACTGGTTCGCCCTTCGAATCCTTGCCGACCCTTCTGGATTGGGCCATGAAGATGGTGTAGTCGCCGGGTACCGGATCGTCTTCCAAAGGTTTGGAGAGGAAAAGGACGCATGTTCGAACGCCTGTGTCGGGTTCGAAAGTGTTCTTGTGCAGCGTGACCACCGCATCCACCTTGCATCGCGACAGCATCCACCTGCGGTAGTTGATGTAGGTGCGGTTGTCCAGGATTCCTTTCGGAAGGACGATGCCGATGCGACCGCCCGGCTTGAGCCAATCGATGCAGCGTTCGAGGAACAGGAGCTCCGGCGCCTGACGGATCAATAGGGTGCCGTGGCCGGCATCCCGATCATCATCGTCCGTGATCGTGGGGAACGTGCCTTCCGGATCGGGTCTGTGTCCGAAACCGAATAATTTGAGGATGTCCGGATCCATCATCATGGATTCGGTTTTTTGCCCGGAGAACGGAGGATTGGTGATGATGATGTCCGGCGTGCCTTTTGGACAGTGGCTGGTTATCCACCCGTCCAGATTGGAATACTTGTCGAGTGAGTTTCCCTGGGTCATGCCGGTGTTGCCGTCCCCGGTCAGAAGCATCGCCGTTTTGGCGATCTTCACGAGTCTTTTCGAGATCTCGACCAGGAACACCGAATTCTTGCATAAGCCGAGCCGTCTTTCCCGTTGTGGGCTGCCCGGTTTGGTGCCGTCGATGGCTTTGCGCCGCTTGTATCTGAACGCGGCGGTGGCGAAACCGCCGCTGCCGCCGGCGGGGTCCAGCACTTTGTCGGCTATGTCGGGGTCGAGCATATCGACCATCGCTTTGACCACGAGCCGGTTCGTGAAGAACTGTCCCTGCTGGCGTTTGAGTGTGACATGGGTGAACTGCTCGTATGCCGCGCCCATCAGATCCCAGTCGTCCGCATCGTCCTCCCTGCTGACGAACGAATAGTCCTGGAGCACGGAAGCCGCTTCGACGAGGGTGGAGTCGCCGACGGCGATGTCCTCGTCCTTGTCGAAGACCGTGGGATACTGTTCCGCGTACTCATGGAACAGGCTACGGATGGTTTTCGCCACGGCGGCCCGCCCGTCTTCGGACTTGTACTGTTCCGGAGTGATCCAGAAATGGGGGTAGGCGGTGTCGGAAGTCACCGTCTCGTCATAGATCTTGGCGAGAAGGATACGCACCATGTCCATGGTAAGGTCGGAATCCGCGTTCTCCATGCCCCTGCCGTAAAGACGGTTATGGCACATCGCCAACAGTCTGCGCACATTACGGGGTCGTTCCAACTCTCCTATGCGCGGAGTCCTCCCATCCTCCCATCCTTGACCGCACCTCGGCAGACCGGGGGTCTCCTCGAGGACTTGAATGCCGTCCTTGTTCTCTCTCCGGTAGAAGACCGTGCCGTCACCATTCGTCCAGACGCCACCATTGGCGCTGGTGTTGAAGATGTACGAGACCAGCTGGGCGTATCCGTCCTCCACCTTGTTCCGTTTGCATTCGACCACGAAGTTGATCTTGCCCTGGTCACGGTTCAGGCAGGCGGCCTTGGACGCGTAGACGACGATGTCCGCGCGCACCGGGTTCCCGTCCTTGTCCCGGAGCTCCTTCGACCCATGTTGGATCGGCACCTCCCTCCGGATGGTGTTCGCCGGATAATGGTACTCGTTGATCAGGGTCTCGATGAAACGCTGCCTGACTTTTTCCTCGGGAGTGCTTTTAAGACACCCCCCCCCAAGAATATCCACGATGTCGCCGTTCTCATCGAAACGAACCTTGAATCCCGTGTTCGACATGCATCAGCCTCCTTGTGTCCGATGGCTACAGTGTACAATGACGCCGCCGTTTCCAACGGTTCACGACGGGAAATATCCGACAGGACGAGGCATGGCCGTGGATAACATGCCCGAAGTAAAAGAGAAGCCGGCACTCCAATAAAAATATCAGGTGGGACATAATGTCCCACCTGATATTCTGTTTCAAAACCAATCGTCCCGGCGCCTGGAGGATTGGCGGATGGGGACTCAGGCGGCGAACCCGCAATGGAGAATATCAGGTGCGAGGTTTCCTCGCACCTGATATTCCGAACCATTGTCGGCAACTGAAAAGCTTTTCGAAATCATCGACCGGAAGGGAAACACTACGTTCGGGATGGTCCGCTGTCCGGAACCGTTCATCGTGTTTTCCTTTCGCTTGGCTGGTTATGGTTGTCTTTCCCGGCGGGAGGTTCAGTCAGCGGACATCGTTTTGCCTTGCCCGTTGTACAGGCCGGCTTTGGTGCCATCCACGACAAGCGTCGCGTCGCGATGCAGCGTGCCGTGCCCGTCGAGATAACGGCAGTCATAGGTCCCGTCGGCGGGCATGACCGTGAGGTCAAGGCTCGTGCCGCAGGACAGCCCGTTCACTCCGGTGTCCTTCTCCAATCGGGAGCCGAATTTCAAAGGTTCCGACACGGCCGTGAAAGGTTCCTTGAACATCTCGGCGGTGATGCGGATGGACTGCAGGAAGGCAAGACCGCCCACCATGCCGAACGCCAGCGAGACGACCAGCATGGCGTTGACAAGCAGGCCGGGCCTGTCGGGCTGCTCTTTTTTTGCCAAGCCGCGGGCGACCGCGAACGCGATGCCTGCTATCAGGCTGAACACCAGGGCGAGAATGAGCCAGGCCGGTACGGAGTAGAAGTGCAGGTTGTAGGTTTCCCAGGCCTTGAGCCATGCGGCATAGTCTTTCATTTCGTATCCCTTCTTTCGGATCATGCGGCGGTGCTGATGCCGTCGCGCCGGTTGAGCTCGTCGGCGTGCCGCATGCACGCCATCTGCCATTCGGATGGCTTGCCGTAGCGCAGGCTTCCCTCGTGGTCGTATTCGTCCTCGTGTGGCCGCATGTCGTTCAGGACATGCTCGCAGACAAGCGAATGCACGTGACGTTCCGAATGACGTTCCGGCACCGGGGTCGGCTGGGCCACGGACCTACGGTCACGCTCATGGGCTTCGGCGTCCCGTTCGCGTTGGCGTTCGATCTGGGCGACGGTCCAGTCGTTGGCGATCTGGTCCCAGTTGTCGGCGAGACGGCGCGCGGAATCGACACGGCGAAGCCAGAACGTGTTCGCGGGCAGCCAGTCGATGACCGCGAGGATAAGCGCCAACGAGGCCGCACGGTCGCCGTCATGGGCTTTGACGACCCGGCTGACGAGGTTTCCGATCTTGGACAAATCACGTTTGGTCGGTTCCGTGGTGGTCAACGACAGCTTCGAACGGACGGAAGCGAGATGGTCCATCACGGTCGCCGCGTCGGAATCCCCTCCCGTCGTCGTGTTGTTTCCGTCCTCCATGCCGGGGCGCTTCCCGCTTGCGGGGAGCTCTCCCGTAGGGAGAGAGGGGTAATTGTATTTCAATGTATTATTGGGCGACATTTTGTCCAGATTTTTGGACATTTTGTCCTCGCTTCCATCGCCTTCTCCACCTTGCCGCTCCAGGGGCGACATTTTGGGAAGATTGGAGGAAACCGGCTTGTTTTCAACGTTTTCCAGAGGCGACATTTTGGCTTTCGTCTCTTCCGGCTGGCTCCCATCCGAAAAGCCAGACATTTTGTCCTCGCGTCCGTCGTCTTCCCCGCCCTCCGGTTCCGGGGAAGGCATTTTGGCTTTCGCCTTGTCCGCGCGCTTCATCGCGGCACGGACCTTGGACGCGTTCCGGTCCTCGAACGGTTCGGTCGGCAGGTTCGATTCCTTGCAGATCACGTTCCACACGACGGTCTGATAGTTCCGTCTGACCGGCTTGCCCGTTTTCGGATTGATGGCGCTGAAGGTCTGTTGTCCGGGTTCAAGCAGGCCAAGATCGAGAAGCTGGTCGATGCTACGCTGCACGGTCTTCTCACTCAGTCCGCATGCTCCCGCGATGGTTCCTATCGCGGGCCATGCGGCCGTCCCGTCATCGTAGTGAGCTTTGAAAGCGAGATACGAGAGCACGGCTTTGGTCGCGTTGCGTACCTCGTGCACGTGTTCCTGGACCCATACCATGGTCACCACAGTCATGATCGGACGCTCCTTCCCGTGTATGCCGTTTGAACGTCCCCGGCACGTTCGACGCCGTTAAACGATTCGGTGGAAGCGTCCAACCGCAGGGTCCAGACCTTGGGACGACGGTTCACGGGAACGACGTCTCCATGAAAGTCGACCGCCGCGAGTTCCTGATCTCCCAATGCGATCAGTCCCTTGTCCCGCAGTTCCCTCAACGCCTTGCGCACGGCACGTTCGCTCAATTCGGTCTCCACTTGAATGAGGTTCACAGAAGGCCACGCGTAGTTATCCTCTTCACGGGCCCGGTATGCGAGGTAGAGCAGTACCGCCTTCTGCGTCATGGAACCGAGGTTCAGGCCATACGCCCATGAGACAGCTCTGACGCTCATCTCACCGTCTCCTTTTCCTCCGTCTTGGCGTTGAGACGCCATGCCTTCCAAGGGCCTTCCTCGCCGCGTTCACGCTCCAACGCGCCTATATGCCATTTGACCGGTTCGCTGTCGGCCGCGAGCGGCGTGATGAAACCCTGCTTTTCCAAACATTCCAGGATCGCGTCGAGTTCCGCCGGCGTCATGTCGCACGCGGTCCCTCTCAACGCGCGCACGCCCACGACGGCGATGTCCTCCCGAGGCGTCTGGAACGTGCTGTTGGCAAGACTGACGAGAACAAGCTTCTCGGCCGGAGTGTCCGGCTTGGCCTGCCATGCCCATTTGATGACGCTGATCATTGTCTGCTCCTTTGTCGGTTGTGGTGTTCGCTCGGTTTTGAAAGTCTGTCGAGGGGGTGCCGGACACGCGTCGGCGGCGCCGTTGCCGTTCGGCGCGCATGGCCGGCATGTCGCCGGCATGGCGGAGAAAGAAGAAAAGACCATGCCGGCATCCATCTCCACGTCACCGGGGTCCGGTAACGGCCGATGGACGATCATTTCCTGTACTTATCGATGACCGCGAGAATGTACGGGTAGTCGTCGATGCTCGGACCGAGGCCATGATGATGGTTCTCCAGGAAACGACGGATGTCGTTGCGGAGAGCGTCGGAGCCACGCGTCGCGGTAAGGCATTGACGGATCAGCATCTCCCAAGCCATGCGCTTGCATCGAGTCGTCACGTCCTGGCGCAGGCCCTCCATGTCGGCCGCGTACTTGTCGCTTTCCAGTTCCAACGGCTGGGTGCCGCCGGTCAACCATTCCTGATAACTGGACTTGTCTCCCGCCGGCGCGGACATGACGGTCGAATCGGGATCGCCGAACACGTCGGCTTCCTCGCAGAGTCGGTCGGCAAGGGCCGCGTTGTTCTCGTTGCGGATCCTTCTTCTCGCTTCGGTGGCGTCCAAAGCCTCGCGTTGCGGCGTCGTGTCCTTCCGCTTCCTGCGGCGTAGCGGCGCGTGGGTCATGCCGCTACGGTATTTGGGCCGCTCAGTACGCATCCACTCGCCCAACCGGTTGCCGATCAGCGTGTTCACGAACGCGCCCAATGGTTTGCGTTCCTCATAGGAGGCCCACCTGCGCAGGCCTCCCTTGAGCAGTTCCACGGCCACGTCGCACATAATCTCGTCAACGGCCCACGCGTATCCCCATTCGGAGAGTCTGCGGGCGACACGACGGCGGTTCTCGTCCAACGCGTCCTCCACTTCCCGCGGGGTCACGCCGTACCGCGCGTGGAAGTCCTTGTCGCTCATGCTGTGGTGTTCCATGGCTTAGAACCTTTCCGAATGCTCTCTTCTGATGCGGGCGAGATACCTTTTCGCGGTGCTGCCGCTCGCGGCCAGTCCCGCGTCCACTGCCTTCGACGCGGTCGGATTCTCGCCTTTAGCCGTAAGCTCGTCGATCCATGCGAGCCACGCCTCGTCATCGGCTCCGGCCTTGCCGCGTCGGCTGGTTTTCCCTGGCTTCGGCTTTTCCTCCGCCTGGGCGTCGTCGGTCTTCTCTTCCGGCACGTCGGCCGGTTCCACGGCCGTCACGTCCGGTCCCACGGGTTCGGGAGCCGGCTCGTCCTGGCCGTCCACGGTCGGGGCATCCCGCTCGTCGGGTTGGATGGTGAGGGTCGGGATGATGACTGGTTCACGCATCACCGGCTGCGGGATGGCGTGCTGTTCGACGGTCGGGGTGGAGGCGTCGGCGGCTGGCGCTTCGGCCTCATCGGCTTTTGGGGCCGCATCGTCCTCCATGGCGGGAACGATGGTCTGGAAGTCGAACAGGTCCGGAATCTCCGGCTTCGCCGGTTCAGCCGGTTCGGGAGCCGATGCCGGCGGTTCGGACGGGATGGCCGGGGCCGGCATGGCGGATGGTGCGGGAACGGGAGCCGGAACGTCAGTGTCTTCCATGACGGTCAAGCCGACGGGAAGGACGGTGTTGATCTTGTCGAGACGGTCTCCCGCGATGATGACGATCAAATGGGTCGCGTACAGGAGTGCGACCGGGGGAATGCTCATGATGACCGGCGGCACCCATGCCGGCAGGTGGAATCCGGTGTTGAGCATCGCATGCAGGGCGTTGCCGGCGATGGAGAAGCTGCTGAACAGGACAAGACCGACCCACGGATAGGCGCTGCCTCGGATGTGGCCCTTCTTGAATCCCCACGTGGCCCAGGTGCACAGGAGGATCGTGCCGTCCACGCACACCGGGCCACCCCAGCTCAGGTACGGATTGATGCCGCATGCCACGAACACGAGACGCAGGGCGTCGAAGCTCAACACGAACGCGATCAGGCCGATGATGATGCCGGCCGTGATGCCGGGCCACATTTTGACGCTTGACCTTTCGGCCCGCGCTTCCTCGTCTTTGGTGTATTTCATGATTCAGTCTTTTCTCTCTGCCGGTCCACGACCGGCGATGATGGTTGGTTCAGTGGCGGTGGAGCGGACCCATACCCCTTGGGATCCGCCCGTCCGATCCCGGTCGCATGTCAGGCGGTGATTTCCTGGCAGACGATGGCGAGTTCGGTGCATCCGTCGATGAAACGCGACCAGTCGTTGTCGGTGTCATCAAGTTCCGCGTCCGCCCCGTCGAAGACGTTGTCGACGTCGATGTTCAGCAGGCGCAGCATCTTACACATGTCGCTGATGATGCCGAAGATGTTCGCGCCGCCACGGGAGACGATCTCGCTCACCGTGGAGCCTCCCGGCTGCCACTTGTCGGATTCCAGCAGATGCACCATCTCGTTGATGGCGCCGCGGGCGTCCGACGACTGGCTGACGAATGAGTCGATGTAGGAGCGGATGTCGGTCTCGCGGTTGCCCATGTCGAGGTCCAACGGCTGGTCGTCGTCGGCGTTGTCGAAATCGGTGTTGTCGATCTTGGCGGGTTCGAGTCCTTCGCTCATGCGACGCATCCTGTCCTTGCGGAGCGTGTCGGACACGGTGGATTGGGATACGTCGAGCATGTCGGCGATGTCGGTCTGTTTGGCGCCTTCCTCGGAGAGTTCCACGATCTTCTTGCGGCGTTCCTCACTGGACATACTGCCGGCATCCAAGTGGCGGAGTTTGCCTGCCGCGTCACGAACTCGGCCTCCCGCAGGAGCGAGGCCAGCTTTCGCTTTGATCCGACGAACAGTGGTCTCTCCCACACCAAGGAGGGTAGCGATACCGACATTGGTAATGTCTCCGGTTCCATCGACATTTGGCGTGGCAAGCCCCAAAATCAAATCATCACGTTGATTCCTTGTCAACTTAATGTCGGATGGCTTGAAATAATCCTTGCAATAGGCTTTCCATCCAGCTGCGCCCTTCGGATAACCAAGAGCAAGCCAGATATGACCAGCATGGGCTTTCCGAATAGTCATGATCAAGTTGTAATGAGACTCAATCGTGTCATGGTACTTCAGCTGGAGATCCTGAGTCATCTCCTCTGCTTCCTCACGGCTGAAAGCACATTCATCATCGGACAGCGGATGTTCTACCGTTGCTGGCAATTTCTCGGAGAGAAGAACGATCGGATTATTCTCATCATCAGCTTCTGAAATATTCAGTTCACTTCCGGCGTCCACGATTTCGGGGGTGACGGTCGGCGTGTTTTCCTGATATCGGTTTTCTTCTAGTGTGGTGGATGTGGAATAATCAGACATTGAGCTGGTCCTTTCCTCAGAGTTGGAATTGATTGCATTGAATGCGAAATCGTTCATTTCGGTTCCTTCTTTCTGTTTGACCTCCGGCTGGTTACCGTGAGGTCGAGGTATTTGGTAGTGCTGGATGGGATTGACTCGCCGCCCGTATGTGAGCTGCAACTCATGTGCGGGCATTACTATTTGAGCGATATCGCCCCATCGCCAAGTGGTTGGTATAGGAACCCGACGAAAAGATTGGAATGGCTATGACAGGAGATGACTCCCTTGCATTGGATTCCATCGCGTCGGATTACAGGTTCGTGTTGGAGCATGACACCTCCATGTTGGAGATGGCTCTTGCTGCTGTGTCCTTCGAAGATTGCAGTCTTGATGACGTCGTTCCATTGGATCGGGCCTCCGTGGCGTACGATTGCTGGCTTGAAGCGTTGGAAGCGCTTCATCCTGGCCATCGTTTCCGCGGATTCGGTCTTTCGGATGCGGAGCTTTCAGATAACGGTTTGCTTGAACGTCTGCTGTTGACTGTTTTGTTCGATGGTGGTTCTTGCCGGTTCATACGTTCCGTGGTCGCCGTGGTGAATGGCTACCGTAGGGCTCACCGCGGTTGACGGTGCGTATGCCGGTCTGGCGTTTGTCTCTTTTCTGTTATTTGGTTTGGTAGTGCTGGATGGGTTTCATCCACCGCCTGGATGCGGGGTGCAATTCGTCCACGAGCTTGAAAGTGTTCCTATACAGGTGCCATAGCTTTTTCCCTTTCACAAGTCCCTCTCGTACGCGCATCAGTAAGGCCGTATAGATAGTCAGTAGAGACATTGAAGGCAAGAGCCGTACGCCAGATATCCTTCGCGGTAAATCGAGTGGCCCCCGATAGCTTTGCGGAAATTGTCGGCTGTGACATGCTCAGAATTGCAGCGTACTGCACCTGTGAAGTATGAGTATCTGCCAGCAGTCCGTTAATTCTGCTCGCTATTATCTTTTCATCATCGTTTTTATAGCTCATGTCTATAAAGATATTACCTATAGTGGATATTTGCAAATTGGTGTGTCATACTTTGGGTATGGCACGTTTTTCAGTGAAGACAGAAGCATCTGAGCGACTTCAGGACATTTTTACTAAGAATGTTCGTGTTCGTATGGCTCTTTACGATATAAAACAGGGCACTTTGGCCGAAGCATTGCATTTGACTCAAGCGACATTAAGCACAAAGTTGAACAGAAGAGTCGAGTGGACGGTAGCCGACATTGCAAATGCGGCGGTTTTTTTCAAAGAGCCGGTGGAAAACCTTGTAAGCGATTCGGCAATTGAAGCAATTAGTGGGGGCTCAGAATATCAGTCTCGCCATTATGGCGAGACTGATATTTCCCGTCGTGAGCTTGC
>OBWW01000978.1_pt1 | contig 15571 bp, 17 predicted proteins | sample 1538091 | NCBI WGS metagenome assembly OBWW01 (sample SAMEA2580125, study PRJEB22360) | human gut metagenome | biome: human gut; feature: human-associated habitat; material: faeces | place: Denmark | collected 2008/2010 | reverse complement strand
TTACTCCCTGCAGAACGGCCAGAGCGCCTCCCACCCCAGAGTGACCACCGCCGACATCCTTTCGCTGCGGCGGCGGGTGATGCTCCTGTACCGGGACATCTACACCGAACTTGGCATCTACCCGGAAACGCGGGCGGCCATCCTGCGTTCGCCCTTTGGCGAAAACGAGTTCACTCTTCCGCCGCTGGACACCCCACAGACGCACTGCTGCAAGCTGTGACCCTATAAAAAGCACCCGGCTGCCGCCGAGAGCCGCTCTGGCTCCTGCACGGCTCCGGGTGTTTTTTGCGCTTTCTCAGCAGCCGATGGCGGCACACTTCTCCGCCAGCCAGCTGCGCTCTTCGTCGTTCAGGTGCGGTGCCAGCTTTGCAAACACCTGACGGTGGTAATCGTTCAGCCATGCGATCTCGTCCTTATCCAGCACACCGGGCAGGATGGGAGAGGTGGCAATGGGCACAAACATCAGCGGTTCAAAACCAAGGAAGGTACCGTACTGGTTATCGGCCTTGTGCACGCACACCAGCTCGTTCTCGATGCGGATGCCCACGAGGTCGGTCTCGTAAACGCCCGGCTCGTCGGTGACCACCATGCCGGGACGCATCCGGGTGGTGTTGCGGCTGTTCAGGGCATGGGGGCCTTCGTGCACGTTGCCCACAAAGCTGACGCTGTGACCGGTGCCGCAGCGGTAGTTGATGAGGTTCCGCCACAGCGGTTCCCGGGCAATGGTGTCGATCATCTTACACTCGCAGTAATCCAGCCAGACGGCTCTGGCAAGGTCGATGTGGCTCTGCAGAGTCCATGTGTAGAAGCGCTTTTCGTCCTCGGTCAGCGGGCCAAGCGGGTAGGTGCGGGTGATGTCGGTGGTGCCGTCCATGTAGGTGGCACCGCTGTCCACCAGCAGAAAGCCCTTCTTTTCCAGCACAGCGTGATCTTCCGGGGTGGCGTGGTAGTGCATCATGGCTGCGTTGCCGCCGTAGGCCGCAATGGTGCCAAAGCTTTCCACAAGGAATTTATCGTCCGCACTGCGGTACTTGTGCAGAATTTCATCCACCGTCAGCTCGGTCAGGGTCTCACCGGCAGCAAGGCGGCTTTCCAGCTCGATCTGGAACCGCACCATGGCCACAGCGTCCCGGATATGGGCCTGCTTTGTGTGGGCAAGCTCCGTTTCGTTCTTCACGCCCTTCATCATCAGCAGCGGGTCGGTGCCGTTCTTCACGGTGAGGGCAGGGTTCTGCTCCAGCACCTGATACACGGCGTAGTTCACCGTGGCGCACTCGGCCAACACGGTCTGGGGTTCCGTCTCAGCAGCGAGGAACTTCAGCACATCATCATACTCCGCCAGCGTGATGCCGTTGGTTTCCAGCTCTGCCTTTGCCTCCGGGGTGACGCGGGCCGTGTTGATGAAGAGTACCGCGCGGCTGGGGGTCACATAGCAGTAGGCCATGGCATAGGGAGTGCACTCAATGTCCATGGCGCGCAGGTTCAAAAGCCATGCCAGATTATCCAGCTTGCCCACAAACTGAGCGGTGCAGCCCAGCTCCTTGAGCTTGCTGCGCAGCTGATCCAGCTTTTCCGCCGGGGAGAAGCCCGCATATTCCTTCGGCAGGATCCACGCTGGGGTATCCGGCAGGGCAGGGCGGCCCTCCGTCCACAGCTCGTCCTCAAGGTTCAGGGTCTTGATGGAAGCGCCCTTCTTTTCCAGTGCCTTTTTCAGGTCGTTCACGAGGGCCGTGCTGGCGGTCAGGCCGCACAGGCCCAGTGCTTCGCCCACATTCAGGGCATTTGCGCAGTATTCCTCCACGGTGGGCACGCCGGGTTCCCCCATGCGCTGCAGCTTGATCTCGGTACCCGCAATTTCCTTCTCGGCCTGCACAAAATAACGGCCGTCGGCCCACAGGGCGCTCTCGGTGCGGGTGACCACGAAGTTGGAGTTCTCGCCGTGGAACCCGGAGAACCAGGTCAGGCTGGTGTAATGGCAGGGCAGGTATTCGCTGGCGTGGGGATCACCCACAGGGATCAGATAAACGGCCACGCCGTTTGCAGCCATGGCGGCACGCAGCGCGGCAAGGCGCTCGGGTACGGTATTCATGCTCATAATGACAGCTTCCTTTTTTCTATGGCCGGACCGCCGGAAAAGCCCCCGGCGGCAGGGAATTTTTCTGTGTCCTATTGTATCATTCCGGGAAAAAGATTGCAATGCAGGGGCGGGACGGTTTGGAATGACCTCCGCTGCCGGAGAGCATCCTCGCTGGCTGGACCCTCTCAGTCAAAGCCTTGCGGCTTTGCCAGCTCCCCCGAAAGGGGGAGCTTTATTCGTGCCGACCTTCAGAAAACAAGCTCCCCCTGAGTGGAACGACTTCCCCCGGCCGGGGGAAGATGGCGAAGCCAGAAAGGGGAACGGCTGGCGAACGCAGTGAGCCTGAGAGGGTTGGCGTCCTCTCAGCAAAACCGTCAGGTTTTGACTGAGGGAGTTCGTTCTCCCTCAAAATGCCGCCAATTTGCAAAAAAAGTTACAATTTTTTCTTGAAAAAGGCCGTTTTCCCATTGACAGCCTTGTTATAATAGGAGTGTAAGATTTTTGAGCCAGCACTCTGCGGCTCTGTGTGCTATTCGAAGAAAGAGGCAATTGAATCATGACCAAAATCGATATTTTCTCCGGCTTCCTTGGTGCCGGTAAAACTACCCTGATCAAAAAGCTCATCAAAGAGGCCTTTGCCGGCCAGCAGGTGGTGCTGATCGAGAACGAGTTCGGCGAGATCGGCATTGACGGCGGCTTTCTGAAGGAAAGCGGCATCCAGATCAACGAGCTGAACGCCGGCTGCATCTGCTGCTCTCTGGTGGGCGACTTCCGCACCGCCCTGCAGCAGGTGGTGGAGCAGTACCACCCCGACCGCATCGTCATCGAGCCCTCCGGCGTGGGCAAGCTCTCCGACGTGACCCGCGCTGTGGAAGGCGTGGCCGAGCATCTGGATGTGCAGCTGAACAGCTTTGTCACCGTGGCCGACGTGAACAAGGTCAAGATGTATATGAAGAACTTCGGCGAGTTCTACGACGACCAGATCAGCCACGCAAGCTGCATCCTGCTCAGCCGCACCCAGACCGCCAGCGAAGAGAAGATCGCCGCTGCGGTCGCCATGCTGCGCGAGAAGAACCCCACCGCTACCATCGTGACCACCGCATGGGACGAGCTGACCGGTGAGCAGATCCTGAAGGCCATGTCCACCAAGGACGACTTCAAGGCAGAGCTGATTGCCATGGCTGCAAAGGCCAATGAGGAGCACGCCCACGAGGACGAGGAAGAAGAGCATCACCACCATCATCACCACGATGACGAGAACGGTGTGTGCAGCTGCGGCCATCATCACGACCACGATGATGATGACGACGAGGACGAGCACGAGCATCATCACGATCACGATGAGGATGATGACCACGATGAGCATGAGCACCATCATCACGATCATGACGACCACGACCATTGCTGCTGCGGCCACCATCACGACCACGACGATGACGATGATGACGACGAGCACGAGCATCATCACGACCATGACGGCCACTGCTGCTGCGGCCATCACCACCATCATCATGACCACGATGCCGACGAGGTGTTCACCAGCTGGGGCGTTGAGACGGCCCGCAAGTTCACCAAGGCAGAAGTGGAGCACGCCCTCACCGAGCTGGATACCGGCAATTACGGCATGATCCTGCGCAGCAAGGGCATCGTGAACGGCGGCGCAGACGGCTGGCTGGAGTTCGACTATGTGCCCGGCGAATGGGAAGTGCGTGCCCGCGGTGCAGATGTGGGCGGCAAGCTGGTCGTGATCGGCTCCAAGCTGAACGAAAAGGCCATTGCAGAGCTGTTCGGCTGCTGAACTCCTTCAGTCAAACCCTAACGGGTTTGCCAGCTCCCTCAGAGAGGGAGCCTGATTGGATAATGATTTTTTAAGGAGAAACCATTCCTATGGCAAAAGAAATTCCGGTCTACCTGTTTGTGGGCTTTCTGGAAAGCGGCAAGACCAAATTCATTCAGGAGACCTTTGAAGACCCCAACTTCGACTCCGGCGACAAGACCCTGCTGCTGATCTGCGAGGAGGGCGAAGAAGAGTATAATCCCAAAAAGTTCGCCTTTCCCGGTGTGACCGTCAAGGTGCTGGAGGACAAGGCCGAGCTGAACCCGCAGAATCTGCTCAAGCTGGAAAAGGAATCCGGTGCAGGCCGCGTGGTCATTGAGTACAACGGCATGTGGCTGCTGCAGGATCTGGCCGAGGCTCTGCCCGAGAGCTGGATCGTGTACCAGTGCATCGCCACCGCTGACGGCACCACCGCCCTGACCTACGCCCGCGACAACTCCATGCGCAGCCTGCTGCTGGACAAGATCGCCCGCAGTGAACTGATCGTGTTCAACCGCGCTGAGGCCGTGAACAACGATGCCGCCCGTCAGGAGCTGCACAAGCTGGTGCGTCAGGCTTCCCGCAAGTGCGACATCGCCTACGAGTTTGCCGACGGCAGCGTGGCCTACGACGACATCCCCGACCCGCTGCCCTTTGACATCAACGCGGACATCATCGACATTCCGGATGACGATTTCGGCATCTGGTACATGGACTGTCAGGACGAGCCCCAGAAGTATACCGGCAAAACGGTCAAATTCCTTGCACAGGTGTGTCAGACCAACCGTGCCGGCAAGAACAGCTTCGTGCCGGGCCGTTTCGCCATGACCTGCTGCGTGCAGGACATCCAGTTCGTGGGCTTCCCCTGCAGCTACGATGGCTACAAGGCGCTGGAGCAGCGCGCATGGGTGCGGGTGACCGCAAAGGTAGGCTACAAGTTCCATAACATCTACCGCGGCAAAGGCCCGGTGCTCACCGCCATTTCGGTGGAGCCTGCCGAAAAGCCGCTGAACGATGTGGTAACATTCTCTTGATCTGATCTTTCAAGGAGGTCCCGGCATGAAAACACTGTTTCGTATCCTTGGCACGGCCGCTGCTGTGGCCGTTACCGGTGCTGCCATTGTGGCACTGGACAAGATCCTGAACCAGAAAGACCCGCTCCATGTGGAGGAAGTAGAGTTCCCGGAGGACGCCGAGCAGAACGCTGAGGAAGCCGCCAAGACTGCCGAAGCCTACGCCGAAGCGGAAACCAAAGCCTCCGATGCTGCCAACGAAAAGGCTGCAGAAGAAGCTGCGCCGGAAGCTCCTGCCGAAGAAGCCTCTGCCCCGGCGGCACCCGCAGAGGGCGGTGAGAAGCCGGTGTTCGACCCGGAAGCTCCCAACCGGAACCCTGTGGAAGCAGGCCCCGCCGTTGCTCCCAAAGACGAGAGCGGAAAATTCGACCCCACCAAGATCGCCGAAGCCAGCGACTTCGGCGACTGGGAAGAACAGGGCTGCAAAGGATAACCTATGACCCAAAAAGGGGCTGTTGCAAATAGCTTCCTGAAAAAAACAATGCGCAAAACCCGGAACCTTTTCAGGGCCAAAACGGCTCAAAAAGGGTTCCGGGTTTCTGATTTTGCGCTATTTCTTTATGCAAATTGCTATCGCATTTTTATTTTGCAACAGCCCCTTTTTTTGTCAGCGCTCGTAGTGGGTCCACAAACTTAAAATTTTCACCGTCTCCCCCTCTTCGTATCCCTGGTCCCCCAGCCGATGCTGCACATTGATGCGGCGGCTGTATGCACCGTTCAAATCACCCACTAATTTTTCATATGGCGGTGGATTCTGGAACGGATTCTCCCGCAGCAGATCGATTAGCATTTTTGCTTTTTCGGTCAGATGAGCAGCTTTCAGCTTCGGAACATCTTTTGAGGCCATTTTGGCATAAACGATTTTATACATCACCACTCCACCGCATCTTCAGCTACGCACTCTTCCAACGGTTCTTTCATCGCGTCCATGAGTTTTTCCCGCATTCCGGGTACCGATACCAGATAAAGTGTTTCCATGATGCCGCTGTAGTCTTCTTCGCTCAGCAGAACCGCATTGCCTTCTTTTGTGCTGATGTTCAACGGTTCATTGTATTTGATCGTCTGCTCCACATAGTTGAATGCATTCTTGCGGAAGTTTGTGATATTGGTGGTCGTCATAGTACCGCCCCCTTTATGTACAGTATACTGTACGCTTTTATTTTTGTCAATATCTCACACAGCTGCGTTTATTCTCCTCTTGCCAGCTGCTGCAGCTTTTTCCTGTCCAGCACCTGCACGCCGCCCCGGAACAGCCGCACCCAGCCCTCCTGCGCAAAGTATTTCAGCATCCGGCTCACCACCTCGCGGGCAGACCCCATGTATTTTGCCATCTGGTCGTGGGTCATGCGTACCTCATCACCGCCGGTCTTGGCCAGCTCATCGGTAAGAAAAATGGCAAGCCTGCGGTCTGCGCTCATGAACAGCACCTGCTGCATGGTCCACATGCTGTCGGAAAAGCGCTCCGCCGTCATCTGATAGGCGTAGCAGCGCACATGCACGTTCTGCTGCATCAGCCTGCGGAAAACGCCCGCGCTGATGCAGTAGGCCTCGGTGTCCTCTTCGGCATCAATATACAGGTCGATGTTCACCGAGTCCATCACGCAGGATGCCGACAGGATGCACACCTCCCCGCCGAACAGGCGGTAGAGCGTCACGTCCCGCCCGTCCTCCGAGAGCAGGTAGGCCCGCAGCTGGCCGCTGCGTAAAAGCAGAATGCCCACACAGCTTTCCAGCGGGCTGTGCACCCGGGCGCCCTTTGCGTAGTGCACCGGCCGGGTGTAGCGGCAGAGCATGTCCTGTTCGTCGGGTGTCAGGTCGTTCCAGAAGGGAAAACCTTTGGCCAGACAATCGCGGTGTTCCTTTGTTGTTTCCGACATTGCTTTTCATCCTTTCCGCAGGGCCTTGGCGGCTTCAGTGCCCGCCTGCGCGCCCTCATACACGGCCTTTGCCACCTGCAGCAGACCGCCGGTGCAGTCGCCCGCCGCATACAGGCCGGGCACGGTGGTCTGCATTTTTTCGTCCACCACGATGCGGTTCCCGTCCACCTCTGCGCCGATCTTCCTAGCCAGTGCGGTGCTGCCCGCCACGCCCAGTGCCACAAATACACCGCTGACAGGCAGCTGCACACCGCCGGACAGCTGCACGCCGGTGGCAACGGTTTCGCCCAGAACAGCCTCCACGGTCTGCGGATAGACTGTGACCTCCGGCGGGAAGTCCGCCGTCAGCGGTGCGCCGTTGGTCAGCAGGGCAACGCTTTTTGCCACCGGCAGCAAAGCCTGCACCTCGTGCAGGGCGTACTCGCCGCTGCCCAGCACCGCCACGTCCTTTCCACGGTAGAAAAAGGCGTCGCAGGCGGCACAATAGCTCACGCCGTGCCCCTCCAGCCCGGCAAGGCCCGGAATGCGCGGCACCGCCCGGGATGCACCCGTGGCAAGGATCACAGCGTCCGTCGGGTAATTTTTATCCACTGTTTCTACGGTGAGTTTATCCGTATAGGTCAGGCCCACGGCTTCGGCTGTGACGAATCTCACACCAAGGCGCTTTGCATTCTCGATGCTGCGGCGTTCCAGTTCCGCACCGGAGACCGGCTCGGCAAAGCCGTAATAGTTTTCAATTTTTTCGGCGCGGTCCAGCGCACCGGGGCCTTTGGTGAGCACCGTGGTATCCACACCGGCGCGGACAGCGTACAGAGCAGCGGAAATGCCTGCCGGGCCGGAACCTATAATGATGATGCTGGGCATGGGAAAACCCTCCTTCGGATGCATTTTTCTACAGTATACACCTTTTTTTGAAAAATTTCCGTGACCGGGTCGCAAAGCATCGGTTTTTCGGACGGTCCTGCTCCGGTTCGCTGTCAGCGGATCGTCCCATGCACAAACGCGCTGTCGTACAGGAATCTTCCTGCTCGGCAGCGCGCTTTTTTCTTTCAGAACACCAGCTGCACCAGCAGCACATAGCACAGCGTACCGCCTGCGACACTGAGCAGGGTCTCATGCTTCCACTTGTGCAGGCCCACCGTCACCAGCAGGGCGATGGCCTCCGGAATGCCGCGGCTGCCCGCAAAGGGGGTGACGCTTTTCAGGCAGTAGACGATCAGCATACCAAAGATGGCGGCGGGCAGCACCCGGCCCAGATACCGCACCATCTCCGGCGGCTGCTGATCCTTGGAAGAGAACACCACAAAGGGCAGAAAGCGGGTGAGCATGGTGGCGGCGGTGCACACTGCAATGGTCAGGCCCATCTGGACTGCGGTCATGCGCCCACCTCCTCGCCGTTTTTTTCTGCTTCGGTGCCTTCGGCCTTTTCGATCGGTTTACGCAGGGCCAGCAGCAGGATCAGGATGCATCCCATGGAGGGCAGCAGAAAGCTGCCGGAGCCAAAAACAGCCAGACACACCAGCGGGGCGGCAAGGCCGATCAGGGCGCTGTAGTGCTGCCGGTCCTTTTCCCACTGGTTGAGAAAGATCACCGTGAACATGGCGGTCATCACAAAGTCCACACCCTCGGTGCTGAAGGGCAGCACCGAGCCCACCACCGCGCCAAGACCGGCACTGGCCACCCAGTAGAACTGATCCAGCAGGGTGATGAAGAACATGAACCAGCCCCTGTCCACCCCTTCCGGCGGCTCGGCCGAGCAGGTGATGGAAAAGGTCTCGTCGCTCATGGCAAAGATCATATAAAAGCTGCGCAGGCCGTAGCCCTTGTAGCGTTCCAGCATGGCAAGGCCGTAGAACAAATGCCGCGCCTGGATCATGAGCGCCATCAGAAAGGCCGAAAGGGGCGAGAACGCGCTCAGCAGCAAGCTTGCCAGCACAAATTCCAGCGAACCGCCGTACACCACGGTGCCCATGAGCATGGGCATCCACACCGGCAGGCCCAGCGACTGCACATAAATGCCATAGCCCATCCCCAGCACAAAATAGCCCGCCAGCACCGGGATGGTCTGCGGTGCGGCGGCGCGCAGTGCCCGCCATACGGTGCTCTGCCGCCTTGTCAATTGTTGTTCGGTTACGTGTTCCATTGGCCTTTCCCTCAAAATACGATGCCGGTTTCCTCTTTGGCCTCATTGCCGCCGATAAACCCATTCTCTCGATATGAATATGTCTGTATTATAACAGGTCTCACGGCTTTTGCAAAGGTGTATCCCCACTGCTTCTGGCAGAACGACAGATTTTTTCTTTAAATTTTATGCAATTTTTAACGGACACAAAGTGACTCGCGGTCAGTGCTTTATTATTTTAATGCAGTAAAGGTTCTTTGCAGGATCCTGTTCCTGAAATATCCCTAAATGCCGTTTGTGCTTTCGTCATACTCATTTGACAGATGCCGTCTTTTCCGGTATCCCGTCCGTATCGCAAGGACGGCGGGCCGAAAACACCCGCCTTTTTTCGTTCATTCTGTATTTAGTGGGAGGACATTTTATGGCAACCATGAAGGACATCATCCAGAGCCCGCTGCTGCCGGCCCTGTTCGGCTCCATGGCGCTGGGTCTGTTCGCCAGCTCGTCCAGCGGCAGCAAGGTGGTCAAGGGCGGCATCAAGGGCGTGCTGCCGGTTCTGGTCATCATGACGGTGCTCTCCCTCGCCGCACGCCTTGCAAGCTACGGCTCCGTGCTGGGCGGCCTTGTGGGCATCTTCATCATCGTGATGCTGCCCATCGGCATCCTTACCTCCTATGTGCTGTGGAAGAAGGGCAAGATCCAGGTAGTAGATAAAGAGCAGAAGTAAGGGGAAACAAAAGAACTCCCGGACGGATGTCCGGGAGTTCTTTGTTGCTTATTCTGCCTTTTCGTCCTTCTTGAGCATATCCAACTCGGGCATCAGCTCGGTGCTCACAATGGTGAGCATCTCCTCCAGCTTTGCACAGTCCTCGGGTGAGAAGCGCTCTCTTGCGCGCTCCACCACAGTGTGCAGGTAGGAATAGCTGATGTTGTAGTAATCGATATACTTCTGGGTGGGGCGCAGGTGATACTCGCGCCGGTCGGTGGTGGACTGGATCTTTTCCACATAGCCCTTCTTCACCAGACTGCCGATCTTATACGCCGCGTTGGGGGTGGAGATCTGCATCATGCGGGAAAACTCCGCAATGGTGGGTTCGCCCATGGCCATGATGCCCTCCATGCAGAAGGACTCCACCGTGGTCAGCGTGGCTTCCCGGGTGGCAAAACGCTGAAAAACGTTCTGGTAGAAATGCAGCTTGAATTTGGTGTATACGTCCTGAAATGCCTGTTCCAGCATAGGTCGTGTGCCTCCGATAGTTCATTTTATTTAAAAATACCACGTTTTGGCCGCGGCGCAAAGCGAAACAGCTGAATTTTTGGCAGGAATTTATTCTGCCGCCTTTTTGTTCGTGCGCACACGGATCACGCTGAGCACCACCAGCTCTACGGCAATGGCAACGGCCAGCAGGATCAGCGAGGTGAACAGGCTGCCGTTGGCGCCAAGGAAAGCCTGTGCAATGCCCGTGATCACATAGCACACTGCCGCGCAGGAAGCCGCCGTAATGGCGTAGGGCAGCTGGGTGGACACATGGTTCACATGGCTGCAGTGGGCACCGGCGGATGCCATGATGGTGGTGTCCGAGATGGGGGAGCAGTGGTCGCCGCAGACGGCACCGGACAGGCAGGCCGCAATGGAAATGACCAGCATCTCGCCCTCCGGGAAGGCATGGCACACGATGGGGATGAGGATGGAGAAGGTGCCCCAGCTCGTGCCGGTGGCAAAGGCAAGGAACACTGCCACAAGGAAGATAATGACCGGCAGCATGTACTGCAGCGCTGCAGCAGAGCCACTCAGCAGGTTGGCAACGTAATATTTTGCGCCCAGCAGGCCGGTCATGCCGGACAGGGTCCATGCGAGGGAGAGGATCAGCATGGGGCTGACCATGGCCTTGAAGCCCTCGGGAATGCAGGCGGCAAAGTCCTGAAAGGTCATCACATTGCGCACGCGGTAGAACACAAAGGTGAACAGCAGGGCAATGCTGCTGCCCAGCACCAGACCTGCAGAAGCGTTGCAGTCCGCAAAGGCGGTGACGAAGTCCACGCCCTCAAAGAAGCCGCCGGTGTAGATCATGCCGAAGATGCAGGCCACGATCAGCACCAGCACCGGGGCGAGCAGGTCTGCAACATGGCCGCAGGTATCGGTGCCATCGTCCACATCGTTGCCGTAGGGACGGTCGGCGGTGGTAAACAGGTCGCCGTTTTTGGCGTTGTCCTCGTTGAGCTTCATAGAGCCAAAGTCCGTGCCGGTGAAGATGAGGAACAGGCTCATCACGATGGTGAGCAGGGCATAGTAGTTATAAGGAATGGTGCGCAGGAACATGGTAAAGCCGTTGATGCCGGAGCCTTCCGGCACGCTGGAAGTGACCGCAGCTGCCCAGCTGGACACCGGCGCAATGATGCACACGGGTGCTGCGGTGGCATCGATCAGGTAGGCCAGCTTTGCGCGGGACACCTTCTGCCGGTCGGTGACCGGGCGCATGACGGAGCCCACGGTCAGGCAGTTGAAGTAGTCGTCCACAAAGATCATCACGCCCAGCAGCAGGGTGGCAAACTGCGCACCGGCCCGGGAGTGGATGTGGGTGGAGGCCCAGCGGCCAAAGGCGGCAGAGCCGCCGGCCTTGTTCATCAGGGCCACCAGAATGCCCAGCATCACCAGAAAGATCAGAATGCCCACATTGCTGCTGTCCGACAACTTGGCCACCATGCCGCCGTCCTCATTGAAGAACAGGGTGTTGATGGCCAGCTCCAGATTGCCGTTGGCATACAGCAGTGCACCGGATGCGATGCCCACCAGCAGAGAGGTGTACACCTCCTTGGTGTTCAGCGCCAGCACAATGGCGATCACCGGCGGCAGCAGCGAAAAGATGGTGCTGTACACCGCACAGGTATAGGTGGACGGGTCCGCGATCTTGCCGGGCGTTGCCGCTGTGCACCACAGCAGCAGGGCAAACACCAGCAGAGCTGCGAACCATGAAAGGTTCTTGTTTTTCATAACGGATTCCTCTTTTTTCAAATTTCCGGGGATGCATACCCCTCTTTGCGCAGGAAAAACTATCCCCACTGAATGCAAGGGAGGTGTGCGCCGCGCCGGACTATAAAGCGATGTATTTTGAGCTGTTCCGGGCCAGCGTGCAGGCCGCCCAGCTCTTGCAGGACGCGCAGAAGCGTGCCGAGCAGCACCTGCTGGAAGCTGACCCGCCGCCGATCCGATTGGAGCAAACAGAGCAGACGGATGAAGAATAGTTTTCTTCGGTCAGCGTCCTCGCCCTCTCAGTCACCTTCGGTGCCAGCTCTCCCAAGGGGAGAGCCTTTGGCAAAACCGGGAACTTTACCGTACTGCCAAAGCCTCCCTCAATGAGAAAGACTTCCCCCGGCCGGGGGAAGATGTCACGCAAGTGACAAAAAGGGGAGCAGTGGCATCGCGCAGCGATGACGGAAGGAGTTTTACCCCTTCTTTGCCTCTGCCTTGGCGGCGAACTTGGCGTCGTTCACCACAAAGCGCTCGTGGGTGCCACCGCCTACAGGGCCTTTTTCGTCGTGCAGGGCCACCTTGAAGGTGAGCTTGCGGCCTTCTACCGCCACCAGCTCGCTCTCGCAGGTCACGGTCATGCCCACGGGGGTGGGGGCGGTGTGCTCCAGCTCAAGCTTGGTGCCCACCGAGCCATTGCCTTCGCCCAGCGCGTCGGCCACGCTCATCCAGCAGGTCTTTTCAGCCAGCGCCACCAGTGCCGGGGTGGCAAACACATCCAGCGTGCCGCTGCCCATGGTCTTTGCTGTATTGGCTGCGGTGACGAGCACGCTCTGTTCCCCGCGGATACCGGTTTCCAATGTCATATACTTTCCTCTCCTTTTGCGCGCCGTATGGCGCATTTTATTTTTGAACACCTTTATAAGATACCACATTTTGCACCAGAACGCACCCTATTTTGCACTTTTTTGTGAATTTCTCTTTTTCTTTTTGCGCAAACGGGCTGCCAAGTCCTCTCTCTTTGGGAGAGGTGGCACCGAAGGTGACGGAGAGGGCGAGGACACTGACCATGCGGCGACCTCTTTTTTGTTTTCGCCTTCCCTCCAATCCGCATCCTTATTGCGATTCAAAAACGCAAATTTTCTGCGTTTTAAGGCAAATTTCATCAATTTAGAGCAGACGCCAAAAATCTTTAAAAAAGCCTTGACAAGGAGCATTCCGCGTGCTACTATGAACACATGAACAAGCGTTCATGTGAATCCACAGCGAAGGGAGACGTCAACATGGCGGAAATAAAGGAAGCAATGCCCGCGCCGCAGCCGGAAGCCTTGGATATGCCGGACGACGAGGTGCTGTACGAGTTGGCCGACCTGTTCCGGGTGTTCGGCGACTCCACCCGCATCAAGATCCTGTATGCACTGCACGACAACGAGCTGTGCGTGCAGGACATTGCAAACGCCGTGCAGCTGAGCCAGTCGGCGGTGAGCCATCAGCTGCGGGTGCTCAAGGATTCCAAGCTCGTGCGGTTCCGGCGCGAGGGCAAAACCGTTTACTACGCACTGGACGATGACCATGTGCGCAGCATCCTCTCCATGGGGATGGATCATATCGAAGAATAACGAAAGGCTGGTATTACTTATGAAGAAGAGCTACAAGATCGAAGTGGACTGCGCAAACTGCGCTCAGAAGATGGAAGACGCTGCCAACACCGTTGCAGGCGTGGCAAATGCTACCGTCAGCTTTATGACCCAGAAGATGAAGGTGGAGTTCTCTGAAGGTGCAGACCCCCACGACACCATGGTGAATGTTCTGGCCGCCTGCAAGAAGGTGGAGGACGACTGCGAGATCTTTGACATCTGATGCGCGGCAGGTTGCTGCACACGATCAACAGCCTCGCCCTCTCCGTCACCTGCGGTGACACACTCTCCCTTTTGTCGCTACGCGACATCTTCCCCCGGCCGGGGGAAGTCTTTCCTCAAAGGGAGAGGCCTTGGCAAAGAGATGAAGTTTGCGTGGACTGCCAAGGGCTCTCCCTTTGGGAGAGCTGGCAAATCCAAAGGATTTGACTGAGAGGGCGAGCCCGCTAAAGAAAAAAGCATCTGCAGCAAGAATTCGTAGATTTTCTGAGAGCTCAAACGAATGTGCAGATGCTTTTTACTTTGTGTGCGATTGTGTTGTGCAATAACTTTTTCTGTTGAAAAATCAGACAGTTTTCAACAGTTTCCACTCAGTTTTCAACACCGTTTGCGGAAAAAACGTAAAATAAACGTGGAAAAGCGCTTTTACGCCTGAAAAACTGTGTGGAAAACACGGGTAAAACCGTGGAATATCCATTTTTATGGGGAAAAGTTGTTGAAATCCCCGCCCGCCGCAGCGTGATGCGGCCCATGGATCCCGCAAAAAGGAGAGTTTTGTATGAACAAAAAGCAGAAAAAGAACCTGCAGCGCATCATCATTGCGCTGATTTTGGTGCTCATCCTCAAGCTTTTGCCCCAGTTCCCCACACCGGTGGAGCTGGTACTGTACTGCATCCCGTATCTGGTGGTCGGCTGGGATGTGCTGCGCAAGGCACTGCTTGGCATCAAGAACCGTCAGCCCTTTGACGAGTGCTTCCTGATGGCCGTTGCCACTGTGGGTGCATTTGCACTGGGCGACTACGTGGAGGGCTGTGCCGTTATCATCTTCTACCAGATCGGCGAGCTGTTCCAGAGCGTGGCCGTGGGCAAGAGCCGGCAGAGCATTTCCAGCTTAATGGACATCCGCCCGGACTACGCCAACATTGAGGGCGAGGACGGCAAGTTGGAGCAGGTGGACCCGGACGATGTGGAGATCGGCACCGTGATCGTGGTCCAGCCCGGTGAGCGCGTGCCCATCGACGGCGTGATCGTGGAGGGCGCTTCTGCCCTGAACACCGCCGCCCTGACCGGCGAGAGCCTGCCCCGCGATGTGCAGACCGGCGATGAGGTCATCAGCGGCTGCGTGAACATGACCGGCCTGCTGAAGGTAAAGACCACCAAGGAATTCGGCGAATCCACCGTTTCCAAAATTCTCGATCTGGTGGAAAATTCCAGCATGAAGAAGGCCCGCGCCGAGAACTTCATCACCCGTTTTGCCCGCGTGTACACCCCCGCCGTGTGCTATGGCGCATTGGCTCTGGCCTTTATCCCGCCCATCGTGCTGCTGCTCATGGGCCAGCCCGCCCGCTTTGGTGACTGGGTCTACCGTGCTCTGACCTTCCTTGTTATCAGCTGCCCCTGCGCACTGGTCATCAGCATTCCCCTGAGCTTCTTCGGCGGCATCGGCGGTGCATCTGCCTGCGGCATTCTGGTCAAAGGTTCCACCTATCTGGAAGAGCTGGCCCGCACCGGCATCGTTGTGTTCGACAAGACCGGCACCCTGACCCAGGGCACCTTTAAAGTGACCGGCATCCACCCCGCAGAGGGCACCAGCGAGGAGCAGCTGGTGGAAGCTGCCGCGCTGGCCGAGAGCTGGTCCAAGCACCCCATCTCCCTCAGCATCAAGGCCGCTTACGGCAGGGAGATCGATCCGAACCGTGTCACCGATGTGCAGGAGCTTGGCGGCCCCGGCGTGACCGCCAAGGTGGACGGCAGGACCGTTGCTGCCGGCAACGCCCGCCT
>OBWW01000960.1_pt1 | contig 16046 bp, 14 predicted proteins | sample 1538091 | NCBI WGS metagenome assembly OBWW01 (sample SAMEA2580125, study PRJEB22360) | human gut metagenome | biome: human gut; feature: human-associated habitat; material: faeces | place: Denmark | collected 2008/2010 | reverse complement strand
GAAGCACCGCCCCTCCGATTATTTTGGCGTTGAATCATCCGTTAAGCCGAGCAGATAATCACAACTCGTATGATAAATGGATGATAGGCGTAACAATACCCATACTGGTATATCTGTATGCCCGCATTCATATGCGCTATATTGTTGTTGACTGCAATACAGTCGTTTGGCAAGCTGCTCCTGCGACCAATGATGTTTTTTTCGGAGATATCGAAGCCTATCATACAACGAAATCACCCCGGTGTCATCTTATCATATCCATCATCTGATCGCCGTTGTTTAGCGAAAAAATCGCTAAACAATTTATTATACCAGGAGCGCAACAATATCTTGACATCCGATGAAAGCGTATGGTATGATAACTAAGTTATCATCGAGGTGTAGCGCAGTTGGTAGCGCGCTTGGTTTGGGACCAAGATGCCGCGGGTTCGAATCCTGTCACCTCGACCACCTTTCTTTGAAAAACCGCCTAAATAGGCGGTTTTTCTGCGTTTTTTATTCTGTTATTCACTAACGGATTGATCAAGAAAATTCCAGGGAAAGTTTTGACCAAAATCAACGAAAAAATAGGATTTAGATTTATTACGAAATTCGCAAGCAATGGCATTATCAATTTGGGAAAACTTGTTCCCGGTGTTGGTGCTGTTTATTGGCGGTGGCCTTGATTTAGTTGAAACCAAAGTTATAAGTGCTCGAGGGTATAAATGGTTTTTTGAAGGAGACTTCACTGGCGATCAAGATTCCGCTAATGATACAGTCGAGGTCGAGATTGTAGCGGATGACCTTGAAGGTTCCACAACTCTTTAATCTTTTGATTTATAGTTAACCCAAAATTATAAAGCCCAAGGGACGATATCTCGCCCCTTGGGCTTCGTTTGTTTCACCCGACTCTCTCGAACGGTATCACCTTCACCGGCTCTCCTCGGGCGGGTCGGGCGGTTCCGGTTCCGGCTTGGCCGTGGCCGTTTCCAACTGCCCGGCCAGTTGCTCCATCTTCTGCTCGATGGCAGGTTCTGTGCAGATGCTCTTGGCCATCTCTTGTGTGAGTTTCCGAATGGCCTTGCGGGCTTCCCGCACCAACTCATCCCGCGACTGAGATTTCTGTTCGTAGGTGTGGAGCATCTCCTGTTTGAAGATCTGATTGGTCAGCGTGGACTTGATCTTGTGGATGCCTTCTCTGGTAAGATAGGCTTCCCCCGGCTCCATTGACCACGCCATCATGTGGACGTGGGGGTGCTCCCCCTCATCGTGGAAGGCGGCGTACCAGCGGAAGTGATTCTGTTGAATGTTCATGGCGGCCGCGATTTCATTGCGATTGGCGCGGAGCAAATTCCGCTACGCCTTGACATTGTCGTAGCCAAGGCGGGCGGCGTCCTCCCGTTTCAGGGAGATGATGTGCATCCACACGTTGCCGGTGTACTGATCCAACTCCCGCGTGGCTTTCTCCAAATCAACAGCATCTTCATCACCAAAGAGTCCGTGGTCACCAAGCCGTTCCGCACGAGGCCGGGTGGCAATGTACTTCATGTAGCCGTCCATCTGCTGAACTTGAGCCCAGTTTTCCTCCAACGCACGGGTGATAAAGGCGGAGGCATGGGCCTTGGTGGGCTTGGATTCGTAGTCCAAATACTCACCCAGCACCTTGGATGAAGGGAAATCTTTCACCAGTTTTCTGATGAGCTGCTCCTGTTTTCTGGTGGGAGGACGGTCATCCGGGAGCAATTCCACTCGCTCTCTGGTCCCAATGTACCGCAGATAACCGCTGACAGAATTTCATGGACGGCTCTTCAGGTAGGGGCTTTTCAGAATCAATCCTGCCACTCATCGCCCTCCTCCCAGGTCCCACGCACCCGCTCCTCCAACTGTCCCATCCTTCCGTCCAGATAGGACTTGATGGAGGTAGGAAGAAACAGTCCGGCGTTGTTGGCGCTGAGGTAGAGTCCACCGCCCGCTCAATGAAGGCGGTGATGCTCCGGCTCCCGTCCTCCTGATACCGGCGCTCCAGGATGGCTTTTTTCTCTGGCGACAGGTAGAGTGGGAATTTCTCTTTTTTGCTCATGTTGGCTCCTTTCCGGGGGTTGACCCCTGTTTTTTCCTTGTGGCAGTAGGCTTTCGGGGATTGTGACCGCAGAGATGATATCACGGCCCGGATTTTGGCCCCACTTTCAAGCCCCGCAAAAGCCCCCGCAACTGCCCGCACTGCGGGCAGTTGTGCTTCCGACAGGGGGTGCCTACGCCCCGTCGTTTATCCTGCTTTTTCTTTCGCCCCCGGAAGCACCTCCGAAAGCGGGCCAAATTGGGCCTCCAACCCCGGATCGGCACTGGGACTCGCTCCCGCTTCGAAAGGCACACACAGGGCGTTCTGGGGGCTTCTGCGGGCGGATTCCGCCAGACGCTCCGCCGCCCTCTGACGGGCAGCATCCTCCTCCAGCTGCCGGAACTGCCGCTGGTAGAACGATTCCTCCGCCGCCTGGATGGGGCAGATTGTGTAGAGCAGGTTTCCGTTGAGCGGCCTGCCGTCCTTGCTTCGTATCATGGTCGGCTTGGTACGGATGAGACCTTTCTCCTCCAGGCTGCGCATATACTTGCTGACCGTGTTTTCACACATCCCCAGCGCCTTGCCGATGGTCTTGTAGCTGGGCCAGCACTGATAGGTTTCTCTGTCCTCGATGCTCAGCAGATAGCAGTAGATCGAGATCTTCGGATGACTGAGGTCGATGTGAAACACTTCGTTGGGAACCATAAAATAGTTTTTGTTGGGATCGCGTTTGGGCCACTGTTGAAACTTCATATAGCACCTCCTGCATGCTCCTCCACCCACTGAATGGACTTACCTTTCGGCACCACCATGCAGCTGCCCACAAGCAGCACCGTGAAGTCCGGTTGGTGTATCAGTTCACACCCGCTGGACGGTGATACGCCCAGCACCTTTGCTTCGTCATAGTTTTTGTAAACAGATTCTTTCATGTTGACCATCTCCTTCTCAAAACTCCCTCTACTTCTTTAGGCGAGAACATTTGCATGTGACATAGTTTTGACACAATTTTTCGATGGTGTCCGAGTTGCCTCTCTACTTGTATTGGGAAAATCATATCCTATTGACATACACTTGACAGAAAAACGGAGCGTCTGCTTTGTCGCAGGCGCTCCGTTTGAGGTTGGATTATTTACTTATGTGCTGGTTTCCTCAGTCGGCATGTTCCCTCCGCCTCGTCCCGTTCTTTCAGTAGACGAGCCAGGGCAGAGAAGAATTTCTTTTGCTGATAGTCCACGCTGCCACGGTTCAGCTGATGGGCATCCGCGTACCTGCGGATCCACAAGCCCTCTACAAACCGCTCCCGGAAATAATCCTGGTGTGTGGCCAGCACCGTTTTCAGGGCATTGTCCAGAAACTGGAGATCCTCTTTCAGCTTGGCGAAGTCACTTTTGGTGATGGCGGCAAATCTCTTTTCCTTCACGCAGAGGCGATATTTGTTCCGGTCGAAGTTGTAGTGCTCACAGAGATCTTTTGCGTATGCGTAGTAGGTAAGAGACTGCTGGTACTCGTGGGAGTCGTATGCTTCATCCGGCTGTAGTCGTTGCCGTTTGCGCACAGGGCCACGGAAGCCTTCACCTTCCAGCCTTTCAACGACATCCTCCGGGATCTTCATGTTGAGCAACCGCTTGTACCTGGCTTTCCGCTCAACGTTCACTTCCACAAAAGCGCAGAAGGACTTTTTGCTGGAGGTGTAGTATCTGGGAACATCCGCAAGGGGATAATCGGTCCAGATGACGCTTTCCTCGCCAGTGTCGGCGTCGGTGGCCAGAGAGATTACATAGACCACTTTCCTGTCGTACCGCTGGTAGTACCCGGCGCGGATTTTTCTTTCTGCCATCTGGTCACTCCCTTCTAAATGTCACTACACAATAGATGTGTGCTTACACTTCCAATTATTTTTCAGCGGAATCCATTTTTTCAAAACTCACCTCGCCAATAGCAGTCGGAGTTAGGAGAAACTATCGCGATTTCCTCGGTAACTGTTCCATTCTTCATATTTGGGTGGTGACCAGCGTCACAATTTATTTTCCGTTTGGGAAAAGCAAGGCCGCAGGGTTATTGCGCAACCAGTGGGTTAGTCTGAACGAGGAGCAGAAATGAATTCAGGAAGAGGTAAAGCCATAATCGTATTAGCGCTTTTTCCGCATAACCTTATTGCGGGCGGAGAAAAACATTCCCCTCTGTGTTATAGGTCAGATTAAACACCAGGTCGGACAACCATTTTTTAAAGTCAGGGTTATCCTGATATTGCTTGAATAGCTCCATATTGTCAGCCATGATACTAAAAATGACCTGCTGCAGAGCACGCTCACTTTCAATACGAGCATTTTGCTTATCGGAGTTTTTCATAGCATTCTGGTAGCGCTCGTCCTTGGAAACCATAGCCGGAATCTCAAGAATTTGACGACGGACATTATCCGCATCATTCCAATCTATATTGCCAAACATATCATTGAATGTGGTCAAGATGGCAGAAAGCAAATCCATCTCCGGCTCTTTCTTTGCTCCAATCTGACCCGTCGGCACAGGGGCCACTTCTGCGTCTTCATCCTGAAGCACAAGGGAAATACATTCCTTAGCCTCTAAGCGATAGCTGTCCAGATCAATCGCCTCTAAAATCCCCTGTGTAAAATCATCCTCTGGCGGAGACGGCAGTTTTGTAATAAGCAGATTCAAGAAAACCGAAAGCTTTTCCCAAGCAGGATTTCCATAGGGAAGGATAGCCCCCAGGAATCCATAAGTACGCACAAAGGATTTTGTCGCACTTTTGAATTTAATTTGTCCATCGATATCCAGTTCTTTGTACACAGCGGCGCAAGCATCCAGAATAGGATCAAGGCGATCCCGCTCGGCACCGTCGAGGTAGAGATTGACCAGTTTCTCTACATGATCCTGTGTGAATACCTGATGCTCCTCCATCACAGCAATCAGATCATACAGCTTATTGGGGTCGGTTTCATCCGATAGCAATGTGGTGCGGTAGTATCGAGAAAAAGCCTCTACAATCGTGGCAGAATCATTGGCGAAGTCCAAAACGAAGGTATCATATTTCTGCGGATGAGCACGATTGAGCCGAGAGAGCGTCTGCACGGCCTTGATGTCAGAGAGCGTTTTATCCACATACATGGTGTGCAGTAATGGTTCATCATAACCAGTTTGGAACATATCGGCCACGATCAGGAAACGATAGGGGTCCTGCTTGAAGGTCTTTTGAATTTTGTTATCCGGGAATCCATTTAGGCCGGCAGAGGTAAGCGCAGGTTGTTGGCCGTGAAATTCTTTTTCCCCAGAAAACGCGATGATTGCTTTATAAGGGCTATGCCGAGCTGCTAAGCATCTATTGACCGCATAGTAGTATTCAATGCAACGCTCGATATTGCTGGTGATAATCATTGCTCTGGCTTTGCCGCCAATTTTGCCCTTGGCAATTACCTGTTCGTGGAAATGGCTGACCATCATTTCAGCCTTCTGTTCAACGGTAAAAGACTGATTCTCTACAAAGGCACGGAGCTTCTTTTGAGCCTTTTTCTTATCGTAGAGCGGATCGTCCTCCACGGTCTTTTTCAAGCGATAAAAGCTGTCGATAGGGGTATAGTATTTAAGCACATCCAGGATAAAGCCCTCTTGGATTGCCTGCTTCATGGTATAGACATGGAACGGGCGATGCTTGATTTTATCTCCCTCTTGGTAGGGGGTTCCGAAGGTTTCCAAGGTTTTATTCTTAGGTGTGGCAGTAAAGGCGAAGTAGCTGGCATTTTTCAGCAGCTTGCGACCCTCACACATGGCATTGATTTTATCCTCATTATCCTGTTCTTCCTCGGAGGCCAATCCAGAAAGAGCGAGGTTCATCTTTGCCGAAGTGCGCCCACTCTGCCCGGAATGGGCCTCATCGATAATAATTGCAAAATGGCTGTCCTTGTGCTGTGTGCCAATGTCAGAAAGGACAAAGGGGAATTTCTCCACGGTGGTAATGATGATTCGTTTCCCAGCCTGAATTGCCTTTCGCAGATCGCTGGAATGTTCCGCCCATGCTACGGTGCTGCTCACCTGCATGAACTGCTTGATGTTATCCCGAATCTGCTTGTCCAGAACCACTCGGTCCGTAACAACGATCACACTGTCCACAATCAGCTCGCCATCGTCCGATTCCAGCCCTATGAGCTGATGAGCCAGCCAAGTAATAGAGTTGGATTTTCCGGAACCGGCGCTGTGCTGAATGAGATACCGCTGTCCAATACCGTTTGCCTTCACATCCGCCAGCAACCGCTCTACCACATCCAGCTGGTGGTATCGAGGAAACACCTGAGTATATGTTTTCTTTTTGGTGTCCGGGTCTTCCTTTTCCACCACTTGGGCGTAGTTTTCAATAATGCGGGCCAGCTTCTGCTTGGTCAGAATGTCTTTCCAGAGATAATCGGTCATTATGCCATCTGGATTGGGCGGATTCCCCGCTCCATCCTTATATCCCTTGTTAAACGGGAGGAACCAGCTGGCTTTTCCGTCCAGCTTGGTGCAAAACTTGATCTGCGCATCGTCCACTGCAAAATGAACCATGCAGCGTTTGAACTGAAACAGCAGTTCTTTGGGATTGCGGTCATGCTGGTACTGATAAACAGCATCGTCCACATTCTGCTTGGTGAGCTGGTTTTTCAGTTCGAATGTAATGACCGGAAGACCATTGATGAACACGCACAGATCCAGCGCCAGTCTTGTGGCATCCTTGGAATACATCAGCTGGCGGGTTACACTAAAGATATTCTGCTCGAACATCTTACGGGCAGCCATATTTTTGGCGGTTGGGGTCAGGTAGAACATGACCAAATCTACCGGGTAAACCTTGATCCCCTTGCGCAAAACATCAATGATGCCGCGCTTGGCAATTTCACCTTGCAGGCGATTGAGAAACTGGGTATATTTTTGATGACTTTTTCGTATTCCCAACTTTTCCATCGAATCAGGCTGTGTGGTTTCAAGGAAACGAAAAAGCCGCACTTCATCTATTGCATACTCTTTGTTATAGTCTTTTTTCCTTCTTCATAACCACAACAGCTGCATAGATGGTCTACAATCATTTGTTCAAATCCATTTTCTTTGATGTTTGTACTCATAAGAAAACCCCTTAGATTGCTAATTGTGGCATTTCATATAGGTTCCCCAATAACTGCTTCAGAAATAGAATAACCTTTCTCGCATCTTCTTCTGTCGCTTCATCTAATTGGTGAACATACTTGTTTCCTATTGTTCGTATTTTGTCAACCCATGCCTTATTCTGAACCCCAATATAACCGTTTGCTTCCAGGTAATCTATATATGCAGCAAAAGACTTTCCTGCAGAATCCCCTTTGTCCACTGCTATATGCATTAATAACGATCTTGATACCATTATGACAGAATGATAGCATTCGTTTAAATGACATTTCCTGCACTCATTATAGAGTCTTTCTATAGTGGGAGGCAAGTAGCGCACTTCATCGAACGGCAAAAATTGAGATTGTGGAATAATTTTCCCATCTAAACCGATGATAATTGGCATAAAGCATTCAGGGCATTTATGTATATGGTATTTAATGGCTCCCGTCGCAACATCAAAAATTCTTGTGTTAGAAATTGCTCGCACTCGTACATTGCAGTAAGGACATGTCACCGTTTTTTCAATAGAATCCTTTTTCTTAACAGGTTGCCAATCCCATTCTTTTATCTCTATCAAAATTATCCACCTGATTTCTTCCAGCCAAGTGTGTATTCCTATAACACACCCAACTTGTCCATTGCACCGCCCTGTGTAGACTGAAAAAGCGGAACAAGCGAGTTTCATCAATGGCATAGTCGCGGTTTTACGGCATTTGTGCCCTGCTCATAGCTGTTATGGTTGACCAGCCAATCCACGATTAAAGTTTCAAGGCCAGATTCTTTTGTATTGGTTGGCATAGTGTCACCTCATTCCAGCGTTCCAATTTCATCAAGCTTAATTGAGGACAAAATTCCTGGAGCATTATGCCAAGAACCATTATACCTGATATCTCGATTCCCTACAGAGCCTTGCACTTTTTCTTTCAATTCATCTACCGTATTTACCGAAAACAAAGGGAATATTTTTTTGCAATATGACTTAGAAATTAGTTTTTTCCATAGGACCTGCTGACCTTGATGATAAATGTATGTCGTGGGGAACCACATACTCCACCGCTTATTCTCAGAGGTATCAAAAATATCATTTAGCTGGTAGAGTACAATATCTGCATTGGCGATTGACTGTTTTGTCAGAATCGGTTTCTTTTCTCGATTTACAAGTATCTCTCCCGCTAAAGTAAATAAACGTGAATTTTCACTTTTAGGCTTGCATACTTCTTCGATGGTTCTGGTATATTTCCGAAAGATATCAAAAGTTTGCGGTTCAATATTTGAATTAAAGTAATCAGTTCTCAAAAAATACGGGTGAACCAGCAGTTGTCTCAATTCAGCAAATCGTTCATAGTGAAGTAAAACAGCTGTGGCACAAATAAAAAACTCCCAAATCATATAATTCGAAGTCGCTCTCGCTATAGGCCCCTTTTCCACCAGCATCATGCAGTTCGTTATACAAACGCTCAAATAGTTCTGATAAAATTTCACCTTTAAGCTGATCACTGTATATCAAGTTCTCACAATAGGTCACAAACAAATCTCTAAATGGTTTGGTTTGATCGATTGCTTTTAATAACCCATCTGCAATGTCTATGTCCTTAGGCAGTACATACTGCTTTGCGGCATCCACAAATTCATCTGAAGCTTTCCTCAAGAGGAAATCCGCCTTTGCTGTATTTCCGCCCGTATATCCTCGAACCTGTTTCAGAATATCGCGAATAGCAGATAAATCTACAGTTTCATCTTCTAACCACTCCGGCTTTGTGCCCAAAGCTGGTTTCTTGTGTATTGGTTTCTGATAGATGTTTCTAAGCAATTTTTCATATTCAGTTTCATACCGATCATCTTCAGTTGTCAAATCAATATAAATCCGAGTCTTTAAGTAGTGAGGAATACATGCTTTACCTTCTTTATCTACTTCAAAAGCAATAGGAATAAATTTTTCCTGCTTCATCTGGCCATATATTTCTGGTGAAATAATGACCGTTTCATCTCCAACGCCACCGCTACGATCATTCGCTTTTTCCATATAGCTACGGTCACAAATGATCAATACTTTATCTACGCTTGGATCATTTACAGATTGCTCCATAAATGCATACTTGTCCTGACCTTCTTTTAAGTCGTACACATCAAGGATAACATCAATTCCGTTAGAAATCAATCTTTCGGCCAGTTCTATTACTTTTTCTTGAACTTTCCAAGAATACGAGATAAATACCTTTTTAGTTTCTGTGCTCATTATTCCACCTCCATCTCGTCCTCTGGTTCTTCGGCTTCATCTGCCGCTTCTTCGACCATCTCAAAATCTGGTACTTCAATATTCCGCACATCAATCTGACCTGTCACAACATCGGAGATAAGGCGAGTCCTATATTCGTGCAAACAATCTATTTCCTGATTGATTTTTGCAATAAGATCTCGATATTTTTCCTCAATCTCCTTAATTTTGCAAACAATCTGGCATTGTTCTTCATGCGGCGGATATACCGTGTATACACTATAAAAATTGGTGTTAGAGAGGTTTTGCAACCCTACGGTCATGCCGTTCGATTTGCTTGCGAACACTCGTATGATAGGGCGCCTCGTAATACTTAGACGAAATTTTCATGACCGGCTCATACACGCCATAGTGGAATGTAACAATCCCACGATAGTTAGAACTGAAAAACACCCCCAAATGGGCCTTGAAGCGATTCAGCACCAGATCATTGGGAAACACCAATTTCCAATTTTCATAGGACGCAGTATGCAAGGATCGCTCCTTCATGTTCTCATATGGCAAAAGACCATCTTTCTGGGATAAGGAAAGCACGGTTTCCTCCTCACCGAATTTTCTGGATTTTTCTTTGTAAATCCGGTGATTCAGAAGAACTTTCCAATGGGCAGGGACCTTACCAATGTAGTCAATTCCGCTATCCATCAGTTCTGCGTTCTGATCTAATCCACGAGTAACTACATAAGCAATCGTAGCCTGCTGCTGTTCTTCCAGTAAGGAAATGATGCGTTTTTTTGCATTGATTAGCCGGTTGACTTTGGAAGTCTGCCAATCCAGATAGCGTACAATCTGATCTTGCTCCTCGCTGGGTGGTACTGGAATAAGATGGTTTTTTAGCTTGCCATAGTCAATATTCTGTCCTTCTCTTATTCCGGTAACACAGAGCTGCAATAACTCTATAAACAACCGCGATTTTGCAAGATATCTAAAATACCCTGGTACAATTTTCTGTTTGGGAACCATAATGGTATATGCTGGACTTATGATTCCTTGATAATAGGCGTACTCTATCCCGCCCTGAAAAGAGCGCAAACTAATAACGAAGTCTCCTACTCTGACCAATTTTAACAAATGCAGATCTTTAGTGGCTTGTACAGTCCTGTTGCCATACACACCTTTAGGAACAACCCCCATATGCTGCGATGCAACTAAAAGCGGCTCATCTGGATATCCTTTTTCAGACCGCTCGGAAAAAAGGAATTTTATCTTAATATCTTCCCATGAATCTGGAATTTGAGTTAGCCAAAGTTCTTCAATGGGCTTATAGCTTTCATACTTGCTCATTGCTCAACCCCTCCAAGAATCTCCGCCAATATGCCATCGGTTTCAGATTCCAGCTTCTTGAGGTCGGCCACTATTTCCTCCATGCTGCGCAGCTGTACCGGCTGATAGAAATACTTGGTGAAGGACAGCTCATAGCCGATTTGGGTTTTCTTTTCGTCTACCCAGGCATCCGGTGCATATGGCAGCACCTCGTTTTTCATAAAGGCATCGATCCCGCCCTCATAAGTAAAGGGAATGATCTCTGTGTCCCGCAGGTCGGTATCAGGTTCTCCGTCAATGGGCTGCGCCATGGGGTCTTTCTCCGTGATAAAGGGACGAATCTTTTTCAATGCGGCCGCTTTTAGCTTTGTGGCCTCGGCAAAAACCGTCCAATCATCGGTAGGGGTTCCTGCCGGGACAGAGCGGATTGCCTTCTGTACTTGCTCCAACTCCTCCGCCTTTTTGAAAGTGTCGGCAGGAATCGTTCTGTCAGGGTACACCCGCAGGCGAAGAGGGCGCTCGACAGTAATGGACCAATATGCGAATTCCCGGTTGTCAAATACACGGCTGACGGAGCTTTCTTCCATCTCCATGAAAATCCGCATGATTTCATCCCGGAGCTCCGGTGTCAGCTCGCAGTTTTTCTCGCCCATATTTTTACGCAGCGTGGATTTCATCGTGGTGGCGTCGATCAGCTGAATCTTCCCTTTGCGGCGTTCTTCTTTTTTGTTGCTCAGTACCCAGATATAAGTACCGATGCCTGTGTTATAAAACATTTTCTCCGGCAATGCGATTACCGCTTCCACCAGATCGCTCTCGATGAGATAACGGCGTGCATTGCTTTCGCCAGAACCTGCATCACCAGTGAACAGCGAAGACCCGTTGTGAACTTCAGCGATACGGCTGCCCAGAGGAGTATCCGTCTTCATCTTAGCCGCATTATTCAGCAGGAACAGCAACTGGCCATCACTGACACGGGGGATCATGGCAAGCTGAGTGCCATCCTCCAGGTAGGCATTGAAACGGCTGTCCAGAATGTCTTTTTTGCCGCCCATCTTTTCTGCGTCCACTTTCCAGGTCTTTCCGTAAGGGGGATTGGACAGCATAAAATCAAACTGTCTGGCAGCGTTACCGTCCATCGACAGCGTAGAACCATAACTGATATGCTCTGCCTGCTTTCCGTCACCCTTCAGCAGCATATCCGCTTTACAGATGGCATAGGTCTCCGGCTGCACTTCCTGACCAAACAAGTGAATCGAAACCTGCTTTCCGGTTTCTTCCGCCAGTTCCAGCAGGCGATCCTGCGCCACAGTCAGCATACCGCCCGTACCGCAGGCTCCATCATAGCAGGAATAGGTGGCATCCTTGATCTGGTCCTTGATGGGTACAAAAATCAAGTCTGCCATCAGTTCCACCACATCACGAGGCGTGTAGTGTTCGCCGGCTTCTTCGTTGTTGGCCTCGTTGAACTTGCGAATCAGTTCTTCAAAGATAGTGCCCATGGCGTGGTTATCAAGCCCCGGCAACTTGATCTCGGTTTTACTATCATCGGTATAAACCGGATTAGGGCTGAGGTTTATTTCCTTGGACACAAATTTTTCAATAACTGCGCCCAGAATGTCGGCTTCGATCATTGTATCGATCTGATTGCGGAACTGGAACTTTTGCAAAATCTCCTGTACATTGGGAGAAAAACCGTCCAGATAGGCGATAAAATCAGCTTTGAGCTGCTGTTGCTTGGCGCGAGCCGTTAAATCACGCAGACGGAAAGGAGAAGTATTGCAAAAAGCCTGTCCAGCGGCTACGCACAGCGCATCTGTCTGATTGGTAATACCAGCGGCATCCAGTTTGGCTTTCATGTCCATAACCTGCTGTTTCGTATCCTGCAAAACAGCATCCAGACGGCGAATTACCGTCATCGGCAAAATCACATCACGATACTTGCCACGCACATATACATCGCGCAGGCAATCATCGGCAATACTCCATATAAAATTAACGATCTGGTTGTGGATTTGATTATCCATAATCATGCTCCTCTATCATTTATAATTTACAAAGGCAATCATACGCTTTGCGAACCGTCTGTGCCATGAGAACTCGGCGCTGACTCAAAAACTCCATATATTCCATGTTCTCAAAGTCAGTGGGCAACGCATGGTCTTCACAGGCTTTCTGGTATGCTTCTTCTCCGAGTTTCTGGCGATAATACGCAACATAATCTTTGGGAGCCTTATCAGAAATTTCGATGTTCGTGGCGTAGTCAAGATAAGTGAAGTTGGCAATCTGATTTCTGTCACGGTCACTACTGAACCCAATACCGGTCAGATAGTTTTTGGGGAAAATGTGGTGTTTGTCGATTGCGTTTTTCGTTCCGCTGGAACCAAGAATAAAATACTTTGATACTGGGGTATTGCTAAATAGCATGGGGGTATTCAGCACAATCTGCGCCGCCACATATCCATACCATGCGGGAGAAATGGCTGCAGCACTGTTCAGTTCGTTGGGAAGGGTCAGCCTGAAGTAGTCATCGGTAAAGTGGGTTTCGATGACTCGGTCGAGGTAGGCAACAAACTCAGCCGCGGTATGAATATCACGCAAATCTGCAAATTGCTTTTCTACTTCAGACTCGGTGGAGCCGGTATAGAAGTAAGTAATGGTACTCATAAAGAACCACTTGCTGATACATTTCTTCAACTGCGCAGCGTCCAGCTTATAATCATACTTTGCAATCAGGTAGAGAACATAACTGAAAACAACCGCATTGGAAGATGCAATCAGCTTATCGCTGATATATCCGGCCTCGGCCACGATATTGATAAATCCATGCCAGTTGTTTAGATTCATGACCTTATCCAGAGCATCTTTGAAAATCTGGAGATTCTCATACCGAACCTCATCAGAAAACTTTCCGGTTTCCAGGTTTTTACCTCTCAAAAGCATATAAGCATATCTCAGGCGAGCCCGCTTAAAGCCTACACCGACTGCCATACGAATCAGGTGGGATGGCTCGACCGCCAAAAGAGTGTTGTAGGATGTATTGGCGGCCGGTACTCTGGATGCTGCTGCAAAGGCATTGATTTTATCACTGGTTTCATTCTCATAAACGGAAATAAGGGTTTGGATAAAATTATTTTCTGTCAGGCTCTGGCCACCGGAATTGACTCGGACAAAAATGTCTGCTACATCTTCTTCATCCGCAGTATAGCTGATTTCCAGGGTAGGCAAAGAATAATCAGAGAGATTGAGAAGTGCGTTGATATTATCTTCGATTCTATCTTCTTCCTCATCGGTTAGCAGCGGAAGTTCCTTTTTACTGCGTCCATCATTGGCCTCTTTGATGAAACGGCGCCGGAGAGAACTGATGGAATTATCTTCTTTCGCAAGAAACACATCACTAATACGGCTGATCCATTCCGGGTCCCGTTCATATGCTTGAGACCACACAGCAAATTCACGAGTCAATGGATTGTAAGAAATTTTAATCTCACGATCAGCAAAGTTTTTATCTTTTACCTTTACTGCAAACATTGCCGCCACGAGAGCTGTGAGACGCTGTTGGCCGTCAATCACAAGTTCTTTGGGTTCTTCATATGTTTTTGCATTTTGTCCGATGGCGCTCTTTTTACTTTCGTAATCAGAGGGAGATTCCCACAGCATAATGTAGCCAATAGGATAACCTTTGAGCATAGAGTCAAATAATTCACGAACTTTATTGTCTTTCCAGACAAATGGACGCTGAAGATCAGGCAGGCCAATACGTCCATTACGCACATCTTTAACCAAGTCTCCCACCTTGCTTGGGATATTCTTGAATAGTTCTTTTCCCATACTGATCCTCCGAAAGTAACCTAATGGTTATTATTTTTCTATAAAATCCGAATTCCAAGTAGGCCAGCGATATCCTTGTCATCTGTGCAAATCTCACAGGCCAGGTATTGGCTAACCAATCGCTCTCATTCACTATAAATGGCGGGGCTACTTGCTTTTATTGCTCACTTTTGAGAAAGTGAGCAATAAAACTGTTCTCTCCAACTCAAGCTGTTCGGCAACTGCAGGCATCACTCAGCCCTGGTCACACCAGCACGAAAGATATTTGGAAGACCGCCGAGGGCCGGCTTCGATGCGGTTGTTTTCCTGCTGCAGCTCTATCTCAATAAAGTCAATCCTCATTTTCCTCTTTCACCAACTCAATAATATCGCAGAAATCACAGTCCAGTGCTTTGCAGATTTTAGTGAGGATCTCCGTGCTGACATGCTCATTCTTGCCCAGTTTGGCAAGAGCAGTGGTAGAAATACCTGTAACCAGGCGCAGATCCTTCTTTTTCATATTCTTATCGATCAAGAGTTTCCACAGTTTATTGTAGCAAACGGTCATAATAACACCTCATGCGCTGGGTTTATACTTATATGGAATAATTTTAGCAAAGGAAGAGCGCTTTGTCTATTGAAAATCCATTTTTCAGATTTTTGCTTTCATTTTCAGACACTTATTTCAAATCAAACACAGCTACCAAATAACTTTTGGAGATACCTTGTGCTTGGGGTCAATTCATAAAAATTCTGTAACAACCCGCATTGATGTGCGTCATATAGGCAGAAAGCGAGGTGGTGTGGATGGATTTTGACCAGCTGTATAAGGAGCAGTTCCCAGTGGTGTACCGCTATCTGACAGGACTCTGTGGGAACCAAGCGTTGGCAGAAGAATTGACCCAGGAGACCTTCTGTCGTGCCATTGAACACAGCGCCTCCTTTCAAGGGAAATGCCGGCTGTCCGTATGGCTGTGCCAAATCGGGAAGAACTGCTGGCTCTCCTACTTGAGAAAGGCGAAACGGCAGGCGGGAGATGAGGCCCTGGAGCAGATGACCTCTCCTCAGAATGTAGAAGAGGATCTGCTCATCCAGGAAAACGCCCGCCAGATCCACCAGCGGCTCCATGCTCTGCCGGAGCCATACCGGGAGGTGTTTACCCTGCGGGTCTTTGCGGAACTGCCCTATGGGCAAATCGGTGAATTGTTCGGCAAATCTGAAAACTGGGCCAGAGTGACTTATTATCGTGCAAAACAGAAAATCAAGGAGGGGTTATGATGAAATGTGAGATTATCCATGACCTGCTGCCCCTGTACTGCGATGGGCTGTGCAGCGAGGCCAGCAAACAGGAGATCGAAGCCCATGTGGTACAATGCGAGAAGTGCCGCGCCTGTTTGGCGGAAATGAAGGAGGAGACTCCCGTCCCCTCGCTCTCTCAGGAGTCGGAAACGGAAGCCCGTGTTCTTCAGGGAGTGAAGAAGAAGTTTTCCCGTGGGCGCCGGCGGGCGGTCCTGATCGCCGTGGCGGTCATGC
>OBWW01000953.1_pt1 | contig 16106 bp, 15 predicted proteins | sample 1538091 | NCBI WGS metagenome assembly OBWW01 (sample SAMEA2580125, study PRJEB22360) | human gut metagenome | biome: human gut; feature: human-associated habitat; material: faeces | place: Denmark | collected 2008/2010 | reverse complement strand
CTTTGCATCTGACAATAAGGTGAATGGGCACCCCTCGTGGGAGCCGCTCGAAAAGGCGGCCGTCGTCGAGAGCTATGTTGCGCCTTGCGATATGAGCGTCGGAGAGCAGGCCATCAAGAAAGGCACATGGATGATGACCGTCGAGGTGGACGACCCGGATATTTTCGAGAAAGTCCAGAAAGGCGAAATCACCGGCTTTTCCATGGGCGGCGTCGGCAAGTACAGCGACGAGGACGACCCGCTGCCCGATGACGGAGTGGCAAAGGCGGAGGAGCAGCCCGAAAAGGGTATGCGCGGCATCTTCAAGAAGATGGCCGCTGCCCTCGGCTTTGATGTTGTCGAGAAAGGCGAAGTTGCCGACAACTACACCAAGCGCATCCAGAGCGACAACTTCTGGACCGCGTTCTACGCGCTCAACGACGTTCTGTACCGGTACAACTGGGAGAATGACCATTGGGAGTTTGCGTCGGACGAGGAGACCATCCGAAACGCCCTGAACGACTTCAACGACATCGTCACCGAGCTGCTCACCAAAGGGCAGCCCGTTGCGAAATCGCTCGAAAGCTGCGCCGTCATCAAGGCTGGCAAGGCCATGAGCAAAGCCAACCGCAGCACGTTGCAGTCCATCTACACAAACCTCGGGGAGTTCCTTGATAAATTCCCCGAAGAAGAACAGGAGGAAACCGAAGTGACCAAGAAAGAAATCGAAGATACCGTGGCGGCAGCCGTCGCCAAGGCACTGGAAGCCCAGCAGAAGCCCGCGACTGACCCTGTCCAGAAAGCTGCAGAACCGGCAGCAGAGCCCGCAGGCCTGACCGTCGAGACCGTCGGCAAGATGGTCGAGGCAGCCGTCGCAAAGGCTCTCGGCCAGCAGGAGGAGCCCGAAAAGGCCCCGGAGCTGCTGACCGCCGAGAATGTTGCAGACGTCGTCGCAAAGGCCGTTGCCAAGGCTGTCGCACCCGTCCGCAAGGCCGCAGGCCTGCCGACCAACCTGAACGATGATGGCGACCCGGAGGACCCTGTCGAGAAGTCCGAGCCGCACTATCTCGCTGGTATCCTGTAAGGAGGAACAAGCACTATGACCATGAGAAGCAATAAGGCAATCGTGAACGCAGCAGGCCAGACCATCACCACCGCCGGTCTGGCCGCTGGCGGCGCACTGAACCCGGAGCAGGCGAAGAAGTTCATTCAGCAGACCTTTGAGGCAACTCCGCTGAGCGGCCTCGTCCGCCACGAGCTGCGCTCCGCAAAGACCGGCGAAATCGACAAGATTGGCGTCGGCCGCCGTCTGCTGCGCAAAAAGACCGAGAACACCGACGACGGCTACCGCTCCGGCGTGAAGCATGGCAAGCTGGAATACGCTTGCACCCCTGTCCGTCTGCCGTGGGAAATCACGGAGGAGACCCTGCGCGAAAACATCGAGGGTTCCAACTACGAGACCATCGTCACCAACCTGATGACCCGTCAGATTGGCTGCGACCGCGAGGACCTGTGCCTGAACGGCGACGAGCGGTATGCCAAGGTCAAGGAGTTCAGCTCCTCTGAGACCTACGCTATTGGCGACCTCGTCGCATACAACAAGAAGGTCTACCAGTACACCGCAGCCCACACCGCAGGCGCATTCAACGCAGGCGAGGCCACCGAGCTGGGTACTGTCGATGACGCCGACTTCCTCAAAGTGAACGATGGCTGGGTCAAGCAGTTCAAGGAGGGCGGCCACGTTGTCGATGTGTCCGGCATCAACTCCGGCGCAATGGTTCTGGATGTGTTCTACAAGGGCCTGCGCGCAGTTCCCGACAAGTTCAACAACGGCTCTCTCCGCTGGCTGATGTCCCCCCACCGCCGTCAGGAGTGGGAGCGTTACATCCTGAATCAGGCAGTCACCGCAGGCGGCATCATCACCGACAAGCGCGTCGAGAATCCCGCCAGCGTTCCCGTCATCGAGGTCCCGGCCCTGCCCGACGATGTCATCATGCTGACCGACCCGAAGAATCTGGTCGTCGTCAACTCCTACGGCGTTGTCATCCGCAAGACCACCGAGGGCCCGGAGGCCATCTATCAGGACAAGCGTTTCTATGTCGTGCATTTCGACTTCGATACGCTGGTTGAGGAGCTGGACGCAACGGCCATTGTGACCGGTCTGGCATCTATCTAACAGGAGGCAGGACGCTATGCACCTCAGACTGATTAAAGGTCTGTCCTATGATGGCGTTGTGCGCGCCTCTGCGGCGCATCCTGACGTCTTTGTGGACGACCCCGAGAAATATACCGCGCTGCTGGAAAGCGGCTATTTCGAGGCTCTCCCTGACGCTCACACCGTCACCGGCCATCTGTGCGCCGACTTCCTCGGCGAGATGGACAAGGAGCAGCTCGACAAGCTGGCTGACGATATGGGCGTCGATACCACCGGCAAGGACAAGGCGGAGGTCGTCGCGGCCGTCGCCGAGGAGCCCGTGGAAGTCCCTGACATTTCCAAGATGAAGCTCGAAGAGCTCAAGGAATTTGCCGAGGACAACGGCATCGACCTGACCGGCTGCACCACTAAGGCCAGCATTTTGCAGAAGATTCGTGAGTATGAGGCGGATGCAGCCGCAGCGGCCGCCATCATCTCCCCGGAGGGCTGATGGCCGAACGGCCATGGGTCACGCCGGAGGAACTCAAAGAGTACACAGAATTTGAGGAAGTAAAGAACCGCGCCGACAGCAAGCTCAAAATTGACATCTCCCGGGCGGAGAGCTGGGTCATCGACTACTGCAACAACAGATTCGACGACCCGGAGAAATACCCCGAAATCCCGGAGAATGTCAAGACGGCGGTCCTCCTTATCGCGGAGGCATACGCCCACAATGCCGTTGAGCAGACCAAGGTCCGCCTCAAAAGCGAGACCTTTGACGACTACTCCTACACGGCAGAGAGCAGCATCATAGACGTCGGGAAACTGGGCGTGGAGAGCCTGCTGGACGATTACGTCGTCGTGCAGCCGCTCAACGGCGTCACGATGCGGTTAAGGAGCCTCTGAACCAATGGCTATTGAGGACTTCTTTGACCATCGTTGCAGTATCTACCACACCCAGCAGGAGAGCACGAGCCCCGGCTACGGGCTCCCCGGCTCCCCCAAGTTCAAATACCCCAAACAGCCGGACCTCGAGGAAGTCCCGTGCCATTTCGGAGTGCGTAGCGCGTCCATCCAAATCGCCCAGCAGCAACCGCAGAACGATATGGACAGCGACATAAAGCTCACGCTCCCGGCAGGAACGGACATCAGGCTCAACGACAAAATCGTCAGCAGCGAAACAGGGCTCGAATACACCGCAGGTCAACCGCGAAACATCCGAGGGCATCACATGACGGTAAAGATATACCGCACAGCCCAACAGAGGCCATTGTAATGGCGCAGGTGACATTCGACACAGTAGAGCTCGAAAACTTCGTGAAGCGGCTCGGAACGGCCGCGCAGGGCGATTTTAAGCGGGCACTGAACAAGTTTCTTGAAGGGCTCGGCATTGAGTTCCTACGCATTCTGCAAGATGAAATCGTTCGCCGGAACGTGCTGGACTATCGGCTGCTGCTCCACAGTTTCCAAAAAGGCGACGGGGAGAACGTCTGGACACTCGACGAGAACGGCCTGACCCTTGAGGTCGGCACGAACGTCGAGTACGCCAAGTTCGTAAATGACGGCCACTGGACCAACCCGAAAGGGATAGAGAGGCGATTCGTTCCCGGACACTGGGAAAAGGCGAACGGAAAGGACCGCTTCATCTACACCCCGGGAGAGAAGACCGGGATGGTCCTAAAAATGAAATGGGTGGAGGGCTCCCACTACTGGGAAAGCTCCATCAGAATCCTAGAAAAGCTCTACCCGGAGCTGCTCGAAAAGAAGCTGCAGAGCTGGCTGGACGAGTATTTCAAGGATTTTTTGTGAGGTGAAACCTATGGCTGCCTTAGAGCAGGAAATCGCAAGCGCTATCCGCTTTATCCTCGATTCCGTGCCCGGGATTACGCCCTATTACTGGGACATCCCGGAGGGATTCGTCGTACCCTCTGTTTTCTTTCCGCAGCCGGAGCTCACACCTCTCGGCGACACGTTCGCGTCCTATGCGGTGGAATATGACTGGTACATCAAGTTTTTCGCCAGCACGGACGAGGACGCCTACGCAAGCGCGGCAGCGGCCTTGAACGCCATTTGCGCAGCCCGCCTGCTTGTCCCGCTCATTGACGAGGCGGGAGCAGCGGTAGGAGGCGGAGTACGGCTCAAAGACCCCGGAGGCGTGAAACGGCTGGACACAGGCACAGCCCAGCTCACACTCCACTGGGACAGCCGCCGTCCGTACAACAGGGTGGATTGCCAGAAGGTGATGCACTACAACCTCGACCTCAAAGCGGCCGAGGAAAAAACTGAATAGGAGGTATCTGCATGGCAGAGAAGAACGCGAGCGCGGCACAGACCGCGCAGAAGTTCCCTATTGAGCGTCTGGCAAAGGCTTGCCGGACGCTTTTTCATGTTTCGGCCAGCACGTTCGCCGGTGCCACGGCGGGCATGACTGGTGAATACACCGTCGAGGAGATGCGGAAGCACATCGACGAGTGGCTCGGAAAGGAGGCCGTTGTTTAATGGCAGGCGGTAAATACGATAAGCTGGCGGGAAAGACCCGCCCGGGCACTTACATCAACTTCGAGAGCGACCGCAACGACACCGTCGGCAACTCTGAGCGCGGCATCGTGCTGCTGCCCCTGATTGGCTACGACTTTGGCCCCGCCAAGACGCCCATCACCCTGACGGCAGCGGCCCCGGATGCTTACAGTGTGGAGCTCGGCCGCAGCGTCTACGACGCGACCAACGATAAGATGCGCCTGATTCGTGAGGCATTCAAAAAGGCTTCCAAGGTCATCGTCTACATCACGGAGAGCGGCACAGCCGCAACCGGAACCGCTACTCCGCTGACCGTAACGGCCAAGTACGGCGGCACTCGCGGCAACGATATTCACGTCTCTGTCGTCACAAACCCCGTCGGCGGCTTTGACGTCACCGTGTATTTGGATGCTGACGCCACCGCTGTGTACGAGGGCGTCAAGACCGTCGAGGAGCTTATTGCAGCCGCAGCAGACGACAAGCTGGTGAAGTTCACCGGTACGGGCGACCTGAAAGCGGCATCCGGCGTGAAGCTGGCAGGCGGCACGAACGTCACCAGCGCAAACGGTGACGTCACCGCGTTTGTGGACAAGATGGAGGGCATCAAGTTCAATACTCTGTGCTTCCCCGTTACCGATGCTACGTTGCAGACCGCAGCCATCACCAAAATCAAGTATATGCGCGAGAGCATGGGCAAGGGCGTGAATGTGGTTCTGCCGGACGCAAAGAGCCCCGACCACGAGGGCGTCATCAATGTCACAAACTCTGTTGTTGTTGACGGCGTTGAGCTGACCCACGCGGAGGCCTGCGCATTCGTTGCGGGCATCACCGCATCCGCAAGCTGCATCAAGTCTAACACCTACGAGGTCTACAACGGCGCGACCGGCATCGTGGACCCCAAGGACAACGAAGCAGCCATTGCGGCCATCAAGAACGGCGAGATGTTCTTCTCCTACTCCGAGGCGGGCAACGTCATCATCGAGTACGACATCAATTCTCTGGTCTCTTTCAAGAAGCCCAAGGACAAGACGTACAGCAAGAACCGCGTTATCCGCACTCTGGACGCTATTCAGGAGGCCATCCAGAATAACTTCCCGCCCAACAAGTACGACAACAGCCCGACCGGCTACGCCGCTATGAAGGGCATCGGCCAGTCCATCCTCAAGCAGTACGAGGATATGGGGGCCATCAAGAACGTGGACTATGACGCGGACTTCAAAATCGACGAATCTTTGAGCAGCGGCGACGAGGTTTATTTCATCGTCGCAATCCAGCCTGTGGATTCTGCCGAGAAGCTGTTCTTCACTGTCAAGACCCGCTAAAGCAGCAGGAGGTAAGTTATGCAGTACAACAAAAACCCTATTAGCCTCCGCGAGGGCCATGCGCTTATCGACGGCGTCGAGGTCATGGACGGCGTGAAGATGACTATCAACTTCACCCCGGAGACGTGGACCGGCCGCCAGTTGAACGAAACCACTCCGTCTACCCGCTGGGTTGGCGCGACCATCACCGGCAGCATGACCCGTCGCCGGACCAACAACTGGCTCAAGACCAAAATCAAGGAGTATCAGGCAACCAAGGCGACGCCCGAGTTCGTGATTCAGGGCATCATGGACGACGCTAATTCTGACTACTATGCAGCCCACGGCTCCGATGTCGTGACCTGCGTCGGTTGCGTCTTGACTGGTGACCTTCCCCTGACCGCACTGGATGCAGAGAGCGGCAGCGTGGTCGATGACGTCATCAACTTCAACATCAAGGACATCATCTAACCTCCCGACATTTTGGTCGGGAGCATACAGGCGAAGCCTCTCCTAGGTGGAGGGGCTCCGATTTTTATTTTGGAGGAGACAGCTATGAGCAAGAACCTGAAATATTTTATGCGCGAGGCAGCAGAGGTGGAGAAGGTCGTCACCGTACCGGCCCCGGAGAGCTTTAAGGACGAGAACGGCAAGGTCATCCAGCTCGAGGTCAAGGTGCTTTCCTCTGAGCGTATCCGCGCCATCAATGAGGGGTACCACACCCACACTGTCGCGCTGGACAAGAAGGGCAATCCCTACATCAACGGCGGCAACGTGGTTTTCCGCGACGAGCGCGACAATGCAAAGGCCACCCGTCACATCCTCGTTGAGGCCCTGCAGTACCCCAAGCTGGACGACCCGGAGCTGATGAAGTACTACAACTGCGTGGACATCACCCAGATGCCGGAAAAGGTTTTCTCCCGCGCCGACGAGTTTGCTCATGTCACCCGCGTCGTCATGGCTCTGCTTGGCATCGGCGGTCAGCTCTCCGAGGAGGAGCAGAAGCAGGCCGATGAAAAGGAAATCGACGACGCAAAAAACTGATTCGCAGCGCGGGCAGCGAGACGTACTGGGCCCATGTACTTTGGCAGCGGCACGGTCTCCGACCGGAGGAGTTCGACCGAATGAGCCGGAGACAGAAGCTCTTTTACATCGCCTCCGAGGAGGAGGAAAGCGCGCGCCCGTGCAGAAGGGACACCATGAAGTTCGTCCCTATAAGGCGATAGGAGGACCGACATGGCAACACTGAAAGTCGTATTCAAGGCCATCGACGAAATCTCCTCCAAGTTCAACGAGATGACGCAGAGCGGCGAACGGGCTCTTGAGGCGTTTGAGAACACTGGCACGGCGGCAGACGGAGCATTGAGCAAGGTCTCCCGCACGGCCGCGCAGACCGCAAAGAGTACCGACGCTGCTGCTGATTCCGTCGATGACCTGTCCTCGGCCATCGGGGACTACGAAAAAGCCACCGGGCAGGCGGCAAATTCTACCGGCGTCCTGTCCGAGAAAACGACCGAGACCGAGAAGAACCTCGACGAGGCAGCGGAGGCAGCCCGTAAAGCCTCGGATGAGGTCGAGAAGTTCGGCGATAAGTCCGAGGAAACTGGAAAGCAGAGCGAGGAATCGAGCAAAAAGAGCCGCGACGGAATCAAGGAGCTGCAGGGCGTCCTTGCGTCGGCCGGAATAGCCGCCACTCTGAACGAGATTAAGAACGGCTTTTTTGACTGCTCCGAAGCGGCCGCACAGTTCGAGACCTCCACTGCAATGGTTGCTACCATCGCGGATACGAGCCAGAAATCCTTGAGCAGCATCTCGAAAGAGGTTCGCAGTTACTCCAACGAGACCGGCGAGGCGGCCAGCGACATGGCGGAGGCGACCTATCAGGCCATTTCAGCCAGCATCAACACGGCGGACGCTGCGGCCTTTGCGGGAACCGCGACCAAGCTGGCCGTCGGCGGCTTTACGTCGGCGACCACGGCTGTTGACGTTCTGACAACGGCCATCAATGCCTACGGCCTCGCGGCGTCGGATGCAACGCAGCTTTCCGACTACCTTATCACCACCCAGAACCTCGGCAAAACGAGCGTGGACCAACTGGCGCAGAGCGTCGGCAAGGTCATTCCTCTGGCGTCTGCGTACAACGTCCAGATGGACAATCTTAGCTCGGCTTACGCTGTCCTAACCGCCAACGGTATCGCTACAGCAGAATCCGGCACCTATCTCAAGTCGATGCTGAATGAGCTCGGCGACACCGGCAGCGGCGTTTCTGAGGTCCTGCTGAACTCCACCGGCAAGACCTTTGCGCAGCTCATGGAGCAGGGCTACTCGCTCGGCGATGTTATGGCTATGCTGGGTAACGCGGTAGATGGAGACAGCACAGCGTTCAACGCCCTGTGGAACTCCACGGAGGCCGGTATCGGCGCACTGTCCCTGTTCAACGCAGGAGCAGACAAGTACAACAGTGTGCTCGAATCCATGCGTACCAGCGCAGGAGCAACCGAAAAGGCATACTCCACGATGGCGGACACGACCGACAAGAGCAAGCAGCGGATGGAGAATGCGTTCAACAACATGAAAATCTCTGTCGGCGATGTGCTCAACCCCGCGCTCACGCAGGTATACGAAGGATTCACCAACGTATTTGCGGGCATGAGTGATTTTGTGGACGAGCACCCGGCCGTCGTGGCGGCCATTTCTGCCATTGCGGTCGGTGTGGGCGGATTCACGGGCGCGCTGGCCGCCTACAACCTCGCAACCACGGCTGCGAAGTTCGTGACGGAGGCATTCACCGCGACGCTGGCGGCTAACCCTTACGTCCTCGCGGCAGCAGGCATCGTTGCTGTTACAGCAGCGGCCGTTACCCTGACCGGAGTGCTGATTACGCAGAGCGACGAGTACGAGGGCATGACGGCCACCTGCCGTGACCAGTACGACGAGCTGCAGAGGCTGAACGACCAGTACAATGCAGCCTGTGAGCAGTACGGCGAGAACTCCGACGCGGCCAACAGCCTGCGTTACCAGCTCGACCAGCTCAACGACGAGTTTGAAGCCAACCGTCAGACCGTCAAGGAGTTTGTGGCGGAGTGCGACGGCCTCGTCGAGAGCCACAACAAGGTCATGGACACCTACAACAGCTCCACCTCGAGCATCAAGGACCAAGAGCTCGGCACGCTGGCTCTGACCCAGCGGCTCGGGGAGCTGGCCTCGCAGAACACGCAGACCACCGCGAGCTACACGGAGATGAAAGCCATCATCGACCAGCTCAACGCCGACGTCCCGGGTCTCGGCCTGACCTACGACGGCGTGACTGAGAGCGTGGACGCGACCGTCGAGGCTATCAAGAAAGCCGCAAAAGCGCAGGCTGATTCGGAGTATAAGGCCGAGCAGCAGCAGACCTATGTTGACCTGCTGAAAGAGCAGAGCAGCCTCGAACAGCAAATCGCGGAGGCGGAGGCCAACCTCGACGCGGAGCGTCAGCGGCGCGGCATGAGGCAGGACGACGTCACCGGCGACTGGGTCAGCGGCAGCGGCTTTTGGATGGAGGACAGTCCGTGGGTGGCGTGGACTTCTGACATCGACGAGTACAAGAAATCCCTCGAGGAGCTGCAATCTGCCTACGACGAGAACCAGCAGACCCTCTCCGACATTGAGGGCGAGTGGCGCGGCGTCGCGCAGGCAGTCGAGGATTCGCAGAACCAGACCGTCAGCTATGAGGAGGCCGTCAGCGCGGCCGTCAGCACGGCACAGACAGAGCTCGATAACCTCACGGCGGCCTATGACAAGGCGTATGAATCGGCCCGGACGAGCATCGAGGGGCAAATCGGTCTGTTTGACACGATGAAAACCTCGTCTGAGCTGTCCATCAGCGACATGGAAAAGGCCATGCAGAGCCAGACAGACTACCTCAACCTCTACTCTGAAAACCTCAAAAAGGCCGCAGAATACGGCCTCGATGACGGCCTGATTAAGTCGTTGAGTGACGGCAGCGAGGAAAGCGCGGGCTACATCAACGCCATTATCCAGAACATCGAGAAACTGGGAGGCAGCACCGAGGGTATGCCCGCAGCAGCCTCCAAGTTCGTCACCGAGTTTAACTCCAAGTTTGAGGAGACCGAAAAGGCAAAGGACACCTTCGCGGACAACGTCGCCAAGATGGAAACCGACTTCGACGAGAAGATGGGCGAAATCGAGACCCGGATGTCCAAGACGGTCGAAAACATGGAGATGACCGACAAGGCCCGGAAAGCGGCACAGGATACCATCAAGGCCTACTGTGATGCAATCCGCTCCATGACCGGCGAGGCCGGGAGCGCAGCGGAGGCCGTTGCGAGCGCAGCCGCCTCCCACCTGAAAACTGCGCCGACAACGACGCCGACCACCACGACAGTTGCCGGTCACGCGAACGGCACTCTGTCCGCACAGGAGGACGTCTACATCGCCGGTGAGGAGGGCCCCGAGCTTATCATCGGCGCGCGTGGGTCCGAGGTGTTCCCCACGCAGGAGACCGAAAGAATCCTCGCAGCCGTGAACAGCGCGGAAAACGCCACGAACGCCCCGGAGCCCGAACTGCCCACGGACGTTCCTGCAACGCCGTTCGCGGCTGCTGCACTCCCGGAGCCCACGGCAAGTTCGCTCCCGGAGAACGACCTGCCGGAGGGCATGGAGGCCGTCAAGGAGTATTCCTATCTCACGGCTGACGGGCAGGGCTCTGATGCGCAGCCCACCGGCATTGAGTACGTCGAACCGGAGGTGCAGGCGCAGACTACGGAGGAGGCTGCACCCGCAGAGGAGGCCCCGGTCAACACGACTGCCCCGGCCGCCAGCGACGCGCAGCAGGAGGCCCCGGCCTCCTCCTCGGACGCGCCCAGCATTGGCGAGACCGTCAAGCGCATTATCCTCGAAATCAACGGCAGCGGCTCCATCGACGTCGGCGGCATGAATGAGGAATCCGTCCTCGACATTCTGACGCGCCATGCAAAGCCGGTCCTTATGAGCATCATCAAGGGCGAAATCTTCGAGGAAGGAGACCTTGCCTATGATTTTTGAGAGCAGTATGCAGCTCTGGATTACGCACAACGGAGAGCGCGAGAAACTGCGCTTTCCCGTTCTGCCGACGAAGTTCGACGTCACTCACGGGACGAAGAACACGAGTGTCACCATCAGTGGCCTCGGCGAAATCCTCGTTTTGCAGGACCGGGCGGCCGTGGAGGTATCGTGGGACAGCTTTTTTCCGGCCGCGTATTTTCCGGGCATCCAGACGCCATTTATGCTGTCGTCACCGGATGCGATGATACAGCGGCTTTTCGAGTGGAAAATCAGTGCGAAGCCGGTGCACCTCATCCTGACCGGAACGCGCGTAAACTTCTACGCGGCTATCCAGAGCTTGCAGCCTTACAGAAAAGGCGGCGACCCCGGGAGCATCTACTACAAAATCGAGCTCAAGGAGTACAGAGAGGTCAGAATCCGGCAGGTCAAAGTCAGCTCGACCGGAACCGCGACCGTCTCCAGCGGCTCCACCCGGACAGACAACCGAGTGCAGGCGAAAACCTACACGGTCAAGCCCGGAGACTGCCTCTACAACATCTCGAAATCGACCCTCGGCGACGGAGGCCGGTACAACGAAATCTATTCCCTGAACAAGGATAAGCTCAAAAACCCGAATTTGATTTATCCCGGACAGGTGTTGCAGCTCCCGTGAGGTGAGGCAATGGGCAAGATTACATTCCTCGTCACAAAAGGCGAGACCACCTACGACATGAGCGAGCTGGTGGAGAGCGTTACATGGAGCGGCCGCAAGGGCTCCCCGGCGCGCACTCTTTCAGTATCGCTTATCGACGATGACGGCTGGAAACACGCCCGTTCCGGCATTGATGTCACCAAGGGAAACCACTGTGTTTTTTATTGGGAGGGCGCAGAACTGTTTCGCGGCATCATCATGCAGCAGCGGCAGAGCACGAAAAAGACCATGACCATCAAGGCCTACGATGTTGGCATCTACCTGTCGAACAACAAAGACAGCTTTTGCTACAAGCAGAAAAAGGCGTCCGAAATCTTCAAGGACTGCTGCGATCGATTCCAGATTCCGTACAAGGATGTGGCCGACACCGGCTACGTCATCTCGGAGCTGCCAAAGGCCAAAACGACAGCCTGCGATGTTATTCTGGACGCCTTGAGCCTCACGTTTAAGGCCACCGGCATCAGGCATTATGTGACGTCAGCCGACGGGAAACTGAGCCTGATAAAGCGGAAAGACAGCATTCTGCAATGGGTGGTGGAAACCGGCCGGAACCTTATAAGCTACGACTACACTTGCAGCATCGAGAAGGTGAAAACCCGCATAAAGCTGCTGTCTAAGGAGGACAAAGTGCTTGCCGAAAAGGCGGACACGGAGCTTGAAAAGACCATCGGCATCATGCAGGACATTTCCACGCCCGACAGCAACACCGAGGAGGCGAACCTCACGGACATGGCTGAATCCATGCTCGCAGAGCAGAAGCTCCCCAGCAAAACGCTGACAATCGAGGGCCTCGGGCAGGCAAACGTCATTTCTGGCGTCGGCCTGTGCATCATCATCAGGCCGCTCGGCATCTCGAACAGCTACTATGTAGACGAGGATACCCACACATTCAAGGGCAACTACCATTCGATGCGCCTTACCTTGAACATGGCAACAGACACCGAGCGGAGCGCAAAGGCGAGCGATAAAAAGAGCTCGACCTCGCACTCCGTCGGCGATAAGGTCCAATTTTCGGGCGGTCCCCAGTACGTTGCGTCCACCGCGACGTCTCCGACCAACAGCCCGAAAGCGGGACCGGCGAAAATCACTGCCATCGCCAAGAGCAAGAACGCAAAACACCCGTACCACATCATCCACACGGACAAGCAGAGCACCGTCTATGGATGGGTGGACGCCAGTCAAATCGGATAGGAGGAGCTGCACATGAACCCGGATGAAGCGACGAGCCTAAAGCAGCTCTTTCTCTCCATGCTGCCGAAAGACGGCGGCATCGTTGTCGGCACGGTCACGAAAGAGAGCCCGCTCACCATCCAGATAGAGAACGACGAAAAGCTCGAAATCTCTGGCAGCGCGCTCCTCGTCCCCCGGAACCTGACCGACTATCAAGTGAAAGTAGACATCGCCCTCGCGGACGGCAAAATCGACAGCAACACCCATGTGGGAGGCGCGCACGGCCACAAGTTCCAGTTGTTCGATTCCAGAGGCGGAGGGGTGACCGGCCTCGTCGGCTGCCCGCTTGAGGGCGATAAGGACAAGCCCGTGGGAGACTATCACAAGGTCGAGAGCAGCAAGGAGAGTGCGCACATCCACTCGCTGAAAACCTTTTCCATCGAGAGCGGTCTGCTGACCGTTTACAATGCGCTCAAGACGGGCGAATCTGTCTACCTTCTCCGCTTCAACGACGGTAAGAGCTACTACGCTCTTGAGAGGGCTATCGTATGAGCAGAGTATTTGTTCCCATTCCTATTTCCGGCATCGAGGAGGAGAAAGAGCAGCCGTCGCTCACCTACAAGCTCGACCTCGATACCGGGCGCATCGTCGGAAAGGTTGACGGCCTCGAAGCCGTCAACCAGTTTATTTTGAAAGCACTCCTCACTCCGCGTTTCCACTGCCTCGTCTACGACAACCAGTACGGCAGCGAAATCAAGGACACTGTCACGGACGAGAACGCGACAGAGGAGCTCATCAGGGCGGAAATCCCGAGACTTGTGGAGGATGCACTCCTCTGCGACGGCCGGATTCTTAAAGTCTATGACTTTGAGTTTGAGTTCAACGAGGATTCCTGCAACGTCCACTTCACGGCGGACACTATTTACGGGACCACAGAGGTCGAGGAGGTGATATAGAGTGTTTGAAGCCCAGACCTACGACAAGGTTTTGGAGGAGATTTTGAGCCGCGCGCCGGACGGAATCGACCTCCGGCAGGGCAGCATCTTCTACGATGCTGTCGCAGGCATCGCTTTCAAAATCGCCAAATACTATGCAGACCTCGAACAGGTGTTCGAGATGGTGTTTCTGGTGACGGCGACCGGCGATTACCTGACGCTCAAGGCGGAGGAATACGCCGTTTACCGGCAGGCAGCCGCGACGGCAAAGTACCGCATCAAGTACGACGGGGAACTCCCGGAGCTCGGGACGCGCTTCTTCTGCAGCGGCCAGTATTTTGTGCTGGCGCAGGATGACGCCCTCGGCATCTACATCGAGGCGGAGAAAGCCGGAACGGAGGCGAACGACATTCCGGCCGGAACCTCTGTTGTGCCGACCGACACGCAGCGGAGCCTCACGGCCTGCTCCATCGTCGAGGAGCTCGAACCGGGCGCAGACGACGAGGACGACGAGAGCCTCCGAAAGCGTGTACAGGAGAAAATCGCTGGACCGGCAGAAAATGGAAACCAGCAGCATTACAAAACGTGGTGCGAGAGCATCTCCGGCGTCGGCCGTGCGCGCATTGTTCCCCTTTGGGCGGGAGAGAACACGGTCAAAGGCATTCTCATTGACACGGAGGGCGGCCCGGCGTCTGAGGCTGTTGTGCAGCGCGTACAGGAGTACATCGACCCGGGCGGGACCGGCCTTGGTGAGGGACAGGCCAACATCGGCGCGCACTTCACCGCGACATCCGCCACGGCGAAAAGGGTCAACATCTCTTTCTCCGTGACACTTGCAAAGGGAGGAGACCTCGCCAGCGTCAGGAGCGCAGTGCAGACGGCCCTCAAAGCTCAAATCAAGAGCATCAACCTCACCACGGACGACAGCGAAACGCCCACCCTGCGCATCAGCACGGTCGGCAACACGATTTACAGCCTCTTGGGAGTGCTGGACTACGCAAACCTCCGTTTCAACGGCCAGACGGCAAACGTCGAGGCCGGAAAAGAGGAGGTATTTGTTTTGGGGGAGGTGACAGTAAGTGAAACCAACCCTGTATCCTAACGGATTCCCCAGCGCATACGAGGAGCTGAAAACATTCTACCCGGTGTTCTACCGGGATGTTTTCGAGATGGACGCTATCTGGCGCGCAGCCGGAGGCGGGCTGGACGAAATCGAGGACGGCGTGGACGCTGTTGTCAACAACAACTTCGTATCCCTGATGGACACGGATACGCTGGCGCAGATGGAAACCTTCCTCGGTATCCCTCTGAACCAGAAGCGCACCCTCGAGGCGCGGCGCAAGCTCGTCGCCTTGTACTTCATCGGCGGCAACCACATCGGCTCTCAGGAGATAAAAGATATTGTTTTTGGATATACCGGAGCCTCGTCCTCTGTTGAATTCAAAAATAGCAGAATTTATGTGAAGCTCTTCCCAAATGATAACTCCACATTCTTATCGAGCGACGTCATGGAATGCTTGAAGCGCAAGATTCCGGCTCATCTTTCGCTTTCGCTTGTTCTTGCATATATTCCGGATTTACAGCCAGCCTACGTCGCCGCCGCACCCTGCGGAATGGCTGCCTTTTGCACCGTTCGGCTGCCCGGAAGCATCAAACCCCGCGCCGTCACGGCTCGTGGCTATGTTGCCGGTGCTATGAGCGCAGCGCGGATGCAGACGACCGTTGAACTGCCCGGAGCCATCCACCCGAAAAACATCACCGCGCAGGCATACGCCACCGGCGGGCTTGCGCACACGCACGAAACCGTAACCATCAAGATTGGAGGACAGACAACATGAGCTGGGAAAAATCCAGTTATACAACTGCCGGTGCCGCGCTCCTGTCGGAATCCCTCTCCGGCGGCGCGCTCACCATCACCCGCGCCGTGAGCGGCACCGGCATCGTTGAAACCGACTTGTCGGCAGAAACGACCGTCAGCGGCGAAACGCACGAACTGACCATCCTTGCGATTGACACCGTAAAGGACGGAGAGGAAACGGCCCGGAAAGTCAGCATCCAGATTACCGGAGCAGAAAGCACTTACATCATGCACCAGATCGGCGTATATGGCCGCCTGAATGATGATGCCGAAGTGCTGCTGTTCATCATGCAGGATGAACGTGGAATCGAAGTCCCTGCATCCAGCGTGAACGCTGATTTTGAAATTGAGATTGCTGCCCTTATTGCAATCTCGAACAAAGCAAAAATCGAAATTGCCCTCAGCCCGCAGATGCAGGCTTTGATGAAGCTGGTCAAGGCCGAAATTGAGAAGCACAACGCCGCCGCTGATGCCC
>OBWW01000951.1_pt1 | contig 16150 bp, 19 predicted proteins | sample 1538091 | NCBI WGS metagenome assembly OBWW01 (sample SAMEA2580125, study PRJEB22360) | human gut metagenome | biome: human gut; feature: human-associated habitat; material: faeces | place: Denmark | collected 2008/2010 | reverse complement strand
ACCGGATTGGCACGGTGATATTGCATTTCGAAGCAAGAATCTCTACCTTCCCCCCTTTTTTGTCTGGAGGGGATATGTTTCAGAAAATCAAAATTCGCAAAATGACAATCAGCCGGGCGCTGGACAAATACCTGAAGACAGTATCCATCCACAAAAAAGGCCATCTACAGGAGTTTTATCGCGTAAATGTGATTAAACGTCACCCTATTGCTGAACGCTATATGGATGACATTACCACTGTTGATATTGCCAATTATCGGGATCAACGGTTGGCGCAAATTAACCCACGAACGGGGCGTCAAATAACCGGAAACACCGTCCGTCTTGAACTTGCCCTGTTGTCATCATTATTCAATATCGCCCGTGTGGAATGGGGAACATGCCGCATGAATCCTGTCGAACTGGTCAGAAAACCCAAAATCAGTAGCGGGCGCGATCGTCGCCTGACTTCAGGAGAAGAACGCCGACTTTCGCGGTATTTCAAAGAAAAAAATCAGGCTCTTTACGTCATTTTTCATCTGGCGCTGGAAACAGCAATGCGACAAGGTGAAATCTTGTCATTGCGTTGGGAACACGTCGATCTGCAACATGGGGTAGCTCATCTTCCAACAACCAAAAACGGTGCTCCACGCGATGTTCCGCTATCCAGGAAAGCCCGTAATTACCTGCAAATGCTGCCGACACAGCTTAACGGTAATATTTTTTCTTATACCTCTTCGGGATTCAAAAGTGCCTGGCGAACAGCACTTCAGGAACTGAAGATAGAAAACTTGCATTTTCATGACCTCCGTCATGAGGCTATCAGCCGATTTTTCGAACTTGGTACATTGAACGTCATTGAGGTTGCCGCTATTTCAGGCCATCGCTCCCTGAACATGTTGAAACGATACACACACCTTCGGGCTTATCAACTTGTCAGTAAACTCGATGCCCGACGCAAGCAAACCAGCAAAATCGCTCCCTATTTTGTTCCCTACCCGGCAACGGTCGAGAACAGAAACGGGCAAGTCGTTGTGACTCTGAGTGATTTCGACCTGGAAACAAGCGCAGCCACAAAAGAACAGGCCATATTTCATGCCAGCGTGTTGCTGCTACGAACACTGGCACAAGCCGCCCAGCGAGGAGAACGCGTCCCTACTCCTGGCGAACTTCCTACAAACATTGATGAACGGGTAATGATTTGTCCATTAACAAATTAGAGGATTCACTTATGATAGAACAACTACAGAGTGATTTTTTATTCTGGATATTTATTTACTTCCTGATAGTAGGTTTGCTTATCAGAAACATTCATCTTACCAGAAAAATTAAATCCATCGAAAAAAACAAAATGTTCCCAGCGGAGGAATATGCTGTCCTGGACATTGAACAGCATATGTCCAATAAATATATTGGGCGGCTAGTAACCCGTTTTATGAAGAGAACTAATGGTGCACCTTTGTTAATTGTGTTTCCAGAATACGATAAAGGAGACAACAATGAAGACAAAAATTCTCCACCATTCCAACTTGTAAAACTAACATCCAACATCAACAATATTAAAGAAATTTATTCCAATGATGACTTAAACTGTTTTCTGAATAATATTTCGGCACAAAAAAAATTTATATACAACGCACTCTGGACCTAGCCAGGCATGGATTGAACATGCATATCCTTTGCAACAAGTAACTATTCTCTTACAAGGCACTCGTCATAGTGAAAGGGAAGATATAATCAGTCAACTTAAGATTATTCTTTCCAGACTAAAAAATGGAGAAAATACAGGTTTTGAGCATGACGATGATTTTGGATATTCATTTCAGTATGATGCCGCAGCAGTAGGAAAATCATCATTTTTCGATGAAGCGGCAGGAAGAAAATAAGAATAACGCTCTATCCATTGCACAGGCAAATTAACGTTAATCTTTTATGAAAATCTTATTAACAATATTTATTTATCTGCTTACCGCTTTTCAGTCTGCAAATGCAGGTGGAATACCTTATACATTTAACCAGAAAATTCTTCAGGGGAAAGTTATTCGCGTTCTCGATGGCGACACCATAGAAATTAAAACACTACCCGCAAAAATTGTTGTGTATGAAGTTCCGATCCGAGTCCGATTGATAAACATCGATGCCCCTGAAAAGAAACAACCTTTTGGACGCTGGTCAACTAGTCAGCTTAAAACTCTGGTTGCAGGTAAACAGGTGACAGTCTCTTATTCACATAAAGACCGCTACGGACGCATTATCGGTCATGTGTTCACGACGAACGGCACGGATGCCAGCCGCTTTATGGTTCAGTCTGGCGCTGCATGGGTATATGAACGTTACAACGTGGATGAGTCATTACCGGCTCTGCAACGGGAAGCGCAGGAACAAAAACGCGGTTTGTGGGCCGATGCAAATCCGGTTCCACCGTGGGAATGGCGATACAAACATAACTAACTGATAGAGGTTTTTATGGCTTTATCACCCAAAGAAAAGAAAGAGTTACAACAACGCTTCGAAAAGCAATTACTACCTGACCTTGATATGTCATTTGAACTAAATGGCGAAGTATATAAATTTAATTTTGATAAAAATGAGTCAGGTGACTATATCGATAGTTTTACACAAGCAGTATGGGGAGGTTATCAGGATGCCGAGGAATGGGAAAAATATGGTAAACATCAGGAGACAGAATTACCTGAATGCCCTGAACCAGTCGAGGGTTGGTGCGACTGTGATAAATGTAAGTCGATGATTTTTCATAAAGAGAAAAATATTTATGTTTGCCTCTCCTGCCATAAACAAACAGAGCCATTTCTTCCAATTGACTGGAACTCAAACGATTACGATTGGCTACCTTATGAAGATGAATACTAATGCTGAATACTTCAAAATCATAATGGGGGAAAGAAATGCATTCTTCTTTTGGTTTGCCATATCCTGCTGGTCACTGGTTTTATTCTTTACAGGACTTACTCGACAATCCTGTATTTATGGTTTCTTTCTTTGTTTTCTGGGTGGCAACGGGTCAATTTTTATTAACAACTGCACACAGAAAATTTAATATATCTGAAACAGTTGAGATGGTTATCATCGCTTTATTAATGATACTAATGACTCTTTCTTTTTATCTTTGTGCAATATTAAAGGCTTCTTTTTAAATTAGAGATTAAAATCAATGGTGACGATAATAATTGGTGTATCGAGAGTTATTGATTATAAAATGGGGGGAGTGTCAGTTGATATTCCTCCATTCCCTGAATGGAACAGTGGTCATTATATAGAAATTCCAGGAGAGGGTATTGTATTCACTGGTGAAAAAGATGATGACGGCAAACGGTGTTACTCTGGTGTCATCGAATCTCATTACAGCACCGATGACTGGGCGTTTATTCTTTCTGAGTACAAAAACTGGCTGAATGACAAGGAAAGAAAGTTTTCTTATCTGTTTGTCTTATGCAATGGTGAACTTGTTTACCATGAGGTCAACAAATCAGAACTTCTTTGACTACGATAAAGATAAAGGAAATAGATATGTACCTACATATTGTCCCTAAACTTTTTCATCGCATGGCGAACAAATGCACTCTAAAATCCATCTCCATACCTGAACTTGATTTAATAATTGATGGCGAATCATTGTCTGTAGGGAGGCCGTGGCCTAACAAATGTTTGTGGGTTGGAATGCGGAAAAGCAGAAAGGCAGTTAATGGACTTCTTTTGCATACAGATAAAAAACTAAGATGGTTCACTACCAGATATACCTGGGATATTGAAGATATGGGATTAATTCATCATCAGGTTAATACTTATATTGAAGATAATGAATTTGATATGGTATCACAGGAAATTCTCTTAAATGGTTCTTTTGATAAGTGGAGTGACAGGGTGCATTCAGCTTATGAAGGTAAGCCTCCAGCAATAATCCAGCCCAAAATGGAATCATTTTTAAAAAGACCAGGTGAAGACAGTCATGATATGTGGGAGGAGTTCGAGTGGGGTAACTTCCTCATATCAAGAGAAGAAAGCATCTTGCTTCACACGATCCAGTCTGAACGATTAACCACCGATTTCTCTTTATTCAAAAGACAACCATCTATTGAAAGTGCATTAGTTATTTAAAGGATAATAAGATGAAACTTTTTATCGCAGAAAAACCCGCAGTAGCAAATGATATTGTTAAGGCGCTTGGGGGCAATTTTACCCGTCATGATGGCTGGTTTGAAAGTGATAATACTATTGTGACTAACTGTTTTGGTCATATTATCGAATCACAGCCCCCCGAAAACTATAATCCTGAATACAAAGAGTGGAAGATTGAAACACTCCCTTTGCGTCTTTATCCCGTAAAATACCAGCCAGTAGAAAGCGCCGCAAAACAAGTTAAAACGATTATTGAGCTTATCAGGCGTGCCGATGTGACCGAAATTATTCATGCTGGCGATCCAGATGACGAAGGACAGCTACTTGTCGATGAGGTCCTGGAATATGCAGGCAACACAAAACCCGTTAAGCGCGTTCTGATCAACGACAACACCCTTCCGGCAGTGAAAAAGGCACTGGCAAATCCCAAAAATAACCGTGACTTCAGAGGACTCTATCTCAAGGCTCTGGCGCGTTCTGTAGCCGACGCGATATACGGTTTATCCATGACGCGTGCTTACACAATCCCGGCAAAAACTAAAGGCTATAAAGGTGTTTTGTCTGTCGGACGGGTCCAGACACCCGTGCTTGGCCTGATTGTAAATCGCACCCGTGCCAATAAAAATCATAAATCCAGCTTCTACTACACCATGACCGGACATTTTCAACGCGGCGCTGATGTTATCAGGGCGAACTGGAAACCTGGTGAGTTCGCACCGCTGACAGACCGCAAATTGCTTGATAAAACCTGGGCGAATGGAACAGCAACATCACTTGCAGGAAAACCAGCCACAGTTGAAGCGGCAGCAACAGATGATAAAAAAACGGCTGCACCGTTGCCCTTTAACCTGGTACGACTTCAGCAGTACATGAACAAAAAATTCAAAATGACTGCTCAAAAAACGCTGGATATCACACAGCAGCTACGCGAAAAATACAAAGCAATTACTTACAACCGTTCAGATTGTTCATATCTTTCAGACGAACAATTCAGTGAAGCACCACAAATAATCGATGCCCTGAAGTCGGTGTTTGATCAGCCAATGGATATTGATACGACACGTAAAAGCAAGGCATTTAACAGCGCAAAAGTAACAGCGCATACAGCCATCATCCCAACCGTTAGCGTACCGGACGTAAACGCACTGAGCACCGACGAACGCAACGTTTACCTGGCAATTGCACAACACTATCTTGTCCAGTTCATGCCTGAAAAGGCATATCAGGAAGTATCCGTCGCCATTCAGTGTGGTGATGAGTCGTTTTATGCCCGTGCCAGGAAAACTACAGACAGCGGATTTGAAGCGTTTCTTGGTGTGGAAAATGCCGGGGACGATGAAGCAGAAGTCGAAAATGATGATTCCGCTTTTGATCTTCTCTGTAAAATTCGCACAGGAGAAACAGTGACGACAAAAGAAGTGGTTGTGAATGAGAAGAAAACAACGCCACCGCCATTATTCACCGAAGCCACTTTACTTGCCGCGCTTGTTCGTGTCGCAGATTTTGTCACTGATCCAGTGATTAAAAAGTTACTGAAGGATAAAGATCGGGATAAAAAAGACGAACATGGCGGTATTGGTACGCCAGCTACGCGGGCTTCCATATTGGAAACACTGAAAAAACGGAACTATATCACCCTGGAAAAAGGAAAACTTATTCCGACAGATACCGGGTATGCGCTTATTGATGCTCTGCCGGATATAGCTGTTAATCCAGATATGACGGCATTATGGGCGGAAAAACAGACACTCATTGAAAACGGAGAAATGACCATCGAACAGTTCGTTGACGAACTGTACAATGATCTGATACCGATGATCAGTAATGCGAACAGTGCTGAAATAAAAGTTTCCCCCAGCGCGCCGTCTGGTCAGTCACAACGCCTGTCCTCTCCTTGCCCTTCCTGTGGTAAACAGATTGTTATCAGGCCAAAAAGCTATTCCTGTACAGGATGTGAATTTAAAATCTGGAATGAGTTTTCTGGCAAGAAAATCACCCAGGCACAGGCCGAAAAACTTATTAAATCAGGAAAAACCGATTTGATTAAGGGATTTAAAAAGAAAAGCGGTGGAACGTATGATGCGGTTCTTGTCCTTGAGGATAAGAAAACAGGGAAGCTGGGTTTTCCGGCAAGGGCTAAGAAGTGAAAGCAAAGCAGAAATGGCTTTTCAGGTCAGGAATTGCTTCAGTTAATAGCCAAGTCTGGTCGTGGGCGAGCGCCAAAACCGATTGCTGAAGCACTGGCAGGAGGTCGTTCCCTTGATGAGTTTCTCATCGAGAAATGATTCTACAGCCCTCCTTTTCTCTGGAGGGCGTTATCCTTTGAAATATCCGTTTATTTTGATGATAATTCTCATGTTTCGTTTCTCGGCGTGGAGAGTACAGATTTTATGGTGAATGGTTTGTTGCTTTTCGCTGTTAGTGTATTAGTTTTTTTAGTGATAATCCTGATGTTACATTTGAGAACAGCCAGTCTTCTTTCTGAATGCTCTGAATATCGCACGAAATGTGATAATCTCTATCATCTATGCCAGATGCAAGAGAAAGAGTTAGAACATCTACGTGCACTCATTGATGCGCATAACATAGATTATTAGACGTTGCTTTAGGGGGATGGATAAATGAAATTTATTATTTTAAAAAAGGATAAAGATAGCACAATTGCCAGAAACGACTCTGTTTTCCCTGTTAACAATTTCTTTGTCGTTTTAACTACCGTGTCTTCCGTGGCTAACTCTTTCGGAATAGTGTCTTCCCTGGCTAAATCTATCGGAATATCTTTTCCCACGGGCAATGTTATTGAGACGTGTTTTTTCGGTATGTTTTCACTATTACTGGCTGCTTTCAGTTTTGTAAGTACAATGGGGCTGGCGAACGCAGTCCCCCCCATTAAAAATGTGTTTCCGCTTTTGTTTTTCGTTCTTGTCTTAATTACTAATTATAATATTTACTTCCGATAAGAACGGGGGCGCGGCAGCGGCTTTTCTTCTGCCCGTTCTCCCGTCAATAAACCCAGCAGTAGAAATCAAACATCGTTGTAGCTATTATAGGGCAAGGATGTTCTTCAGGAATTGTACAATGAAAACAAAACAAGACTGGCTCTTTCAGTTAAGACGTTGCTCAACACTCGACACACTTGAAAAGATTATTGAAAAAAACCAAAACAGCCTCCCTCCTTCTGAGCTTGAGTCGTTTAATGCCGCCGCCGATCACAGGCTTGCAGAACTCACAATGAATAAACTCTACGATAAAATCCCCCCATCCGTCTGGAAATATGTATATTAGTTCTCATCTATTAATATTAGATTTTTGATCGACACAAACATCAGCAATCCCTATACACCTTTCATAGAATGAATTGAACCCTGTATATAGCCTGTCTGAAATGGATATCTGGCAGGCTATCTTAATAGTGTTATAGGTGATGTGAATGTTTTTCCACATGATCACTCTTTTTCTGTTCTTATCACTATTGATACTCCTGATAAGGATATTCTCCGCCAGACTAATAATTCCGGCTGTGGGCGTGTTTCTGCCAGTATCATCACTCTGGATGGGATTTCATATGCTCACACAAAATGAATCCTGTCTGGATAACATCGCCTGTGTTGCTCCCCCATTTGGTCAGTTCAGTACCCTTATAGGATGGTTTTTGATTGCGGAATCAATATTAACCGCATGTGCTGGCGTATATTTTCTCCGTAAAAATAAAAAACGCTGGTCACGTCATGATACAGTCATGTTTCTTTTTGCAAGTGGCCTGGCAATTTTCAGTACGTGGATGCTGGAACACCAATGGGTTTGAACTTCCCTTGACAGTTTTGTTGGTTCTTATACTTATAGACTGGATTAAATTATGAAAGAATACGAAAAAGCGGCTTTAATATATTCCTTAAAGGAAAGCAATACATTAGTTCTTCGGATTATACTCATCTCTATTTTATTTGGCGGGGTGATTTCAGGCGCGACATACTTATATAACTTAGCGATCTCGTTGTTTGATTCAAACCCGACGTCTGTGCAATTCACCTTTTGCGGAGTAGGCTGTTTTATTGCTCTATTACTTCAATGGATATCTAATGTTGATGCAAATTACAGAGAAAGAATTGGGGATCAACCAGGTACAATAAAAAACATTGTACAATATTTATTTGCAGCCATTATTACCATTAGTTTCATTACAATGGCATTAACAGCCATATTAGTCTTAAAAGACTCGTCCAACATATGGCTCAACATTACTTTTATTGCATTATTACTGTCCATTTTTGTAGCTATTATTTCTGTTTGGGGTTGACTTTTTTTCTTAAAAAGCCCGAAAAACCGGGCTTTTTTCTTAATTAGTGCATGTCCTGTGAATCGTCACGCTGCTGCTGCGATTCCTGATGATCTTCTCTGGCCTGGACAAATTGTTTTCCAAGAGCATCTTCTGCCATTTCACGAGTGAATCCGTGATTAAGCAAATCGGATTCGGCCTTCTCCCTTTCGAACTTCAGTCCTTCCCCTCTGAACTTGTCCTCAAAGCGATCAATTGCCTCAAGAATCTTGCCGTCTTCCGGCGTGCAATCCCGTCCCTGTGCTTTCTCAATTTCATGACGCTCCACGCGTTCAGCATTTTTCATTACAGCGTCAATCCCCTGAGAAATATGTTCAGACTCGACGCGATAAATGACAGTATCGCGCTTATTGAGATCATGTAGCTCGCATTCAACCCGGCCCCACTCAATAGCATCCTTGAGAGAGCTGAAATCTTTTATTTCAGCATTCAGACCTTCATGTGTTGAGAAATAGACATAATCCTTCTGTTGTTCCAGTTTATTCACATTTTCAATAGCCCTTGTACTGAAATGGATACCTGTAATTACCGGAACACGAGCCGATGTTTGGTCCCCCGTTAAAACTTCAGAAGGTGTTTTTCCAGTGATCGCGGCAAATTGCTGCTCCGTAACATCCACTCTGGCAACTGCATCACCACGCTCTAAGCCATGCTTACCAGCGACCGCAAGGTGATAAAGACCACCTTCCCCCCGGGTAATTTCCGCCTCCACAACGATATCCCCATTGCAGGAACTGAACTGAGAACGGTCTTTAACCAGGAAGTTTTCAAGCCCGGAGATCATATGCTCGTTAGCTGAAATACTGGCGAGTATCTCTTCTGGTGATTCTCTGGACGAATCCCCCGCCTGTTCCATCACTGCCATATTAGCGTCATTAACAGCGTCCTTAATTCCTTTAAAGGCGATTTCTTCTCTTGTTACAGGTGTGATTAAGATATCATCCTGATTAAGCCCGTGCTCCTGAAGCATCTTATTTTTATATTCAGATGCGTCGTGCAATGACTCAAAAGTCTTAATATCTTCACTAAACTCATCCTTCGAGAAAGAAACCGCATACACTGGAGTACGGTATTCTTCATATGAATTGGCAATTATTTCAAATGGCCTATCAAACGTTACTAATGCCCCCTCTGGATAAGAGGATAATTCATCGGTTGAGACAGTTTTAGACATAAGCACAACAGTATCAAAACCATCACCATATAAATAATTGCTTTCATATTCTTCTATTGCAGAAGATTTGCTTTCCTCATAACACTGAATAGCCGCATCTTTAGAATGAAAGACGATACCTTCATTCAAATCATGGAAGCGACTAAAGTTTATACAATAAATTTCCTGTTTATTATGCACCTGCGCAGTAGCCTGATCGTGTTGAGTAGTAAGCTGCTCCTGAATCAGAGCCTGTGTTCTGTCAATACCTAACTCATTCACAATTTTGCAAAATTCTTTTGCGTCGTTTTCATTATCAAAACTGGCAACGTCAAAAATATCATCGCTGTCTCCAGGTACATGTCCCAGCACTTCCCAAATCTCATTTTCATCGCTATCCAGAGATTTCAAATAGCCAAATTCACCATTTGTGCCTTTACTAAGCATCTGTGAATCCAGGGTGTTTGCCCTGGTAATAACACCAGGATCATATGAAGATGTGGCCTGCTCTGCGACCTGTGCTTGCTCGGTGGCCTGTGCTTGCTCTGTGGTCTGTGCCTGCTCTGTGGTCTGTGCCTGCTCTGTAGCCTGTGCCTGCTCTGTAGCCTGCGCCTGCTCTGTAGCCTGCGCCTGTTCGGTGGCCTGTTCCTTCAATGCATCACCTTTCTCTATTCTGGATTCGGACTCCTGGCTATTTTCCTGTGTTTCCACCTGCTCAAACTTATTACCCTGAAGTTCTGCTTTTAATTCCAGCATCATCTGTTGATACTGCTCCGGGCGTAAAATAATCTTCATGTCCTGCTCTGCGGCAACTTCAGCGCACATTTTTTTGAAATCTTCAGAGCCGGTAAGTTTGAGTACACCACCAAACTTTTCCCTGGAATACTCAAGCATTATTCCGATCTCTTCTTTTGAGGGATTTTTACCCGCAACGACAAAGTTCCCTTTGTCGGTAAAGACAGGCTTTTCCGATTCCTGATCGCGATAAACAATCCTGGAATCCTGCTTATCCATCACAAGATCTTTTAGTTTGGTGTTAACCTTTTTCGCCTCTTCTAAGCGGCGCTGGGAATCCACCGCTTTCTGAAGCGAAAGTTCGGGTTCGTCAGCAGAAATGGCGTTGATTTCATCGAAGTTGAGATAGCTTTTGAGACGTTCAAGGGCTTTCATTTCATCTTTATCCTTATGCCAGTCAGCATGATATTGACGAATAATGTGTCGCCCATCTGTGTCGAGTTCAGAAAGACGCTCAAGTGTGGTTAGTTTTTTGTAAACAATCACACCCACGGCAATATCACGCTGTTCACGTGGTATTAACTTCAACTCGCGTCTCATCTCTCGCAGATCATTATACAGCTTGCCACGCTCAAACCTGATAGTATTTCGTAATGTTTTTTCAGATAAATTCAGTGAGTTAAGACGCTCACGAGCTTCATGATGCGTAAGGCGTCTGTAGGTTGGATAGCGCGTATATGGCGTGTTTTCTAACTGCTGTGAATAAACTTCAAGCAGAAAGGATTTCGCATCTTTCCAGGCAAGATTAATATGCTTTGTCAGAAAATCAGATGCGTTCATATTACGATTCCCCACAGAAAACCGGGGGGAACCGTCCTTTGCTGTTCTGATTTTATGCTGCGCTGGAATAATATTAAAACGCTCGGCAGCAGAAGACAGAAACCTGACAGGATCAATATTTCTGCGAATTTCTGCCATCGTTGTAATTTCGTTTTTCTCTGCCGCCTCATTCAGAGTCTGAAACATCGTTTCACACAAAAAAGAAGAGCGTTCAAGACTTTTTATTCCTGACTCTGTGAATTGTCTATCATAATCCCGTCGCACATCCTGACCAGGATGTTCTCTTTGCGGTAATTGCTCTGCCAGATCACGCTGCGAAATATCTGACAATACACTGACAGAGTCGGGTCTTGTGAATCCATTGATTCCGTAAACCATACCGCGTTGGGGCATACGTGACAATCCGACTGTTGCTTCAGATTGACGGATTCTGGCAAACTTTTTAGGACACGACTTGTAACCTCCCGCTCGTCCTGACGTTTGCTGAGAATTTCTTTCGTTAAGTTTTTCTCTTGAGTCATATTCTTTTATCCTCTCTTTCAGAAATTCAATCTGCTCTGCTTCAGATAAACTTGTATAGTCCTTACGAACGCTGGCGTTGAGAAAAACATGTTTAATCTCGTGACTGGTTTTGTTTACCCAGGTATTGAGACGTTTTTCTATTTGCTTAGGCGTAGGTTTTTGAAGAGTCAACTTTCCCTCTTCAATATAGTTTTTACGAAACAACGGGCTTTTCAGATTAGTGAACTTTTTATCTCCCGGTAACTTAACAGCAATATATTCACTGGCCTTTCCTTCATTTCTTATCCTAACCTCACCATATTCTGCAACAATCTGTTTGAATACAGCATAATCACTTACTTTTTCTTTTTCAATTCGATAATTCAATTCATTCTTAAATGAAGAATTACGCTCTACATCAAGATCTGCTTTTACTCTCTTTAAAATAACACTATAATCGCTATTTTTTCTCGGAAAGTCCTTCGGGCTGGCAAGATTATATTTATTATTAATATGCTCCTGTATTGCATCTAGCTGTTCGATAGTATGACCTTTCCCTATAAGGCCAACAGGATCAAGTTTATCTCCTGTAACTAGATTAACCTTTGGAATGACAATATGAATATGAGGCTTTCTTTCAATTAACTCTCCTGTACTATTATCCTGAATATGCCGGATTTTTGGCAAATGTGCTTCAGCATAGAAAGAATATTCTTCAGGATGATAAGCATTCATCAATAATTTTTTATAATCATCCACAACCGCCTTTAACATTTCATTTGATACGTGACTTTCATGAAAAGACAACGTAATGTGCAAATAACGGTCCTGTTTGTTGTCTTCAATAGAATTGATAATCTTATCTGTAGTCTGGAGATCACCATCAAGAACAACACGATGATCAAGTTCATCACGTGTGTACTGACGTTCTGCTTTGCGACCATTTATCAGGTAATCAACAATACCGTCATTACCACCACCATATCTGACAATCATTTGGCTATCTCCTGAAGGCGATCACGAATACCAATCAGCACATTTAAAATCTTTTTATAAAGCGCCTCTGATATAATACCCTTTAAATGATCTGAGTTTAAGCGGTGAGCTATCTGGTTAATATTATTCCCAGCCCAACTTAACTGAGAAAGACACCGTTTGTATTCCGGGATATGGCGTTTATCTGATGTGTAGTTTTTTATTTTACCAATAGTAAGCAGCCTGAAAAATTCAGACTTACTAATTTCAAGCTCTCTGATTGCTCTGTCAAATGGAGCATACTCTTCTTCTGTAAGTCTGAATGTCACATGAACACTTTTGTTGGCTTTTTTCTTCATAAGTCCTCAAGGTTCGTAGAACCGCACTAGAACGGCTGCGCCGTTCGGGGTTGCAAAGGGGCGTCCCCTTTGGCACAAGCATTGTAACATGCCCGGAACGGGCTTGTGTACAAAGCTTATCGTGCCTGTGTTTGAGAAAATTATTTGATTCCATAGCATTCACACATCAAGTGCACACCATAAACATAGCTAATACATAGCAAAAACACACCATAAAAACCAATGACATAGCATATACATAGCAAACACATAGCATATACATAGCAAAAATTGCTTGACGTTCATGATAGAATTGCTCATCATGATTTCACTGTCCTGGAGACTGACAAATGAACAATGGAGAAAATAAACTACTTGGTTCGCTCTTAGCTCAGAAGGTCAAGCGAAGTAAAACTGGAAGAATAAGAGAGCGTTTTGCTGAAATAGAAGAAGCGCAGCAACAAGGCATAAGAAACATTGATATTGTTAATGCTCTTAATGATGAAGGTTTTGATCTAACGTTAAAGACGTTTGAAAACATATTGCATCGCATACGAAAAGAAAGGGCCGAGAAAAAAGATGTTTCTCATCTTCTTTCAAATAAAGAGAAAACGTATCAAAAAGCAATAACCATTGAGGACAAAAATAGAAAAACGAAGCAAGATAATGATATACTTAATGCATATTTGCCAGTTTGCTTCAACAATGCAAAGATAGCTCAACAAGCTATAGATAACAATGTATCTATAGAAACAATAAAATCTTGGAATTGTGCTAACTTTGTACAAGTTAGCAATACTCTTGGAAATTATATACGAAATAAAAGGTAAGAAAAATGTACTTAAAACTAGCAATTGTAAATAATAGCGGAAACGTAGGGAAATCGACCATTGGTCAAACTTTATTGAAACCTCGTCTGGAAGGGTCAGAAATTATAAAAGTAGAAACATTAAACACTGATGGTACAAATGACGAGAAATTAGCAGCAAAGGAGTTTGACGAAATTATCAAACGTATTGATGATAGTGAATGCACCATCATTGACGTAGGCTCATCAAATATTGAGCAATTCCTTGTACAGATGAATGAATATCAGGGAAGTCATGACCTTATTGATTATTTCATCGTTCCTGTTGTGCGAGAAGCAAAACAACAAATAGACTCAATTCAAACCATTACAACACTAATGGCTATGGGTGTTGAACAGGATCGTTTTAAAGTAATTTTCAATCTTGCTGAAAAGGACACCCCTATTAACAAACAATATTCAGTTTTCTTAGCTGACGACGTATGTAAAGAAATTGTAGGTGAAAATCCTGTTGTTGTTTACCATAACAACATTTTCAATATTTTAAATAAAAGCGGCCTACAGTATGATGATGTCTATAATGACAATCGTGATTTTCGTTCATTAATTCGTTCAGCGTCTTCAAAGGAAGAGCGGCAAGATTTGTCAAATTTAAGAGCAGTAAAAATGTTGATGAATGGATTCAACAGCGATCTTGATGTTGCCTTTAAAAACCTCAATCTCGTCTGATACAATATGGCCGGGATGTACCCGGTCATAAAATTGGAGAAAAACAATGTCTCGTAGTATCTCTGAAGAGTTTAAAGATCAAAAAATAAACGATCTTCTTGAAGATTATATTGCTTTAGAAAAACAGATCGAAAAAACAGCAAACTTAATTATCAACGCTATAGACGAGACACCTGCTCGTCTGGATGCCGTTCTGTCAGACAAAGTAAATAAAATAATACAAAGCAGCATTGATATTAATAAAGATATTAATATTGCAAAAAGCGATATAAGACAAATATCTAATGAGTGTCAGAGCGAAATAACCAAACAAGCAATAAATACTTTTTCTGGAATCAAACAAAATTTTGACCAAATTGCTTCCGACCATAAAAAACAACTAGAGATACTAACTAAATCAGCAAAACCATTCAGTATCAAAACAGCCATTGCAATTTGTGCCCTGTGCACATTATGCCTGTCTGCGGCATTTTCTGGCGCAACCTGGTATGTTGCACAACATGAAAAAGAGGCAAGTCTGCGCTTCTATGCAAGAGCATTTCTTGATATGAAAAAAATAACTGAAGAGAGCATGAGGAAATTACCAAAATCAGACCAGCAAAATATAAAACTCAAACTAGAAGAAATTGATTCAAGAAAGCCATAAATATGAAAAGGAGTCCCTAATGACCACTTTTACCGACGAGGACAAAGAACTAATTAAAGAAATCAGAGAGCGAATTGGCAGCCTGGACGTGCGAGACAATATTGAGCGCCGGGCTTATGAAATTGCTCTGGCATCGCTGGAAGCCGGGGTTGTTGCATGGAGGTATCGTTACGTGAAAAAAGACGTTACGGACTCTCAGGGTAAAACGTGGGTTGGTGACTGGAAATACGTACCGACAAAAGAAGACTGCAACGACAGGCCGAACTATGAAATTCAGGAACTCTACAACTTACCACCTGCAATAGCAGCACCAACAGTACCAAGAGGACTAGTAAACGCAGTGCGTTTCTATGAACTGGTAAAGAGTGAGAATCCGCCAGCCGAAACCGGAGCATGGAAAGACGCTGTTGACTGGGTGCTCAAAGAGGCTTGCCAGGCTGTAAACATTGGCATCAAAGGAGAGTGAGAATGCAAATTTCACCGGTTACTCTTCGTGTTGCGAAGGCGTTTATATCCAGACATCACCGACACAATAAACCACCTGTTGGGCATAAATTCAGCATTGGTCTGAGAAATGATGCCGGAGAATTGATAGGTGTGGCGACAGCTGGTAGACCTGTTGCACGACATTTGGACGATGGATTAACACTTGAAGTAAATCGCACATGTACCACAGGAGAACGCAACGCTAACAGCGCGCTTTATGGTGCTGTCTGGCGGGCAGCAAAAGCTATGGGTTATCAACGTTGTATTACGTACACCCAGGCAGATGAATCAGGAGCATCTCTTCGCGCAGCTGGTTTTGTTCGTGTGAAAGAGCTTCCTCCAAGAAAAAGCTGGGCGGAATCAAGCGTCGCCCTGCGGAGTAAACGCGATCCGGTCGGAAACGGTGGTGTTCCTCGTGTGCTTTGGGAAATCAGGAGAATGAGTACCACTGGCATTCGCATCAAAGGAGAGTGATATGGCAACTTTG
>OBWW01000942.1_pt1 | contig 16286 bp, 15 predicted proteins | sample 1538091 | NCBI WGS metagenome assembly OBWW01 (sample SAMEA2580125, study PRJEB22360) | human gut metagenome | biome: human gut; feature: human-associated habitat; material: faeces | place: Denmark | collected 2008/2010 | reverse complement strand
GGCGGTTGATCTGAACGTGGACGCAGGCTTCTACTTCAAGCAGAGCCGCGGCGGCACCTGCACACTGGCATCCGCAGCCATGATGCTGCGCCGCCGTGCCTATTTTGACGGCCTGACCGACTGGTCCACTGTGACCGAGAACAGTGTCCGTTCCACAGCATGGTCCAACGGGCTTTCCCACAGCTTTACATATAAGGAGATGCAGGTGGGCTACGGCACACTGCCCTCTCGCAAACAGGAAAAAGTGCAGACCCTGATCACCCTGCTTTCGCAGCACCCGGAGGGCATCGTGCTGTATGACCGCAGCCAGCCCCATGCAGTGCTGCTCACCGACTACACCAACGGCAACTTCTATTGCTCCGATCCGGCAGGCAACATCTCTTCCGGACGCATCCCGCTGGAAAGCTCCAGCGTTTCGGTCAATAGGTCCTCCTGCTACTGGTATGTGGCATCAGATCACAACTCCATTGCTGCAGAGGCTGACGGCCTGCGTCTGGAAGGCATGAGCTACCCCATCAATGTCCGTGCGGGCAAGGGCATGGCGCTGACCGGCACTGCAAATGCTGCGCTGGGCACCACCCTGACCAATGTGCAGGTGGCAGTGCTGGATGAGAACGACCAGACGGTGTTCACTGCACAGGCAGCACCCAATACGGCAATCTTCTCCTTCAAGTCGCTGGACAGCTCCATCCGCTTTGGTGAACTGCCCGCAGGCAATTACACCTACATGGTGGTCGTGACCGATTCTCAGGGCGATAACCTCTGCTTTACCAGTGACTTCACGGTTTCGGATGGCTCGGCAAGCAGCGGCGTTTACTGGTCGGTGAAGGATACCGAGGGCACCAAGCTGCTGGACAGCATTCAGGAAGTTCAGGATGCCTTTGCAAATGCAACTGAGTCCACTCTGGGCTGGTTTGGCGGTCTATTCCAGTAAAATCATAAATGACAAAAAAGAAGTCCCGGAATACACTTCCGGGACTTCTTTTTTTGCTGTAATTTGTTGTAAAAAAAGCTTATTTCAGGGTTCCGTCCAGTACCTGACTGTAATACCAGGGCTTTGGTGCGCGGAAGGTCTTGCCGCTGAGGAACTCGAAATCCGGCTGGTTGAAGCGGGGCATGGTGAGTTCCCATGCGCACAGGGCCTGATACTTGAGTTTCAGCTCGCGGTTGGCGGTGTTGTTGCCGTATTTGCTGTCGCCCAGAATGGGACAGCCGATGCTGGCCATGTGTGCGCGGATCTGATGGGTGCGGCCGGTGATCAGCTGCACCTTCAGCAGGGCCAGACGGCCGGAGACGGCGATGGTCTCGTACCGGGTCTCCACTTCCTTGGCACCGGGCTGCTTGTCCTCCACGATCTTCACGATGCCGCGGTCCGCGTCCTTGAGCAGATAGCCGCCCAGAGTGGCATCCGGCGGCATCGGTCGGCCGAAGGTGACGCAGAGGTAGGTCTTTTTCACATCGCGGTTCTTGATGGCTGCAAGGAACAGTTCTTCGGCCTCCGGGGTCTTGGCAACGATGACAAGGCCGCTGGTGCCGGTGTCCAGCCGGTGGCACAGCGCCGGGGTGTACAGGTCGTTCTCCTTGTACTCGCCCTGCTGGTTCAGGTAGAGCAGGGTGCGGTTCAGCAGGGTATCGTCCTCCGGGCCATCCACGGCAAGACCGGCGGGCTTGTTCACAATGACGATCTGCGGGCAGTCATACACCACCTGTGCCGGGCCGCGGGCGTTCTTCCACGCCGGGCCGTCCACACGGCGGTCCGCATCCAGAACTTCATCCAGAATGAACAGCTTGATCTCATCACCGGCCATCACGCGGGTGGAAAGCGGCTGCTTTTTGCCGTTCAGCTTGATCTTGTTCTCCCGCAGGGCCTTGTTCAGGCGGCCCGGGTTCAGTGCCGGGTACTGCTGCATCAGGTAGTTGTCCAGCCGGGTGGGGGCAAGACATTTTACTTTTAAAATTTTCACGGGAAATTCCTCTCTATCTTAAAATCAGTTGCAATAGAATGGGTTCTTGATTCGTTTTTATTGTAGCGGAACAAAAACCGCGCGTCAAGCGCAGAGAAAAGGAAATGTTGACTTTTCCGCGCGGGTGACGTATGATACCGAGACAGGTGCGGAAAACACCGCCCCGACAACAACAGAAGAAGGTATAGAATATGAAACTGAACAAAAAGGTGCTGGCCGTTACGGCCATTCTGGCAGTGGGCATTCTGGCAGGTTGCGGCAGCAGCAACAGCACCGCAGGCAGCGCGGCAAGCGCACCGGCTTCCGGCGGGGAAAGCAGGGCGGCTTCGCCCGAAGCAGCCGGTGAGATGGGCGATGTGCTGCCCATCGACGCCGGGGATCTGAACGAGATCAAGACGGGTTCCTACAAGTTTGCAGCCAGCATCACCAAGGTGGCCGACGGCCAGGCGACCCTGAGCGTATACGGCTACGACAGCTACCTGCCCGAGGACATCGACGCCTTGCAGGAGGGCAGCGTGCTTCGGATCCACGACCAGGGCGACACCACCGTGACCAAGCTGACTGTGACCAGCATCGACAGGGATGCCGACAACGGCTATGTGACCATCAACGGCGGCATCGAAGCGGGCGGCGTGGAGCTGACGCTGGACCACGATGTGTACCGCACCGTGACCTTTGACGATTACCCCGTCTACTATGAGATGGGCGAGGTGACCCTGCCTCTGGCCGGGGGCGTGACCCTGAGCGACAGCTCGGCCGACCCGCAGGCTTCCGCCGTGGAGACGGACGGCGCCGATGCCGTGGCCGAGGCCGTCAACGCCGAGCCGGACGGCTGGATGCCCAACAACACCCTGGTCTTTACCGAGGATGGCACCATCAGCAGCATCGTCCGCATCTGGGTGCCGTAAATTTTGCTCAAAACCGTTGACAAACGTTTTGCGTATGCTATAATTTAGCTGTACGCAAAGGGGCACTGTGTCTGCTTTGCGGAATGTAAAATTATGACAGATGGCAATGATGGGGTCAGAAATGTACACCGCCGTTCAGAGAGAGCGCTTTCAGCTGCAAGGCGTTCCGGCCGGTTCCATTTTGCGCCACCCCGGAGCTTCCGGCGACACAAGTCGGACGCAGCGCAGCGTTAACGCGCCGAAAGCGGCAGGGGACACATTTTATCCTTTGCAATTTGGGTGGTACCACGGAGTTTGATGCACAAGCAGCCTTCGTCCCTTTTGGGATGAGGGCTGTTTTTTGTTTTTTTACCGTGCCGCCCCTCTGCCATAACAGCATAAAAACGGCGCACAAGCGCCAAAGACGATTGAGGAGAGAAAACCTATGCAATGGACCGGTTTGAATGAACTGCGTGAAAAGTACCTGAGCTTCTTTGAGAGCAAGGGCCACCTGCGTCTGGACAGCTTCCCGCTGGTGCCCAAGAACGACCCCAGCCTGCTGCTGATCAACAGCGGCATGGCACCTATGAAAAAGTGGTTTCTGGCTCAGGAAGAGCCGCCCCGTCACCGCGTGACCACCTGCCAGAAGTGCATCCGCACCCCGGATATCGAGCGCGTTGGCATCACTGCCCGCCACGGCACCTTCTTTGAAATGCTGGGCAACTTCTCCTTCCAGGATTACTTCAAAGAAGAGGTCATTCCCTGGGCATGGGAGTTCCTGACTTCCGACGAGTGGATGGCCATTCCGAAGGACCGCCTGCACATCTCTGTGTACGAAGAGGACGACGAGGCTTACGATATCTGGACCAAGAAGGTGGGCATCGCCCCCGACCACATGGTGCGTCTGGGCAAGGAAGACAACTTCTGGGAGCATGGCTCCGGCCCGTGCGGCCCCTGCTCCGAGATCTACTTTGACCGCGGCCCCGAGTACGGCTGCGGCAAGCCGACCTGCGGCGTGGGCTGCGACTGCGACCGCTATATGGAGATCTGGAATCTGGTGTTCAGTCAGTTCGATGCCGACGGCAAGGGCCACTACGAGCGTCTGGCACGCCCCAACATCGATACCGGCATGGGCTTGGAGCGTCTGGCCTGCGTGATGCAGGGCGTGGGCAACCTGTTTGAGGTGGACACCGTGCAGAGCGTGCTGCATCATGTAGAGCACATTGCCAACAAAACCTACGGCGAGAACGACAAGACCGATATCTCCATCCGTGTCATCACCGACCACATCCGCAGCTGCACCTTCATGGTGTCCGATGGCATCCTGCCTTCCAACGAGGGCCGCGGCTATGTGCTGCGCCGCCTGCTGCGCCGTGCTGCCCGCCATGGCCGTATGCTGGGCATCACCCGCCCGTTCCTGGTGGAGCTGGTGGAGACTGTCATCCAGTCCAGCGAGAGCGCATACCCCGAGCTGCGCGAGCACGATGCTTATATCAAGAAGGTCATCGGCACCGAGGAGGCAAACTTTGCCCGCACCATTGATGCCGGCATGAACATCCTGAACAACATGATCGACGGTCTGGAAAAGGCACATGAGCACCTGCTGAAGGGTCTGGATGTGTTCAAGCTGAACGATACCTTCGGTTTCCCGCTGGATCTGACCAAGGAGATCGCTGCGGAGCAGGGTATTGAGATCGACGAGGAAGGCTTCCACGCCGAAATGACCAAGCAGAAGGAGCGTGCCCGTGCAGAGCGCCTGAAGAAGAACATCTCCGGCTGGAGCGAGGATCTGTTCGGTGCGCTGGATGCAGAGCCCACCGTCTTTACCGGCTACGAGACCCTGAACGACACCGGCGTTGTGGTGGCCCTGAGCGACGAGGAGACCCTGACCGATGCCATTGCTACCGACGAGGAAGCAAAGGACGGCGTGCTGGTGGTTCTGGATAAGACTCCCTTCTACGCTGAGATGGGCGGTCAGGCTGCGGACCACGGCATGCTGAACAGCGCCGACTGCAGCCTGCGCGTGCTGGATGTGAAGAAGACCCCCAAGGGCTACTACGTCCACACCTGCGTGCTGGAGAGCGGCATCGTGAAGATGGGCGACCATCTGAACGCTCAGGTGGACAAGGAATACCGCATGGCCATTGCCCGCAACCACACCGCCACCCATCTGCTGCAGGCAGCGCTGCGTGAAGTGCTGGGCGACCACGTCCATCAGGCAGGCTCCTATCAGGATGCAGAGATCACTCACTTCGACTTTACCCACTTCAGCGCTGTCACTCCCGAGGAGCTGGCCCGCGTGCAGAAGATCGTGAACGATAAAATCTACGAGTCCATGAACGTCACCGTCCGGGAAATGCCCATTGAGGAAGCCAAGAAGCTGGGTGCAATGGCTCTGTTCGGCGAAAAGTACGGCAAGGTCGTGCGTGTTGTGGACATCGAGGGTTGGTCTACCGAGTTCTGCGGCGGCACCCACGTGAAGAACACCGCCCAGATCGGCGGCTTCAAGATCGTGAGCGAGGCCTCCGTTGCTGCGGGCATCCGCCGCATCGAGGCTGTCACCGGCCGCAACCTGCTGATCCGTGCAAACCTGCAGGAGGCTATGCTGCATACCGTGGCAAACACCCTGAAGGCAAACAACGTGACCGCTCTGCCCGTCCGTGCCGAGGCCGTGATGGCTGAGAACAAGGCTCTGGCCAAGGAGCTGGAAGAGATCAAGGCACAGGTCGCCGCTTCCAAGGTGACCAGCCTGTTTGACAATGCCGAAGAGATCGGCGGCGTGAAGATCGCTTCTGCATACTTCACCGGTACCACCGGCGACACCTTGCGCGGCATGTGCGATACCGTCCGCGACAAGGCTGTGAAGCCCGCTGTGGCGGTTCTGGTGGGCAAGGCTGAGGATAAGATCACCATGGCTGTCACTGTGACCAAACAGGCACAGGAAAAGGGCCTGAAGGCCGGTGCTCTGGTCAAGGAGATCGCTGCCATTGCCGGCGGCAAGGGCGGCGGCAAGCCGGACTTTGCAATGGCCGGCCTGAAGGATGAGACCAAGATCGACGAAGCTCTGGCTGCTGTCGGCGCCATCGTCAAGAAGGCTCTGGGCGAATAAGAAAACGGGTTCGCCCTCTCCGTCAGCGCTGACGCGCTGCCAAAGTTTATGGTTTTGCCAAGGGCTCTCTCTTTGGGAGAGCTGGACGCAAAGCGGCCTGAGAGGGCGGGGACGTTTATAAAATATCAGGAAGGAGTTGTTTCCCATGGAAGATTGTCTGTTCTGTATGATCGCGGAGGGGAAAATCCCCTCCAAGAAGCTGTACGAGGACGAGCAGGTGGTGGCGTTTTACGACATCAACCCGCAGGCCAAGGTGCACTTTCTGGTGGTGCCCAAAAAGCACATTGTCTCTGCCGCTGCGCTGACCGAAGAGGATGGCGCACTGCTGGGCCATATCTTTGCAGTGATCGCAAAGCTGGCTGCGGAGCAGGGCCTGAACAACGGCTACCGCGTCATCTCCAATGTTGGCGAGGACGCAGGCCAGACCGTGAAACATCTGCATTTCCATGTTCTGGGCGGCGAAAAGCTGCCTGTCTGATTCCAATAAAAAGGGAGCGTTGAATTATGGCTGAGACCTATACTCTGCACGTTGCAGGCCTGACCCGTGAGCTGACCATCTGCAAGGTGAATGACCACATGGACATTGCTGCTTTTATCATGCTGGGTGATGCCGAGCTGACCGTGGCTGCTGCCGCTGAACTGCTGAAGAAGTGCCCGGATTTTGATATCCTGCTGACCGCCGAGGCCAAGGGCATCCCTCTGGCACACGAGATGAGCCGCCAGAGCGGCAAGCCCTACGTCTGCGCACGCAAGGGCGAAAAGCTGTATATGACCGACCCCGTGGTGGTGGAGGATCAGTCCATTACCACCGCAGGCAAGCAGAAGCTGGTCATCGACCGCAAGGAGCTGGACAAGATGAGCGGCAAGCGCGTTCTGGTGGTGGACGATGTCATTTCCACTGGCGGTTCGCTCAAGGCTCTGGACGCGCTGGCTGAGCAGACCCAGTGCACCATTGTGGGCCAGGCCGCTGTTCTGGCCGAGGGCGATGCAGCTGAGCGCAAGGATATCATCTTCCTGGAGCCGCTGCCTCTGTTCTTCCACTAAGCTGCAATGCGACGCCCGCTCTGCGTTTTCTGCGCTGGAATGCTGGGTGTGGAGTTAGTGTGCGTTTTTTTGCCGCAAACGGAACTTTTTGTGCCGTTTGCGGCATTTTTTGTTGCCGTTTGTCTGGTGCTGTGCATCTTTGATGCTGCCCGCAAAGCAGCGCTCTGCATCCTGTTGGGTGCTGCTGTGGGTATGGCATCGGTGCTGCACACGGCAAACCGGCTGGAGCGCATCCGGGTGCAATATGCAGGCCGTCCGCTGATGCTGACCGCAGAGGTGGAAAGCACGGCGGATTCCTACGATCCCGGTATCGTGGATGCGGTTTTGCATGTAGAGAAAGTGAACGGCAGCGCGGCATCCTTCCGGGTGGAGTGCAGTGCTTTGCCGGAGTGCAAAGCCGGGGAAAGGGTGCAGGGAAGATTTATACTGTCGGCCCCGGCATCCGGAAGCCGGGTCAGCCTGTATGCGGACGGCATCGCTCTGCAGGCGGAAATGGACGAGGATGGGCCGGAGCTTACAGTTCTGGGCGAAAGCGGCAGCTTCCGCGCCCGCACCCACCGCCTGCAGCAAAGGCTCAGTGCGTCGCTGCGCCGCCGTATGGACGGCAAGACCGGCGGTGTGCTGGCTGCCATGACGACCGGCGACCGGAGTTATCTGTCTTCGGCCATGCGCAGCGCCTACCGGGGCGCGGGTCTTGCCCATGTGCTGGTGGTAAGCGGAATGCATGTGTCCATTTTGTGCGGTGATATCCTCAGCACACTCCTGCCCTACGAGTGGGAGCAGAGCTACCGCAGGCGCAGACGCCGGGCGGTATTCCGAAGTCTGCTGGCCTTTTTGCTGATGGGCGTGACCGGCTTCACACCCTCGGTATGCCGCGCCGCAGTGGCGGTCTGGGTCGGTGCACTGGGTGTGTGGCTGTACGGCCCGCCGGATACCCTTACCTCTCTGGCGGTGGCAGGTATCGTTATGACCGCAGGCAACAGCTATGCAGTGTGCGATATCGGCTTTGAACTTTCGTTTGCGGCGGTGGTGGGCACGGTGGCAGGCGGTGTGTGCATCCGCCGCGCCCGGGATGCGTGGTACCGCCGCTTCTGGAAGAAAGCAAAGAACCCGGTAAAACGGCCGTGGTATTTCAAACTGCCGGAACGTCTTTGGAGCCTTGCGGAAAGCATTTGCATCTCGTTTTGTGCTTCGGTGGCCACATTCCCGGTGCTGGTGCTGCGCGGGCTGAGTGTGAGCATTTATGCGGTGGCATCCAGTGTGGCGGTGCTGTGGCTCATCCAGCCCATGATGCTGCTGGGCCTTGGCACGGCCTTTGCCGGCCTGGTACCCGCTCTTGCTCCGCTGTATGGGGTGCTGTCCGCAGCGTCTGCGGCGTTGACCGGCCTGCTCGACCGCTGGGCCGTCTGGATCTCTGCAAAACCGGGCGCGGGAATCTACTTCGATACGGCCTATGCAGCCATCGTGTGTCTGGTGTTGATCCTGTTGTGCTGGCTGACGTTCCACTGGCGGGTACGGCTGCGGGTGGCAGGGCCATGCATCCTGCTGGCGGCAGCTGTTTCCATCGGGCTGGGCAATGCTCTCAGCCGGGATGTGGTGCACATCGACCTTGTAGGAAGCGCCAACGCGCCGGCAGTGGTCGTCACCCAGAACGATACCGCCGTGGTGCTGTTCCGGGGCGGATCTTCTGCCCAGAACGCAGTGGAAAACCAGCTTGCCCGGCGGGGCGTGCAGACTGTGGAGCTTGTGGCAGACCTGCGCACAAACCCTAAAACGGCCTGTACACTGGAAGCAGAGCGGACACTTCCGGCAGCAGAAATGGCGGTGAACACAGCACAAAAGCTGCGGTGCACACCGGCTCTGGTGGAAATGCTGCGCACCCGGAATGGCTGTCTTGTGCGGCTGACTGTGGGCAACCGGCAGTTTGCCGTGGTCAATGGAACTGTAGAACTGGCAAAACAGGTCACAGTGCAGTGGCTGCTGGCATCCCCTGCAAAGCCGGATGCTGTGCAGTATAAAAATGTTCTGGCCCTGCGCAGCTATGACTGGATGGACAACAGAAAAGAACTGGCGGCATCCATCAGCCTGCGGCGGCACGGCGGGCTGAAAACGGAGTGATGCTTTGCAATCCGGGCAGAGTGTGGTACAATAGAACAACACCATAAGAGAAGGGAGGTGCCTGCATGGCGACCGAGACAAAACTCCGGCAGTTGGCGGACAAGGGCTGCCCGGTCTACTATTTTTATTCCAGTGAGCGGTATCTGGTGCGGCAGGCCGTGGCAGCGGCCACCCGCATCCTGACCGCAGACAGCGACGAGGATGCCACGGTTCTGGATGGAGCTGCGCCGGAGATCGAACAGCTCATCATGGCGGCGGGCACCATCTCATTTTTTGGTACCCGGCGTGTGGTGGTGCTGCCGGAGATCGACCCTGCAGCTTACAGTGACAAGGATCTGGAAGAGTTGAACAGCACCCTTTCCAGTCTGGAAAATGCTGTGGTGGTGCTGGGCAGCGTGTTTGAACTGGAGCGCAGCAAGCTCAAAACAGGCAAGCGCGCACAGAAGCTGATCGCGCAGTGCAAGGCGCTTGGCTACACCGAAGAATTGGCTAAGCCCAAGCCCTTTGAACTGAAAATGATGATGATCGACCGCGCAAAGGAGCAGAAAACCACCCTGCCGGACGGCGCAGCGGCGGCGCTGCTGGAGCGCTGCGGCGAGGATCCGTTCCTTTTGGAAAATGAGGTGGACAAGCTCTGTGCATTGTCCGGGTATCAGACGGTCACGGCAGCGATGGTGGCGGAAATGGGCACGGTCAGTCTGGAAGCAGACGTGTTCGAGATGATCCGCATGATCACGGCCAAAAACGCCACAGGTGCCTGCAAAAAGCTGCAGACTTTGCTGCGCCTGCAGCAGGAGCCCATTGCCATTACAGCGGCCATGATCGGCAGCTATGTGGATCTGTACCGGGTCAAGCTGGGGGCAGCAAAACGGAAAAATTACAGCACGGTATTCAAGGATTTTGGCTATAAGGGCAGTGATTACCGGCTCAAGCGGTCGGCCGAAACAGCCTCGCATTATACGCTGGGCCAGATCGAAAACTGTATGCAGGTGCTGCTGGAACTGGACCAGAGCCTGAAAAGCCAGCCTACCGATGACCAGATCCTGCTGGAAACAGCGCTGTGCCGGTTGGCAATGGCGGGGAGCGGACGATGAAGGAAAACGAAATGATCCATACAGGCCGGGTGCTCATTGTGGAGGGCAAGTACGATGCGGCCCGGCTCTCCCATCTGACCGATGCCATGATCCTGCTGACGGATGGCTTTGGCATTTACAGCGACAAAAAGCGCCAGCAGCTGTTCAAAGCGCTGGCGCAGAAAAACGGCCTGATCCTGCTCACGGATTCGGACGCAGCAGGCTTCCGCATCCGCACCTACATCACCAATCTGGTGGGAGAAAAGAATGTGGTTCAGGCTTACGTGCCCGCGATCCACGGCAAGGAAAAGCGCAAGGAACAGCCCGGCAAGGAGGGCCTGCTGGGGGTCGAGGGCGTGGACGATGCCATTGTTCTACAGGCGCTGCGGGATGCCCTTGGCGCTGAGGCGGGTGCCGCAGCGGCCCGCCCGGAAGGACGGCAGATCACCTATACCGACCTCTACGAGTGGGGGCTTTCCGGCAGGCCGGGCAGCGCCGAGCGCAAGGCAAAGCTTCTGAACGCGCTGGGCCTGCCGCCGCGTCTTTCCAAAAAGGAGCTGGTGGAAGCGCTGAATCGACTGTATACTTTTGAACAATTGGACGAATTGCAGTTGAAAATTCTGGATGGCTGACTGCATGGCGCAGGGGTGAGCACACCGTTCACCTCTGCGCTGTTTTTGTGCTCGGAACATCCCACCGCTGGCGCAGAAGTTCCAGCGCATGAGTTTCCAGACGGGAAACATAGCTGCGGCTGATGTCCAGCAGTTTTGCAGTTTCCAGCTGGGTCAGCGGCGGCTGGCCGGAAAGACCATACCGCAGCAGAATGATCTGTCGCTCCCTGGCGGGCAGGTCGTCCAGCAGCTGCCGCATCCGGCGGATATCGTCCTGCATTTCGCAGGTGTCCTCCATGCAGAAGCTGTCCTGCAGCACATCGGCCAGCGTCAGCGCAGAGTCACCATCTGATTCCAGCGCTTCCTGCAGCGAGACGGTCCCGCCGGTTTTGCGGTTCCGGCGGAACTGCATCCGGATCTCATTTTCAATGCACCGGCTGGCGTAGGTGGAAAAGCGTGCCCGACGGGCAGAGTCGAAAGTATCCACTGCTTTCATCAGGCCGATGGTGCCGATGGAAATAAGGTCGTCCTGATCGCCGGGCAGGGCGTAGTATTTTTTTACGATGTGTGCCACCAGACGCAGATTGTGCCGGATCAGTTTTTCCCGTGCGGCAGGGTCACCGGCACGCAGTGCGGAAAAGGCTTCGGTTTCCTCCCGGGCAGAGAGGGGCCGCGGAAAGCTGCCGCTTTCCAGATGAAGCGCCAGAACCAGAAACTTTGTGGCAAAAAATTGCAGAAGAGATAAAAACATGCCGACCCCTCCCCATAGTATCATAAACGGTTACTGTAATTTATGAAGGAGGGCTTGCCTTTTTTCCGGACTCCGGGGAGAACAACGCTGCTTCGTTGTCCACAAAATGCTGATAAGCGTCCTTGTCTGCAATCAGGTAGACAGGATTCTGCAAAATCGACTTGATGGAAAACCGGGTGAAAGAACGCCCGTTTTTGTTTTGATGCCCAGCCGTCCCAGTTCTTCAATCAGGCTGGAAAAGTCGCTGATGTTGCGGCTGATGCGGTCCAGACGGTAGACCACAATGGCCTTGAATTTCCGTTCCTTGGCCGCAGTCATCATCTTTTTGAAATCCGGGCGGTTCAGGTTGCCGCCGGAAAAGCCCTCGTCCTCAAAGACAACGGCATGTTCCGCGGCGGCATCGCCGTAGTGAGTGCGGATATATTCGCGGCAGAGGTCGATCTGATTTCCGATACTTTCGCCCTTGCCGGTATAGCGGGATTTGCGGGAATAGATGGCAATGGTGTCGGCAGTTTTGGCCATGAGATACTCCTTTCCTGTTGTCCGGTGGCCGTAGATGCGGCTATTGTAGCATGGCAGGCCATCTTTGTAAAGAAAAATAACGATAGTCATACATATTTCATCATACTACGAACGGAGGTGTCAAGGATGTGACAAGGCAGAACAAGCGAGGAAGTCAGGATGTTTGACTATTTCTATGGGCAGTCGGGCGAGATGTTCTCGTATTTCCGGGTGCCCAAAATTTTATTCCGGGACATAAAATTCAAGGACCTGTCCACTGATGCCAAAACGCTGTACGGCATCCTGTTGGACCGCATGGGGCTGTCGGTGAAAAACGGATGGCTGGATGAGCAGGGAAGGGTGTATATCATTTTTCCTGTGCAGGAAGTGATGGATGCACTGGGCTGCGCAGACAACAAGGCTACCAAACTGTTCCGGGAATTGGAAAAGTTTGGTCTGATTGAGCGCAAACGGCGCGGGCTGGGAAAACCCAATCTGATTTACGTCAAAAACTTTGCAGACCCGCGTTTCCGGAATCGTGAAAAGAACGGTTCCGGTGCCGCGGATTCAGCGCAGCAGGAAACGGCAAAATCACGAGGAAATAAGACTGAGTGGAATAAAACCGAGGGGAGTGAACCTGATCCTTTCTCTTCCGACGCGGAGGACGAATCGGATGAGCGCACACGGCTGGAAGCGTATTTTATGCAGTCGTTGGAGGTGGACTTGCTGCTCCGGGCCTGCCCGGATGAGGAGGACACCATCCATCAAATCGTGAATCTTCTGGTGGATACCTGCTCTTCGAAACGCAGAATGCTGCGGGTGGCAGGGGACGACAAGCCTGCGGAGGTCGTGCGCAGCCGATTCATGAAGCTGAATGCAGACCATATTGAAAAATGAAATGTTCTATGGTTTTGAGAAAGATTATCCTTCCTTTGAAGCATTCTCCAAAGCTATTGTTGATTATATCGACTATTACAATAACAGCAGGATTCAAGCGAAAACAAAATGGATGCCTCCCTCTAAATTCAGGGAAGCATCCATGATGGAAGCTTAATTATTCAATTTTGAACCGGTGTCCAGAAAACCGGGTACATATCATTTCATAGAAAGCTCTTTTGCATTTTCACAGTCCAGCTGTAAATATTTTTTTCCGTCTTTTTGGAAAAGCATGCTGCTTTGTTCCATAAATACCCTCCTTGCTGCAAGTAATAAAACCATCTCTATATGGTGATATTCTCAGAATTTCATCTGTCTGCATATTCTGGCACCATTGACATAAATGTCATTTGCCAGTTCTGTAACAAGCCGCATATCCTGCCAGGTTTCACACTTATTCCCCATAAAAGTAATGTTATCAAAATGGACATCATGGACACGTACTTCTTCTGTCGGTGTCTGATACCCCCGGATCATGGAGACCGGGATATCTCCGTTCAGCACCTGGATATTATCAAAATAGATATCATTAATCTCTCCTTTGGCAAGCTGTTCCGTATATCTGCAGAGCAGAACCTTAATATCGAACAGTTTCTGTTCTGCCTGCTCTACTCTGATATTTTTATAATGTATATCATGAACATGGCCGCCATCTGCCTGATGGATGGAAAGCGCCGCACCACCCATGTTTCCTTCATACTGGCAGTGTATAATATCACAATCCTCAAATACTAGGTCGTGGATTTCGCTCTGGAGGGCATAACCAAGCTCTATGGCATTACCGGGTTCTGCATTCCAGATCACGTTATTGTGAACACGCACTTTTGTTACGTCACGTACCGTTGACGGATCTTCAAACAATCTTTGGGATTTGATGCAGATACTGTCGTCTGTGGAACGGATAAAGCAATTTTTTACCTCTACGTCCTGGCTGCTCGTAATATCAATACCGTCTCCCGTTACAATCCTCGACATAATGCTCATGTACGGTAGAGAAGCACAAAGCAAAACAAGGATAGCCAGCCCTGCCACTATTCCGAAGTCAGGGGAACGCAATAGAAAAATTCATAGCTGTATGCTATACTTAATTAGCATTTGAACATATCAAGCTGACACAGCAATCTCTTTACTTGCCGTTAATGCGCGTCTACCAATAGTCCGCACAAAGCAAGAGTAGCGTAAAGGTATAAAAATTTCAAACTTCTTTGTAACGAAATTCCGATTTCTCCGTCTAACCTATGAAGCTGAAGGAGGTGATGACAAGTATGGACTATGAAAAGCTCTATAAAGCCTACTATTTACAGGTATACTCGTATACTATTTCTCTTGCCAAAAATCGTGAGATAGCAGAGGAAATCACGCAGAACACATTCTATAAGGCTGTTTCTACAACATCACAATTCAAAGGTAAGTCAGATGAATTGACATGGCTCTGCTCCATAGCAAAAAACCTTTACCATGATGAAATGCGAAGCCGTCAGCGAGTAGCTGATGTGAGTGAAATCAATGACTTGCCATCAAATGAAAATGTTGAGAACTCAGTTGCAGATTCTGACATGGCGTTCCGCATACACCTCGTTCTTCACCGTTTGGAAGAACCATACAAAGAAGTCTTTCAGCTTCGCGTATTCGGGGAACTATCTTTTTCACAAATCGCTGCAATTTTTGGAAAAACAGAATCATGGGCGAGAGTTACTTATCATCGTGCAAAGCTAAAAATTCAAGAAAGGATGGATGAAAAGCATGAGTAAACAATGCGATATTGTTCGAGATATTCTTCCGCTGTATGTTGACGGTGCTTGCAGCGAAGCAAGCGCAGAGATGGTAAAAGAGCATTTGAACGCCTGTGCTGACTGTAACGCAATTTATCAGAAATTGCTTTCTCACACGAGCGAAGATGTTCTTCACGAAGAAAGCGAAAGCGTTATTATGCGCCATGAGGCAAAAGAAAAGCAGAGAGGCAGAAAAAAGATAACGATTGCTGTTCTCGTTTCCATCGCTCTTTGTATCATTGCAATTTTTACAGCTCTCTTTCTGTTACCTATAAACATTGCTTATGAGCCTGTCAAAATCAACTTCCCATTTGAGGTTGAAGATGTCGAAAACGTTGAAATGTACCACTATGACGGAGTGCCTGCATCAGCAGAAAAGAAAGTAGTTGTTGCTGAAAATGATATAAAGACCCTGTATGATAAGTTCAAGGGCTTATCCCTAAAAGACAAAACGACTGAGGAAACTGCCGGAGCAGATGTGACCAGCTTTAGATTTAACCTCTCAGATGGAACAAGCTACGATTTGATTTACGCCTGCTATGGGGTTAAAAACGGCGAATTGAAGTCAGCAGCAGGCGGTTTTAAGTATTTCACAAGTGCGGATATCGGCTCTTATTGGAACAATTTGAATACGGAACTTGAGGCAATTCCTATCAATGAGAGTGAATTGCCGTGAGCAGATAGCAAACCCAGCCGAGCCTGTCAACGGTCAAGATGAACGGCGCAAATGCGCCGCCGTTGACAGCCCCGCCCGTCTTTGCTGTTCGGTAATCAAGAGGGCGACAGCACAAGATGCTGCCGCCCTCTGCCATTATTCAGAAAGGGGGATTTTCCATGACCGAACACGAAAAGTATCAAGAACATATCCGGCATACACACGATGCCTTTTGCAAGACTGTTATTCGCCACGCTGCCATAGACGCAGCCCGGAGCATACGGAGCCGCCGCAAGCGGGAAATCTCGCTTGAATATCTGATAGAAGAAAAACACTATCCATTCAGTACCACAGATAAATACTTTGCGGAGCAATCCGGCATGACCAGCTATCCGCTTTTCGTCTGTGGTCAGATGGTGCTTTTGGAAAGTCCAGAGCTTGCCGCAGCCCTGTCCGCACTATCACAGATGGAACAGGAAATCATTTTCTTGTACTACTTCCAACGATTGACGCATAGGGAGATTGGACGGAGATATGGACGGGCTGGCAACACAACCGGGCGGCGTATTCAGATGATTTTACGGCGGCTACGGGCAGAGTTGGAGGGTTTGTCCTATGAGCCAGCTACTTCCCTATGAGACAATCGTTAAGGCAAGCGAGGGCGACCCGGAAGCTGTTGCCGCCGTCCTATCCCATTATGCGGGATATATCCGCTCTTGTGCGAAAATGGACGGACAGATTAACACGGATATGCAGGAGCATATCGTCAGGCAACTGATAGAAAGCCTGTTGAAGTTCCGCTTTGACCGCTAAACAGAAAAGTTGTATAATTAGAGCCTGACAAATTAAACTTCAATGAGGGTAG
>OBWW01000862.1_pt1 | contig 17706 bp, 15 predicted proteins | sample 1538091 | NCBI WGS metagenome assembly OBWW01 (sample SAMEA2580125, study PRJEB22360) | human gut metagenome | biome: human gut; feature: human-associated habitat; material: faeces | place: Denmark | collected 2008/2010 | reverse complement strand
CAGGAAGCGGTACGTGCCCTGGCAGAGCAGGCGGAAGTGGTGCTGGTGGTCGGTTCGAAAAACTCCTCCAACTCCAACCGTCTGGCGGAACTGGCCCAGCGCATGGGCAAACGCGCGTTTTTGATTGACGATGCGAAAGATATCCAGGAAGAGTGGGTGAAAGAGGTTAAATGCGTCGGCGTGACTGCGGGCGCATCGGCTCCGGATATTCTGGTGCAGAATGTGGTGGCACGTTTGCAGCAGCTGGGCGGTGGTGAAGCCATTCCGCTGGAAGGCCGTGAAGAAAACATTGTTTTCGAAGTGCCGAAAGAGCTGCGTGTCGATATTCGTGAAGTCGATTAAGTCATTAGCAGCCTAAGTTATGCGAAAATGCCGGTCTTGTTACCGGCATTTTTTATGGAGAAAACATGCGTTTACCTATCTTCCTCGATACAGACCCCGGCATTGACGATGCCGTTGCCATTGCCGCCGCGATTTTTACCCCCGAACTCGATCTGCAACTGATGACCACTGTCGCGGGTAATGTTTCGGTAGAGAAAACGACCCGCAACGCCCTGCAACTGCTGCATTTCTGGAATGCGGAGATTCCGCTTGCCCAGGGCGCTGCCGTACCACTGGTTCGTGCGCCGCGCGATGCGGCATCTGTACACGGTGAATCGGGAATGGCTGGCTATGACTTTGTTGAACACAACCGTCAGCCACTGGGTATACCGGCGTTTCTGGCAATTCGTGATGCCCTGATGCGTGCGCCAGAGCCCGTTACCCTGGTGGCCATCGGCCCGTTAACCAATATTGCGCTGTTACTTTCACAATGCCCGGAATGTAAGCCGTATATTCGCCGTCTGGTGATCATGGGCGGTTCTGCTGGTCGCGGCAACTGCACACCAAACGCCGAGTTTAACATCGCTGCCGATCCAGAAGCGGCAGCCTGTGTCTTCCGTAGCGGCATCGAAATCGTCATGTGCGGTCTGGATGTCACCAATCAGGCAATATTAACCCCTGACTATCTCGCTACTTTGCCGGAATTGAATCGCACCGGAAAAATGCTACACGCCCTGTTTAGCCACTACCGTAGCGGCAGTATGCAAAGTGGACTACGTATGCACGATCTTTGCGCTATCGCCTGGCTGGTGCGCCCGGAATTGTTCACTCTCAAACCGTGTTTTGTCGCGGTAGAAACTCAGGGTGAATTTACCTCAGGCACGACGGTTGTTGATATCGACGGTTGCCTGGGCAAACCAGCCAATGTACAGGTGGCGCTGGATCTGGATGTGAAAGGCTTCCAGCAGTGGGTGGCTGAGGTGCTGGCCCTGGCGCTCTAATAATAAAACAAGGAAGTGTTCTATGACGTATGGAGAAGCGTATCTGGAAGGGTGGAAAAACATCTTTAATTATGAAGGTGTTTCCAATCGCTTCGAGTTCTGGTCGTTTATGATTGGTAGTGGCGTTATCTGTCTGCTTCCGCTTTTATGTTGGTGGTTAGCGGTAACAATTAACAATGACTATGGTGTTTTCATTTTTTTGCGCTGCCCGCGTCATTTATTTTAACGTTGATTTTTGCCGTACCGGCGATAGCGTTAGCCGTCAGAAGGATGCACGATATCGGATATTCAGGGTGGTGGGTTACCATTGTCGTGTTGATCCCTGTTACGGGCGTAATTCTGCTTATACTGTGCTGCCTGCCGTCAAAGTCACAAGACCAGGCATAATGACAGAGGGTATGACGCATCACTTTCTGCGTCATGCCTTTCACTGATATCCCTCCCTGTTTATCATTAATTTCTAATTATCAGCGTTTTTGGCTGGCGGCGTAGCGATGCGCTGGTTACTCTGAAAACGGTCTATGCAAATTAACAAAAGAGAATAGCTATGCATGATGCAAACATCCGCGTTGCCATCGCGGGAGCCGGGGGCCGTATGGGCCGCCAGTTGATTCAGGCGGCGCTGGCATTAGAAGGCGTGCAGCTGGGCGCGGCGCTGGAGCGCGAAGGATCTTCTTTACTGGGCAGCGATGCGGGCGAACTGGCCGGAGCCGGGAAAACAGGCGTTACTGTGCAAAGTAGTCTTGATGCGATAAAAGATGATTTTGATGTGTTTATCGATTTTACCCGTCCGGAAGGTACGCTGAACCATCTCGCTTTTTGTCGCCAGCATGGCAAAGGGATGGTGATCGGCACTACGGGGTTTGACGAAGCCGGTAAACAGGCGATTCGTGACGCCGCCGCCGATATTGCGATTGTCTTTGCCGCCAATTTTAGCGTTGGCGTTAACGTCATGCTTAAACTGCTGGAGAAAGCAGCCAAAGTGATGGGGGACTACACCGATATCGAAATTATTGAAGCACATCATAGACATAAAGTTGATGCGCCGTCAGGCACCGCACTGGCAATGGGAGAGGCGATCGCCCACGCTCTTGATAAAGATCTGAAAGATTGCGCGGTCTACAGTCGTGAAGGCCATACCGGTGAACGTGTGCCTGGCACCATTGGTTTTGCCACCGTGCGTGCAGGTGACATCGTTGGCGAACATACCGCGATGTTTGCCGATATTGGCGAGCGTCTGGAGATCACCCATAAGGCATCCAGCCGCATGACATTTGCTAACGGTGCGGTAAGATCGGCTTTGTGGTTGAGTGGTAAGGAAAGTGGTCTTTTTGATATGCGAGATGTGCTTGATCTCAATAATCTGTAACCACAAGATATTTATGGTGATGCAAAAATAACACATTTAATTCATTGAATATAAAGGGCTTTAATTTTTGGCCCTTTTATTTTTAGTGTTATGCTTTTAAATCTAATGCAAATGCTGAAAATTACATGTTTTGTATTCTGTTTTTGTTGTTTTAATGTAAATTTTGACCATTTGGTCCACTTTTTTCTGCTCATTTTGATTTCATGCAATCTTCTTGCTGCGCAAGCGTTTTCCAGAACATGTTATATGATCTTTTTGTCGCTTAATGCCTGTAAAACATGCATGAGCCACAAAATAATATAAAAAATCCCGCCATTAAGTTGACTTTTAGCTCCCATATCTCCAGAATGCCGCCGTTTGCCAGAAATTCGTCGGTAAGCAGATTTGCATTGATTTACGTCATCATTGTGAATTAATATGCAAATAAAGTGAGTGAATATTCTCTGGAGGGTGTTTTGATTAAGTCAGCGCTATTGGTTCTGGAAGACGGAACCCAGTTTCACGGTCGGGCCATAGGGGCAACAGGTTCGGCGGTTGGGGAAGTCGTTTTCAATACTTCAATGACCGGTTATCAAGAAATCCTCACTGATCCTTCCTATTCTCGTCAAATCGTTACTCTTACTTATCCCCATATTGGCAATGTCGGCACTAATGACGCCGATGAAGAATCTTCTCAGGTTCATGCCCAAGGTCTGGTGATTCGCGACCTGCCGCTGATTGCCAGCAACTTCCGTAATACCGAAGACCTCTCTTCTTACCTGAAGCGCCATAACATCGTGGCGATTGCCGATATCGATACCCGTAAGCTGACGCGTTTACTGCGTGAGAAAGGTGCTCAGAATGGCTGCATTATCGCAGGCGATAACCCGGATGCGGCGCTGGCATTAGAAAAAGCCCGCGCGTTCCCAGGTCTGAACGGCATGGATCTGGCAAAAGAAGTAACCACCGCAGAACCCTATAGCTGGACACAAGGGAGCTGGACACTGACCGGCGGCCTGCCAGAAGCGAAAAAAGAAGACGAGCTGCCGTACCACGTCGTGGCCTACGATTTCGGTGCCAAGCGCAACATCCTGCGTATGCTGGTGGATAGAGGCTGTCGCCTGACCATCGTTCCGGCGCAAACTTCTGCGGAAGATGTGCTGAAAATGAATCCGGACGGCATCTTCCTCTCCAACGGTCCTGGCGACCCGGCCCCGTGCGATTACGCCATTACCGCTATCCAGAAATTCCTCGAAACTGATATTCCGGTATTCGGCATCTGCCTCGGTCATCAGCTGCTGGCGCTGGCGAGCGGTGCGAAGACTGTCAAAATGAAATTTGGTCACCACGGCGGCAACCATCCGGTTAAAGATGTTGAGAAAAATGTGGTGATGATCACCGCCCAGAACCACGGTTTTGCGGTGGATGAAGCAACATTACCTGCAAACCTGCGTGTCACACATAAATCCCTGTTCGACGGTACGTTACAGGGCATTCATCGTACCGATAAACCGGCGTTCAGCTTCCAGGGACACCCGGAAGCCAGCCCTGGTCCACACGACGCCGCGCCGTTGTTTGACCACTTTATCGCGTTAATTGAGCAGTACCGTAAAACCGCTAAGTAATCAGGAGTAAAAGAGCCATGCCAAAACGTACAGATATAAAAAGTATCCTGATTCTGGGTGCGGGCCCGATTGTTATCGGTCAGGCGTGTGAGTTTGACTACTCTGGCGCGCAAGCGTGTAAAGCCCTGCGTGAAGAGGGTTACCGCGTCATTCTCGTGAACTCCAACCCGGCGACTATCATGACCGACCCGGAAATGGCTGATGCAACCTACATCGAGCCGATTCACTGGGAAGTGGTACGCAAGATTATTGAAAAAGAGCGCCCGGACGCGGTGCTGCCAACCATGGGGGGGCAGACGGCGCTGAACTGTGCGCTGGAGCTTGAGCGTCAGGGCGTGCTGGAAGAGTTCGGCGTCACCATGATTGGTGCCACTGCCGATGCGATTGATAAAGCCGAAGACCGCCGCCGTTTCGACGTAGCGATGAAGAAAATCGGTCTGGAAACTGCGCGTTCCGGTATCGCTCATTCAATGGAAGAAGCGCTGGCGGTTGCCGCTGAAGTTGGCTTCCCGTGCATTATTCGCCCATCCTTTACCATGGGTGGTAGCGGCGGCGGTATCGCTTATAACCGCGAAGAGTTTGAAGAAATTTGCGCCCGCGGTCTGGATCTCTCTCCGACTAAAGAGCTGCTGATTGATGAGTCGCTGATCGGCTGGAAAGAGTACGAGATGGAAGTGGTGCGTGATAAAAACGACAACTGCATCATCGTCTGCTCTATCGAAAACTTCGATGCGATGGGCATCCATACCGGTGACTCCATCACTGTCGCGCCAGCCCAAACGCTGACCGATAAAGAATATCAAATCATGCGTAACGCCTCGATGGCGGTGCTGCGTGAAATCGGCGTTGAAACCGGTGGTTCCAACGTCCAGTTTGCAGTGAACCCGAAAAACGGTCGCCTGATTGTTATCGAAATGAACCCGCGCGTGTCTCGATCCTCTGCGCTGGCGTCGAAAGCCACTGGTTTCCCGATTGCCAAAGTGGCGGCGAAACTGGCGGTGGGTTACACCCTCGACGAGCTGATGAACGACATCACCGGTGGGCGTACTCCGGCCTCCTTCGAGCCGTCCATCGACTATGTGGTTACTAAAATTCCTCGCTTCAACTTCGAGAAATTCGCCGGTGCTAACGACCGTCTGACCACTCAGATGAAATCGGTTGGCGAAGTGATGGCGATTGGTCGTACGCAGCAGGAATCCCTGCAAAAAGCGCTGCGCGGCCTGGAAGTGGGCGCAACTGGCTTCGATCCGAAAGTGAGTCTCGACGACCCGGAAGCGCTGACTAAAATCCGCCGCGAACTGAAAGATGCTGGCGCAGAGCGTATCTGGTATATCGCTGATGCCTTCCGCGCGGGCCTGTCTGTAGACGGCGTGTTTAATTTGACCAACATTGACCGCTGGTTCCTGGTACAGATTGAAGAGCTGGTGCGTCTGGAAGAGAAAGTCGCAGAAGTGGGCATCACTGGCCTGAACGCTGAATTCCTGCGCCAGCTGAAACGCAAAGGCTTTGCCGATGCGCGTCTGGCAAAACTCGCGGGCGTGCGCGAAGCGGAAATCCGCAAGCTGCGCGACCAGTATGACCTGCACCCGGTTTATAAGCGCGTGGATACCTGTGCGGCAGAGTTCGCCACCGACACCGCTTACATGTACTCCACTTATGAAGAAGAGTGCGAAGCGAATCCGTCTACCGACCGTGAAAAAATCATGGTGCTCGGCGGCGGCCCGAACCGTATCGGTCAGGGTATCGAATTCGACTACTGCTGTGTACACGCCTCGCTGGCGCTGCGCGAAGATGGTTATGAAACCATTATGGTTAACTGTAACCCGGAAACCGTCTCCACCGACTACGACACCTCCGACCGCCTCTACTTCGAGCCGGTAACTCTGGAAGACGTGCTGGAAATTGTGCGTATTGAGAAGCCGAAAGGCGTTATCGTCCAGTACGGCGGTCAGACCCCGCTGAAACTGGCGCGCGCGCTGGAAGCTGCTGGCGTACCGGTTATCGGTACCAGCCCGGATGCCATCGACCGTGCGGAAGACCGTGAACGCTTCCAGCATGCGGTTGAGCGTCTGAAACTGAAACAACCGGCGAACGCCACCGTTACCACCATCGAAATGGCGGTTGAGAAAGCGAAAGAGATTGGCTACCCGCTGGTGGTGCGTCCGTCTTACGTTCTCGGCGGTCGGGCGATGGAAATCGTCTATGACGAAGCTGACCTGCGTCGCTACTTCCAGACAGCGGTCAGCGTATCTAACGATGCGCCAGTGTTGCTGGACCACTTCCTTGATGACGCAGTAGAAGTTGACGTGGATGCCATCTGCGACGGCGAAGTGGTGCTGATTGGCGGCATCATGGAGCATATTGAGCAGGCGGGCGTGCACTCCGGTGACTCCGCATGTTCGCTGCCAGCCTACACCTTAAGTCAGGAAATTCAGGATGTGATGCGCCAGCAGGTGCAGAAACTGGCCTTCGAATTGCAGGTACGCGGCCTGATGAACGTGCAGTTTGCGGTGAAAAACAACGAAGTCTACCTGATTGAAGTTAACCCGCGTGCGGCGCGTACCGTTCCGTTCGTCTCCAAAGCCACCGGCGTACCGCTGGCAAAAGTGGCGGCGCGTGTGATGGCTGGCAAATCGCTGGCTGAGCAGGGCGTAACCAAAGAAGTTATCCCGCCGTACTACTCGGTGAAAGAAGTGGTGCTGCCGTTCAATAAATTCCCGGGCGTTGACCCGCTGTTAGGGCCAGAAATGCGCTCTACCGGGGAAGTAATGGGCGTGGGCCGCACCTTCGCTGAAGCGTTTGCCAAAGCGCAGCTGGGCAGCAACTCCACCATGAAGAAACACGGTCGTGCGCTGCTTTCCGTGCGCGAAGGCGATAAAGAACGCGTGGTGGACCTGGCGGCAAAACTGCTGAAACAGGGCTTCGAGCTGGATGCGACTCACGGCACGGCGATTGTGCTGGGCGAAGCGGGTATCAATCCGCGTCTGGTGAACAAGGTGCATGAAGGCCGTCCGCACATTCAGGACCGTATTAAGAATGGCGAATATACCTACATCATCAACACCACCTCAGGTCGTCGTGCGATTGAAGACTCCCGCGTGATCCGTCGCAGTGCGCTGCAATATAAAGTGCATTACGACACCACCCTGAACGGCGGCTTTGCCACCGCGATGGCGCTGAATGCCGATGCGACCGAAAAAGTAATTTCGGTGCAGGAAATGCACGCGCAGATCAAATAATAGCGTGTCATGGCGGATATTTTTCATCCGCTAATTTGATCGAATAACTAATACGGTTCTCTGATGAGGACCGTTTTTTTTGCCCATTAAGTAAATCTTTTGGGGAATCGATATTTTTGATGACATAAGCAGGATTTAGCTCACACTTATCGACGGTGAAGTTGCATACTATCGATATATCCACAATTTTAATATGGCCTTGTTTAATTGCTGCAAAACGAGTCATAGCCAGTCTTTTAATTTGTGAAACTGGAGTTCGTATGTGTGAAGGATGTGTTGAAAAACCACTCTATTTGTTAATCGCCGAATGGATGATGGCTGAAAACCGGTGGGTGATAGCAAGAGAGATCTCTATTCATTTCGATATTGAACACAGCAAGGCGGTTAATACCCTGACTTATATTCTGTCGGAAGTCACAGAAATAAGCTGCGAAGTTAAGATGATCCCTAATAAGCTGGAAGGGCGGGGATGCCAGTGCCAGCGACTGGTAAAAGTGGTTGATATCGATGAGCAAATTTACGCGCGCCTGCGCAATAACAGCCGGGATAAATTAGTCGGCGTAAGAAAGACGCCGCGTATTCCTGCCGTTCCGCTCACGGAACTTAACCGCGAGCAGAAGTGGCAGATGATGTTGTCAAAGAGTATGCGTCGTTAATGTCATTTCGTTGATACCGTGCGACCTGGTCGCTGGATGCGATGCTGGCGCATCTTATCCGGCCTACGGTTGCTTTACAGCCAGGTCGGATAAGGCGTTTATGCCGCATCCGACGATGTTACCGTTTCGGCGTCACATCCGTCGTCCCCTGCAAACGGGGGCGATTTTCCTCCATTTGCCTCAGTGGCTGCGTTTCATGTAACGCTGCATGACAGCGCCCGACAAGATCCTGATACTCTTTGGTATTCAACCGTTTCCAGTGTAACTCGTCGTCACTCACGCTGCGTACAGCGCGGGCTGGCGTACCCATCAACAACTGGCGTTTCTCGCCGCGAAAGCCCGCTTTGACAAAGCTCATAGCGGCAACAATGCTCTCTTCGCCAATGACCGCGCCATCCATAATCACGCTGTTCATCCCGACCAGTGCATCGCGACCAATCACACAACCATGCAGGATCGCTCCGTGCCCGATATGACCGTTTTCCCCAACGATGGTGTCAGTGTCGCAGTAGCCATGCATAATGCAGCCATCCTGAATATTGGCTCCCGCTTGCACGATCAACCGCCCGTAGTCACCACGCAGTGAGGCGAGTGGGCCGATGTAGACACCGGCTCCCACAATCACATCGCCAATCAATACTGCACTGGGATGGACAAACGCCGTCGGGTGAACAACCGGAATTAACCCCTCAAAGGCGTAATAGCTCACGGTTGTTAACGTCCTTTCCACACTGGATCGCGCTTCTCGGCAAACGCCAGCGGCCCTTCAATGGCATCCTCCGAATGCAGAACCGACGGATAGTGTTTCAACACGCCGCTGCGAATATAGCGATACGCTTCTTCTACCGGCATTTCACTGGTGGTGCGGTAGATCTCTTTCAGCGCCGCAATCGCCAGCGGAGCGCTGTTAACCAGCTGCTGCGCCAGTTCGCGGGCGTTATCCATCAGTTCCGCCTGGCTAACCACGCGGTTGACTACCCCCCAACGCAGCGCCTCTTCTGCGCCCATTCGTCTGCCGGTCATCACCATTTCATTGACGATGGCAGGCGGCAGGATCTTCGGCAGACGCAGCACGCCGCCGCTGTCAGGAACGATGCCCAGTTTGGCTTCCGGTAGGGCGAAGCTGGCGTTATCGGCACAAACAATAAAATCTGCCGCCAGCGCCAGTTCAAAGCCGCCGCCAAAGGCATAGCCGTTCACAGCGGCGATGACCGGTTTGTCGAGATTGAAAATTTCGGTTAATCCCGCAAAACCTCCCGGGCCAAAGTCAGCATCCGGTGCTTCGCCTTCTGCTGCCGCTTTTAAATCCCAGCCCGCGGAAAAGAATTTCTCTCCGGCACCGGTAATAATGGCGACACGTAATTGCGGATCGTCACGGAAATTTAGAAATACTTCGCCCATTTCAAAGCTGGTTTTTGCATCAATAGCATTCGCTTTTGGACGATCAAGGGTAATTTCCAGAATTGATCCATTGCGGGTCAGATGTAATGATTCACTCATTCCTTTTCTCCATTTTTGCTTTTTCAGGGACGACAACATCCCTGCAAAAAATGCATATTGTTTTAGAGCGTGATTATTAGCTGACAGGGTAGTTCCCTGCCGTTTCATTTATTTCAGATTCTTTCTAATTATTTTCCCCGAGCAATTACGTGGCAGATCTTTTCTGATCTCCAGATAAGAGGGCACTTTAAATTTCGCCATATTCTGTTCACAGAAGCAGAAGAATTCCTCTTCGCTCAATGTTTCACCTTCATTCAGCACCACAAATGCTTTGATGGCTTCATCGCGAATCGAATCTTTAATACCCACAACCACGATATCCTGAATTTTTGGATGGGTGGCGATGATATTTTCGAGCTCCACGCAGGAGACATTCTCGCCACCGCGTTTGATCATATTGCAGCGGCGATCGACGAAATAAAAAAAGCCCTCTTCGTCGCGGTATCCGGTATCGCCGGTATGTAGCCAGCCATCGGCTTCCAGCACTTTCGCAGTGGCTTTCGGGTTGAGAAAATACTCTTTGAAGATGGTTTTCCCTGGTACGCCTTTAATACAGATTTCACCGAGCTCACCAGCCGGGAGGGGACGATTGTGATCGTCGCGGATCTCCGCTTCGTAGCAAAAGCCCGCCCGACCAATCGACGGCCAGCGCCGTTTATCGCCAGGGCGATCGCCGATAATGCCCACAATGGTTTCCGTCATCCCATAAGACGTCAGCAAGCGAACGCTGAAGCGTTCACAAAACGCGTCTTTTTCCTGCTCCGACAGGTTGAGATAAAACATCACTTCCCGCAGGCGGTGTTGCTGATCGTTCGCTGAAAGCGGCTGCACCATCAACGTACGAATCATCATCGGAATACATTCGGTAATGGTGGCGCGGTACTTCTGCACCTGTCCCCAGAAGGCGCGGGCGCTGTATTTCTCGACCAGCACAAAGGTGGCCCCGGCAGAAAACGCCGCCATCGCCGCAGTACACTGGCAATCGATATGAAACGCAGGCATTACCGTCAGGTAGACGTCATCGTCACGCAGTGCACACTGCCAGGCGGAGTAATATCCAGCGAAGCGCAGGTTGTAATGAGTTATCACCACCCCTTTCGGTCGGGAGGTAGTGCCGGAGGTGAAGAGAATTTCCGCCGTATCGTCAGTCGATAGCGGCGGTGCATAGCACAAGGTGGCAGGTTGTTGATCTTTCAGTTGAGTAAACGAACTCACGCCATCATCAGCGGGAAGTGCCATATCTATCAGGCAAATGTGCCGCAACTGAGAGGCATCTTCCTGCTGAATCTGTTGATACATAGGATAAAATTGCGCACTGGTCACCAGCAGGCACGCCTGGCTATTTTGCAGGATCCACGTGCTTTCTTCGCGCAACAGGCGGGCGTTAATCGGCACCATAATCGCGCCAATTTTTGCCAACCCGAACCAGCAAAAGATAAATTCCGGGCAGTTGTCGAGATGTAGAGCAACCTTGTCGCCTTTGCGAATCCCCAGCGTATAAAACAGGTTTGCCGTGCGGTTAATCTCCTGATTTAACTCAAGATAACTATACCGGTTAACGACTCCGCTGCTGGATTCACAAATCAGCGCCGTTTTATGACCGTAAACGTCCGCCAGATCGTCCCACATTTGACGTAGATGTTGTCCGCCAATGATATCCATTGCACCTCTATCCATTTTGTTCGTTTGTTATTGGGCGGGCGCTAGTCAGGCAAGTTGACTGACGCCACGCGTTTAGTCCTCAACTTTGGCCAGACCTTTGCTGACCAACTCCTGAATGTCGTTTTCGCTGTAGCCGATATTTTTCAAAATGGCAGCCGTGTCCATGCCATGTGAGGGCATTCCGCGCCAGATTTGTCCGGGGTTATTTTTGAATTTCGGCATGATATTCGGCCCTTTGCAGGTGCGACCATCCATCGTTTGCCACTGAGTGATTGATTCGCGAGCCACATACTGTGGATTGCTTTCCAGTTCCGGCACGGTCAGTACTTTGGCACAGGCGATATTCAGTTCGGCAAAGCGTTCTTTAACTTCTGCGATGGTACGTGCCGCCAGCCAGGCATCGAGTTTCTCTTCTACCAGTGGGCCGTAAGGGCATTCGATACGGTGGATAAGCTGAGTGCCTTCCGGGATTTCCGGCGTACCGAGCAGGTGTGCGAGGCCAATATCTTTAAAGCACTCTGCAATTTGAGTAATGCCCACCAGTTCCATCACGATGTAGCCGTCGGCGCATTTATACAGACCGCAACCGGCGTAGTAGGGATCTTTACCTTTGGTCATGCGCGGGCACATTTCGCCGCCGTTGAAGTAATCCATCATGAAGTACTGGCCCATACGCAGCATCACTTCATACATGGCGATGTCGATGCTTTCGCCTTTGCCGGTTTCACGCACTTTATGCAGTGCTGCAAGCGCCGCCGTGGTGGCGGTCAGGCCAGAAAAGTAATCGGCGGTATACGGGAAGGCAGGCATTGGCTGGTCAACATCACCGTTCTGAATCAGGTAACCACTGAAGGCCTGGGCGATAGTGTTATAGGCCGGGAGATTGGTGTACTCCTCGGTGCCATACTGACCAAAACCGGAAAGGTGAGCGATAACCAGTTTTGGGTTGTGCTGCCACAGGACTTCATCGGTAATGCCACGACGGGCAAAGGCCGGACCTTTACTGGCTTCGATGAAGATATCGGTGGTTTCCATTAATTTCAGAAACGCTTCGCGCCCTTCATCTTTGAAAATATTTAACGACAGCGCATGCAAATTGCGGCGGGAGAGCTGCGGGTAGTTCGGTTGAACGCGAATGGTGTCGGCCCAGGCGACGTTCTCGATCCAGATAACTTCCGCCCCCCATTCTGCGAACATTTGTCCGGCGAACGGCCCGGCGATTTCGATACCGGAGAAGACAACGCGTAATCCGGCCAGCGGCCCGAATTTCGGCATGGGTAGATGATCCATTATTAGCTCCTGAAAAATTTATGTAGCGCATGACTGCCGGATGCGGCGTAAACGCCTTATCCGGCCATCTTCGTGCTCCCGTAGGCCTGATAAGACGCGTCAGCGTCGCATCAGGCAGCGCACGGACTTAACGGTATTGCTTCAGCACCGCGCGACCCAGCGTCAGGATCTGCATTTCGTCAGATCCTCCGGAAACGCGGTCTACACGCAGGTCACGCCAGAAGCGGCTGATGCGGTGGTTGCCCGCAATCCCGACACCGCCCAGCACCTGCATTGCGCTATCCACCACTTCAAATGCCGCATTGGCGCAGAAGTATTTGCACATCGCTGCATCGCCAGAGGTGATGGTGCCGTTGTCTGCTTTCCACGCTGCTTCATACAGCATGTTTTTCATGGAGTTTAATTTGATCGCCATGTGGGCGAATTTTTCCTGAATCAACTGGAAACGACCAATAGCCTCGCCAAACTGCACGCGCTGGTTGGCGTAGCGCGCCGCATCTTCAAAGGCGCACATCGCCGTACCGTAGTTGGTCAGGGCTACCAGGAAACGTTCATGGTCGAACTCTTCTTTGACGCGGTTAAAGCCGTTACCTTCCCGACCGAACATGTCTTTCTCGTCCAGTTCCACGTCGTCAAAAGTGATTTCACAGCAGCTATCCATACGCAGACCGAGCTTTTCAAGTTTGGTCACTTTGATGCCCGGTTTGCTCATATCAACAAACCATTCGGTGTAGACAGGTTTGTCCGGAGAAGCCCCGTCGCGCGCCATCACCACGATGTACGGGGTGTAGGCGCTACTGGTAATAAAACACTTACTACCATTAAGATAAATCTTACCATTTCTACGGGTATAAGTCGTTTTCAGGCTACCCACGTCGGAGCCTGCGCCCGGTTCGGTAATCGCTGAGTTCCACATCTGCTTACCGGTGCCGCGGAAAGCCATGATCTTGTCGATCTGCTCTTGCGTACCTTCACGCAGGAAGGTGTTAAACCCGCCCGGTAACTGATACAGCACGTAAGTTGGCGCTCCCAGACGACCCAGTTCCATCCACACGGCGGCGAGAGTAACAAACCCCGCGTCCAGACCACCGTGCTCTTCAGGGATCAGCAGACTGTCGATACCCATATCCGCCAGGGCTTTGACAAAACGTTCCGGGTAGACGCTGTCACGGTCGCACTCGGCAAAATAGGCTTCCCAGTTTTCGCTGGCCATCAGTTCGCGGATACCGGCGACAAACAGTTCCTGCTCATCATTTAAATTAAAATCCATCTTTCAACCTCTTGATATTTTGGGGGTTAATTAATCTTTCCAGTTCTGTTTCGCGTCTTTAATAAAGGAGAGCGTCACCATGATGTTGACGAAGAACAGCGGGCATCCTCCGGCGATAATGGCGGTTTGAATCGGTTTCAGGCCGCCGAGCGCCAGCAGAACAATGCCGATAATGCCAACCAGAACTGACCAACCAATGCGCACCAGCAGCGGGGGTTCTTCGCCGTCACGCACTTCGCGGCAAGTGGACATCGCCAGGGTATAAGAGCAGGCGTTAACCAGCGTAACGGTGGCAATAAAGCAGAGGATGAAGAAGCCCCACATGGTGGCGGTGCTGAGTGGCAGAGCGGCCCAGGTTTCGATGATGGCGCGCGCCACACCGTACTGTTCGATCAGATTTGGAATGTTGATGATGTTTTTATCTATCAACAGCAGAGTGTTACTACCGAGTACAGTCCACAGGATCCAGGTTGACGCTGTCAGCCCCAGCACCATGCCGAAGCACAGTTCACGCACGGTACGACCACGGGAGATGCGGGCGAGGAAGATACTCATCTGGATAGCGTAAATCACCCACCATGCCCAGTAGAACACGGTCCAGCCCTGCGGGAAGCCGCCTTTAGCGATGGGATCGGTATAGAACAACATGCGCGGCAGATACATCAGCAACATCCCCACCGAATCGGTGAAGTAGTTCATGATGAAGCTGGCACCGCTGACGATGAACACCCAACCCAGCATCAGGAAGCTCAGGTAACTACGCACGTCACTGGCGATACGTACCCCTTTTTGCAGACCGCAAGCGACGCAAATGGCGTTGAGGATAATCCAGCAGGTAATGATGATAGCGTCCAGTTGCAGGGTATGCGGAATGCCAAACAACCATTGCATACACTCGGTCACCAGCGGCGTGGCAAGGCCCAGACTGGTACCCATCGCGAAGATCAAGGCGACGAGATAGAAGTTGTCGACGATAGTGCCGAACAACCCTTTGGCGTGTTTTTCACCTACCAGCGGCACCAGGGTCGAGCTGGGGCGAATCACTTCCATTTTGCGGACAAAGAAGAAGTAAGCGAAGGCGACTGAAAGGAAGCTGTAAGTGGCCCACGGCAGAGGTCCCCAGTGGAACAAGCTGTAAGCCAGCCCCAACTCTTTCGCGCCTGTTGAGTTCGGTTCTAAGCCAAACGGCGGGGTGGAGATGTAGTAGTAGATCTCAATCGATCCCCAGAACAGTACGGCAGCAGACGTACAGGAGGCGAACATCATAAAGATCCAACTGGCGGTACTAAATTCTGGTGGTTCGTTACCTAAACGCTTTTTGGCATACGGGCCAAACACCAGCCAGAACCAGCCGAAAAGCATCACCACCATATACCATTCAAATGCCCATCCCCATACATTGGTGACGTAACTGAATACAGCATTAATAACGACATTCGCCGCATCCAGATCTCTGACTGTAAGCCAACAAAGTATGCCGACGATTATTAACGGCGGAAAGAAAACCTTCGGTTCTATTCCCGTTTTTCTCTTTTCATTCTTCATGAGTTAATTCCACTGTGAAAACGAACATTTATTTTGCGTTCCCGTTTGTTTTATTTTTGTTAACATTTAATATAATTATTATTAACCTCGTGGACGCGTTAATGGCTAACTCATAATGGGTATTCAATAAGCTGCATTCTGTGATTGTTATCACATTTTTGTTTCTGGTGAATAGAGGGCATTTTTTCGTTAATTTTGATTATTAATCAGTTTGTTATATTCTGTTGTGAGTAAAAAAATAGCATCTGACTTTCAATATTGGTGATCCATAAAACAATATTGAAAATTTCTTTTTGCTACGCCATGTTTTCAATATTGGTGAGGAGCTTAACAATATTGAAAGTTGGATTTATCTGCGTGTGACATTTTCAATATTGGTGATTAAAGTTTTATTTCCAAATTAAAGGGCGTGATATCTGTAATTAACACCACCGATATGAACGACGTTTCCTTCATGATTTCTGGAGATGCAATGAAGATTATTACTTGCTATAAGTGCGTGCCTGATGAACAGGATATTGCGGTCAATAATGCTGATGGTTCGTTAGACTTCAGCAAAGCCGATGCCAAAATAAGCCAATACGATCTCAACGCTATTGAAGCGGCTTGCCAGCTAAAGCAACAGGCAGTAGAGGCGCAGGTGACGGCCTTAAGTGTGGGCGGTAAAGCCCTGACCAACGCCAAAGGGCGTAAAGATGTGCTATCGCGCGGTCCGGATGAACTGATTGTGGTGATTGATGACCAGTTCGAGCAGGCACTGCCGCAACAAACGGCGAGCGTACTTGCTGCAGCCGCTCAGAAAGCAGGCTTTGATTTGATCCTCTGTGGCGATGGTTCTTCCGACCTTTATGCCCAGCAGGTTGGTTTGCTGGTAGGCGAAATCCTTAATATTCCGGCAGTTAACGGCGTCAGCAAAATTATCTCCCTGACTGCAGATACCCTCACCGTTGAGCGCGAACTGGAAGATGAAACAGAAACGTTAAGCATTCCGCTGCCTGCGGTTGTTGCTGTTTCCACTGATATCAACTCCCCACAAATTCCTTCGATGAAAGCCATTCTCGGCGCGGCGAAAAAGCCAGTCCAGGTATGGTCGGCGGCGGATATCGGTTTTAACGCAGAGGCAGCCTGGTCAGAACAACAGGTTGCCGCGCCGAAACAGCGCGAGCGTCAGCGCATCGTGATTGAAGGCGACGGCGAAGAACAGATCGCCGCATTTGCTGAAAATCTTCGCAAAGTCATTTAATTACAGGGGATGCTATGAACACGTTTTCTCAAGTCTGGGTATTCAGCGATACCCCTTCTCGTCTGCCGGAACTGATGAACGGTGCGCAGGCTTTAGCTAATCAAATCAACACGTTCGTCCTCAATGATGCCGACGGCGCACAGGCAATCCAGCTCGGCGCTAATCATGTCTGGAAATTAAGCGGCAAACCGGACGAGCGGATGATCGAAGATTACGCCGGTGTCATGGCTGACACTATTCGCCAGCACGGCGCAGACGGTCTGGTGCTGTTGCCAAACACCCGTCGCGGCAAATTACTGGCGGCGAAACTGGGTTACCGCCTTAACGCGGCGGTGTCTAACGATGCCAGCGCTGTTAGCGTGCAGGACGGTAAAGCGACAGTGAAACACATGGTTTACGGCGGTCTGGCGATTGGCGAAGAACGCATTGCCACGCCGTATGCGGTACTGACCATCAGCAGCGGCACGTTCGATGTGGCTCAGCCAGACGCGTCACGCACTGGCGAAACGCACACCGTGGAGTGGCAGGCTCCGGCTGTGGCGATTACCCGCACGGCAACCCAGGCGCGTCAGAGCAACAGCGTCGATCTCGACAAAGCCCGCCTGGTGGTCAGCGTTGGTCGCGGTATTGGCAGCAAAGAGAACATTGCGCTGGCAGAACAGCTTTGCAAGGCGATAGGTGCGGAGTTGGCCTGTTCTCGTCCGGTGGCGGAAAACGAAAAATGGATGGAGCACGAACGCTATGTCGGTATCTCCAACCTGATGCTGAAACCTGAACTGTACCTGGCGGTGGGGATCTCCGGGCAGATCCAGCACATGGTTGGCGCTAATGCGTCGCAAACCATTTTCGCCATCAACAAAGATAAAAATGCGCCGATCTTCCAGTACGCGGATTACGGCATTGTTGGCGACGCCGTGAAGATCCTTCCGGCACTGACCGCAGCTTTAGCGCGTTGATCCACTCTGGCAGGGAGCTCTTATGTCCGAAGATATCTTTGACGCCATCA
>OBWW01000861.1_pt1 | contig 17722 bp, 20 predicted proteins | sample 1538091 | NCBI WGS metagenome assembly OBWW01 (sample SAMEA2580125, study PRJEB22360) | human gut metagenome | biome: human gut; feature: human-associated habitat; material: faeces | place: Denmark | collected 2008/2010 | reverse complement strand
CCACTACCAGCGCCGCCTCATACTCTACCTGCCGGGTCAGGGCACGGGGATAGAGGACCTTCTGCCCATGGGCGGCCAGGCAGCTGGGCGGCTTAAGGAAGATGTTTGGGTCGGTGGGAATGGGGGTGTGGAACTCCTCGGCGTGATCCCGGTAGTTGAAGCCCACCGCCAGCATCTTGCCGGGAGAGCAGGGGGGCAGGAGCTTCAGACCGTCCAGGAGAAAACCCTCTCCGGTCTCCTCCCACCAGCCAAACAGGTCACCGGACAGGGTGTAGACCACGTCGTCCTCCACGCGGCCATAGGTGGGGCCGTCCGGCCCCAGAAAACGGATGAATTTTGCCATCTTGCATTACCTCCCGCACTCAGAATGAAGGATGCTTCCTGCTTCTAGTGTACTCCGGACGGAGAAAAAAGGCAAGTGGAAAGGAAGATGCTCCGGGCACGGCGGACAAGGGGACAAAAGTGCGTCTCCCGGATCGGGAGACGCACTCGGCTTTTCGAAAGCTTTTTTCAGGGACAGATGTTTCAGGATCAGACAGGGGAGTTCGAGGGGGCGGCAGCCCGCCTCGAATGAGATCACATCCTCCGCAGCCTTTGTACGTCAAGGGCTGCGGCGAGCAAAGCGAGGACTTTTCCGCCCCAGAGCGGGCGGAAAAGTAGCGGGATGCATGCTGTGGAAAACGTCCATGGAGGATTTCCACACAGAATAAGCGTATCTCCCGGACCGGGAGACGCGCTTGGGCGGGGACAGAGTCAGAAGTCGTCCTGATCCATCAGAGTGACGGTGAACTCCAGGTGCTCCCCGCCCCGCAGGACCTCCAGGAGCAGGGAGTCGCCCACGTCCAGGGTGCGCTTGATCCGCTCCAGGTCGGCGAAGGTCTGGACCTGCTGCCCGTTGGCCGCCACGATGATATCCTGGGGCTGAATGCCCTGCCGGTGGCAGTCGCTGTCCGGATCTACCTCCTCCACCACCAGACCGCCGTTCTCCCCCTGGCCCCGGCGTACGATGATCCCCAGGGAGGGGCGGGTGACCGGCGCTCCAGCGATGAGGCGGTCCACCACCTGCTTGACCCGGGTGGTGGGGAGGGCGAAGCCCAGCCCCTCGGCAGAGCCGTCGTCTGCCACGATCTTGATGGTGGTCACCCCCACCACCTGGCCCCGATCATTGAGCAGGGCGCCCCCGGAGCTGCCGTAGTTGATGGCTGCGCTGGTCTGGAGGAGGTACATGGTGGTCCCTTCCACTGATACCGGCTGATCCAGGGCAGATACGATGCCCGGCGTGATGGTGGAGCGGTAGCCCATGGGGTTGCCGATGGCGGAGACGGGGTCTCCGCTGCGGAGCAGGGTGTCATCGCCAAATTGGGCGGGGGTGAGGCCGGAGGCGTCGATCTTCAGCACCGCCAGATCCTCCAAAGGCTCGAAGCCCACCAACTGGGCGGACCAGAGCGAGTCGTCGGAGAGGGTGACGTTGACCTGTTCGGCGCCGGCGATGATATGGGCGTTGGTAACGATATATCCGTCGGCAGTGAGTACGATCCCAGTACCGGTAGAGACCATTCCGGCGCTGTATGCGGTCAAGGCCGCAATGGAGGGGGCGGCCTTTTCATAGACCTGGGTGTAGGTCAGCGCCTCACCGGAGGGGGGAGTGATGGAGAGGATGACGCCGGTGCCGGTCTCCGCCTGCGGAATGGAGGGGGGCGCGGAGAGGTCCTCCTCCTGCTCCCAGCTGCTGTATCCCGGGTCGGACCCAGAGGGGACGGGGTCCGCGGAACGGGGGGCGAGGCCGCCATTGAACAAGACTGCAAGGGCGGTGAGGGAGACGATCAAAGCCAGCGCGATGAGAAAGCCGATCCGACCGCTGTGGCGGCGTTGGGGCGGCCTGGGAGGACGGTATTTCTGGGGCGGGATCACCACGGCAGGCGGCGGGGAGAAGGGGCGGGCAGGCTGCTCCCAGGGGCCGCCCTGCCAGAGCCCATCGCTTCGATTGTCCATAGAAGAAACCTCCCCGCGCCCTGGGGCGCTCAGTTCAGTGTGAAGATTCCTGCTCGGAGCAGGGGGACATGGGGGCGAAGGGCCGCCCGCACGCCCTTCCAGTCAAAGAATATGCCGCAGGGGGGACAAACATACGCGGCCGGACGAAAGGGGCCCGCGCCGCAGGCCCAAAGAAAACGTCACAGAGGAGCCTGGAAGAACTCAGGCGAGGGTGAGGGTGAAGGTAAAGTTGGTGACACCGTCCTCACTGGTCACGGTGATGTTTTCTTTTAGATTGCCCAAAATGGTCTTGACGATATACAGACCCAGGCCCACGCCCTCCCGGTCCATGCTTCTGGAGTAGTCCGCCTTGTGGAAGCGGTCAAAGAGGAGAGAGAGCTCGTCTGGGGGGATGGTGGCCCCCAGATTGCGGATGGAGGTGTACGCCTTGCCGTCCTTTTTGGTGATCTGGACCGTGATGGTGGTCCCCTTGGCGGCAAATTTGGCGGCGTTGTCCAGCAGGTTGTAGCACACCTGGGTCACCGAATCCGGGTCGCCCCACACCTTCAGGGGCTCGTCCGGCATTTTAACGTCCACATCCAGGTCACGTCCGGTGATCTTGCCCTCCAGGCTGACCAATACCTGGGAGACGGTCTCCGTGAGGTCGAACTGCTCCTGAGCGGTGATGTTCTCCGTCAAAGCATTGAGGCGGGACAGGTCCAGCATCCGCCGCTCCAGCCGGGACAGGCGGCGGGTCTCAGAGACGATGATCTCCAGGGAGTCCCGCTCCCGCTCCGGGGGGATGGTGCCGTCCAGGATGCCCTCCGCAAAGCCGGAGATGGTGGTCATGGGGGTCTTGAGCTCGTGGGAGACATTGGCGATGAACTCGCTGCGCTGGGTCTCCACCTTGGACAGGGAGGCGGCCATGGAGTTGAAAGCCTCCGCCAGGGTGCCCACCTCGTCGCACCGGTTCTCATAGCCTGTGACCCGCACGTCGAACTCCCCCTGCCCAAATTTCCGGGCGGCCTCTGCCATCTCGTTCAGCGGACGGACCTGATGGGAGGAGGTGATGGAACTGGCAATCACGGCGATGAGCAGCACCGTCACAGCGGTAAAGAAAAAGATGGTGGCGGTGGCACGCCACATCTCGGAGACGCTGGAAGTATCGGAGGAGACCAGCACCAGCCCCTGAGGAATGGTGGCTCCGCCGAAGATGATGCCGAAGGGGTAGGCGGCCAGATACCGCTTCTCGGAGTAGATGCCGTCCAGGTTAGTCAGGCCGTTGTAGGAACCGCTGGACAGCACCTGCTGGAGGACCCGCTGAGGGATGCGGCTGTCGGTGTAATTGGACAGGTCGGAGGAGCTGCCGCCGGAGGCATAGATGATATCCCCGTCCACATCGGAGAGCAGCACGTTGGAGTCGGAGACAGAAGCCAGGGTAGCCACATAGCTGCGGAAGTAGACATCCAGGCTCCCAGACTGCTGGATATATTCGGAAGTAAAGGAGGCGATATAGTCGGCGTTGCGCTCCATGGCGTCCCGCTTTTCTGCGATGATATAGCGGTAGGAGAGCATCATGAAAGCGGCGGACAGCATGAAAAAGGAGAGAAAGACGATGGCCACCATCATGAACAGCTGGCGCTTATACAGGCTTTTCAAGGCAAACACCTGCCTCAGCCGGGCGTCCCGGCGGGGGAGACCTCGAACTTGTAGCCCACGCCCCAGACCGTTTTCAGACGCCACTGGTCGCTGACCCCCTCCAGCTTCTCCCGCAGGCGCTTGATATGCACGTCCACAGTGCGGGAGTCTCCGAAGTAGTCAAAGCCCCACACCTCATCCAGCAGTTGGTTGCGGGTGAATACCCGGTTGGGGGAGGAGGCCAGGTGGAACAGCAGCTCCAGCTCCTTGGGCGGGGTGTCCACCGGCTGGCCGTTGACGATCAGCTCATAGGAGTCCAGATTGATGACCAGCTTGTCAAAGGCCAGCTTTTTGGCGCCCCCCTCCTCCTCGCCGCCGGCGGTGCGCCGCAGCACAGCGTGGATGCGGGCCAGGACCTCCTTCATCTCAAAGGGCTTGACAATATAATCGTCCGCACCCATTTCCAGGCCGGAGACCTTGTCGCTGGTCTCCCCTTTGGCGGTGAGCATGATGACGGGCACCTTGCTGCTCTCCCGGATCTTTTTCAGTACGGACCAGCCATCCATTACCGGCAGCATGATGTCCAGCAGCACCAGGTCGGGCTGGAAAGCCCGGAACTGCTCCACCCCCTTGCCGCCGTCCTTGGCCACCAGGGGCTCAAAGCCCTCTTTTTCCAGGTAGAGGTTCAGAAGCTCCGCAATGTTGCTGTCGTCCTCTACGATCAGAACTTTTTTTGCCATCATCAGCACCGCCTTTTCCATGTTTCGGGGAAGAGACAGGGCGCTCCCCAAAGTTTATCCTGTGACCGGGAGCGCGTGCCACGGCCCCGCATCACACCGTTCTCCTTCTATTATAAGGGATTTTGCCCCTCTTGGGTGAATTTTTTGTAAATATCCCTCAGTTTTGGACGCTCCGCTGATCGATATAGGAGTGATCCACCTGGATCACCGGGTAGTAGTGATCGGACAGGGCTCGGATCGACCGGGTGAGCTGCTCCAGCACCTGCTGGTCGGTGAGGCGGAAGCCATAGGGGACCACCACGTCAAAGATCATAAACTTTGTAAAAGATGAGGTTGGTGTGGAGCGGACCAGCCGTGATGCGGAAATCGTGGATGGTGAGGACCGGGTCCAGCTCCTGAGTGAGCCGGGTCACCTGGTCCCGCAGGGCCAGGGTGCGCTCGTCATTGACCACCGGGTCCACGTGGATGACGGTCTCGATGTGGTGGCGCTCCTTCAGTTCCCGTTCGATGTGGTCCACTACGTCGTGGATCTCCAGCAGGTCGCAGCCGGCGGGGACCTCCACGTGGAAGGACATCATGGCCCGCCCGGGGCCGTAGTCATGGTAGACTAGGTCGTGGATGTTGAGGATGTGGGGGTGGGACAGGACCAGCCGGTCGATATCGGCGGCCAGCGAGGGGTCCATGGGGCGGCCCAGCAGAGGGTCCAGGGTCTCCCTGGCAGAATCCCACCCAGTCTTCAGGATGAACACTGCCACCAGCAGGCCGGCGAAGCCGTCCACCTGGACATGGAGGAAGTGAGAGATCAGAGTGGACAGGAGAACGACCCCAGTGGAGACGGAGTCGGAGAGGGAGTCTGCTGCGGTGGCCTCCATGGCGGCGGAGCCGATGCGGCGGCCAAGGGTCCGGTTGAAGAAGAACATCCACAGCTTTACCAGGATGGAGAGGAAGAGAATGACCACCGCCATCCAGGAGAAGGTGGTGACTTCCGGGGAAAAGATCTTCTCCAGGGAGGACTTGCCGATCTCCACCCCCATCAGAAGGATGGCCAGGGCCACCACCAGACCGGTGAGGTACTCCATCCGCCCGTGGCCGAAGGGGTGCTCTTGGTCGGCGTCCTGTCCGGCCAGCCGGAACCCCACCAGGGTGATGACGGAGGAGGCAGCATCAGACAGGTTGTTGAAGGCATCGGCCACCACGGCAATGGAGCCGGTGGCCAGGCCGGAGAGGAGCTTGCCCAGAAAGAGCAGGGCATTGAGCGCGATGCCCACGCCCCCGGACACAGAGCCGCACCGCTGACGGACCTGGGGGTCTCCGGGATCCGCACCGGAGGGGAGCAGAAGACGAATGAGAAACGCGGTCACGGGGACTCCTCCTGTCATTTCGGAATTTTATTATTATCCCACATCTGGAAGGAGCAGTCAAGAAAAAGGAGGTGGGGACCCTTTTTACTTCGGGACTGATGGGCTCCAACTCCATCGATTTTACTATACATTGAACAGAGCAGAAAACTATGATAAAATAGACAGAAAATAAATTCCCAATTTGCCTAGGAGGAAGTAGTATATGAAATGTTTAGATTGTGGAATGGAAATGGAACAAGGAACTGTTGAAGGCATTGGACAAAGTGGTGGACATTGGTATGAATTTACTTCTAATGAAGAAAAGAAAAAATGTGGGCTAAAAGGTTTTTTTACCCGAAAAACTATCAGCGTAGAAACTTCTGTTCTTGAAAAAACTGCATGGTACTGTCCTAAATGTAAGAAGATTTTAATGTGGATGGACAGCAACGAATAATATAAATCCTGATTTAACAGAGGAGCATGGTAGTATGAAAAAAACAATAGCTTTGATATCCTTACTGGTTTTAATGCTTTGGCTGGTCGGCTGCAACAAAAAACGGTCAATATCAACTTTCCATTTGAGGTTGGAGATGTTGAAACCATTGAACTGTACCGCTATGCGGGAGCGCCCGTTTCAGCAGAAAAGAAAGTTGTTGATGCAGAAGAAACTATAAAAGACCTGTATGATATGTTCGAGGGGCTGACCTTAGAACTCAAAGAAGTAGAAGAAACCACAGGAGCAAAGATAACCAGTTTTAGATTTAATCTATCCGACGGAACGACCTACGAATTGATTTATGGCTGCTATGGAGTAAAGACTGGCAATCTAAAATCCTCAACAGGTAATTTTGAATACTTTACGAGTGCAGACATTGGAGCTTATTGGAGCGATATTGACCTTGAAGCAGTTGCCGTTGAAGAAAGCGAGCTGCCGAAGTAAGCTGCCTCGTTTTAATTTTTGGACTGGGCTTGTATTGAAAAAGTGCATACTAAATTTTCATCATCAGTGTGTTGGTATGTGCCTTTTGAGGTTTGCAGCATGCAGGTCAAACATAGACTAGGGAAAAGCTCCACCTGTTCAAGGGTGGAGCTTTTTCTGTGTATTTCGGCGAATAAAGCGTTGGGCAGGCCTAAATAAGTCCAAATGAGACAAAGGAAAAGCATGTGTCGCCAACCGCCCGCGACGGGGGAGCGGGGAGGGGGAGATCAGCCCCGGGGGGAGGGGCAGCGGGCCTCCAGGGCCACCCAGCCGTTCTTCTCCCGCCGGCCGGTGAGGGTCAGCCCCTGGCGGATCAGGGCCTCCTCCACCTCGTGAGCGCGGGTGTCGATGATGCCGGAGCACAGGAACACCCCATCCTCCGCCAGCAGAGCGGGGACCTGAGCGGACAGGGGGATGATCACGTCGGCCACGATGTTGGCCAGCACCAGATGATAGCGCTGACAGGCCAGCTGGGCGGCCAGCGCCCGGTCGGAGAGGATATCTCCCGCCCGGACGGTATAGCGGTCCCGGCCGATGCCGTTGAGGGCGGCATTCTCATAGGCCACATCCACCGCTTTGGGGTCGATGTCCACCGCGGCGGCGGTGCTGGCACCCAAGCACAGAGCAGCGATGGAGAGGATGCCGCTGCCGCAGCCCAGGTCCAGCACGGGCCGGCCGGTGAGGGTGTGCTCCTCCACCCCCTCCAGGCAGAGCTGGGTGGACGCGTGGGAGCCGGTGCCGAAGGTGAGGCCGGGGTTAAGGTACAGGGGGCTGCGGCCCTCTGGAACGGGCTCATCCCGCATCCACTCGGGTACCACATAGAGGCGCCGGCCGACCTCCAGAGGTTTATAGTACTTCTGCCAGCTGTACGCCCAATCGTTGTCCGTCAGGGGGGTGACGGTGTACTCCGCGTCCAGGCCACGTGTGTACTGCTCCAGCTGGACCCGGCCGGCCCCGTCGTCGGTGACGTAGAACTTCACCCGGGTGACGCCCCGCATCCGGTCCATCAGCTCCTGGTCCACATAGTCCCAGTACTGCCGGTTCTGCTCCAGAAACTGCTGGAACTCCCCCTCATCCTCGATGACCAGCCCGGTCATGCCCGCGGCGGTCAGCTTGGCGGTCACCTCGTCCAGGCGGTCCGGGGTGGTGTTGACGGCCACTTCCAGCCATTTGATCTCGTCCATGGAGACGCTCCTTTGTGATGAAAATAGAAGTTGGCTCAGCGCTGAGTGCCCAGATAAAACAGAGCCAGGGTGCCGGGGCCGGAGTGGGCGCCGATGACGGGGCCCACATAGTTGATGCGGATGTCCTGGGTGCCGAAGCGCTCCCGGACCATCTGGGCCACGGCCTCCGCGTCCTCCAGGCAGTCGCCGTGGCTGATGAAGACGGTCTGTTTCCCCGCCTCGGTGACGGTCTTTTCCATCTTGTCTACCAGGGCCTTCAGGGAGGACTGCCGGCCCCTGGCCTTGCCGATGTTGATGAGGTGCCCCTCGTCGTCCACGTGGAGCACAGGCTTGATCTGGAGCATGGAGCCCACCACGGCGGTGGTGGCGGAGATGCGCCCGCCCCGCTTGAGGAAGTGCAGGTCATCCACCGTGAACTGGTGGCAGAGGGAGAGCTTGTTGGCCTCGGCCCAGTCCCGGACCTCCTCGATGGTGCGGCCCTTCTTCCGCTCCTGGGCGGCGTACCACACAAGCAGCCCCTGGCCCAGGGAGGCGCACAGGGTGTCCACAGTGTACAGCTTCCGCTCTGGGTACTTCTCACTCAGCTCCTCCACCGCCAGCTTGGAGGACTGGAAGGTGGCCGACAGACCGGAGGAGAAAGCCAGTACCAGCACGTCCCGGCCAGCCTGGAGCAGGGGCTCGATGGCCTCCACATACTGGTTCATGTTGACTGCGGCGGTGGTAGCCACCTCGCCGGCACGGAGGCGCTGGTAGAAGAGATGGGGGTCCATCTCCCGGTTGTCGGGGTAGTTGTGGTAATCGGCCCCGCCGATGGTGAAAGTGAGGGGAAGTACCTGCACGTCCGCAGCCTGGGCCATCTCTCCGCTCAGGTCGGCGGAGGAGTCGGTGAGAATGATGAAGTCGGACATAAGATTGACCTCCTGATATTTGAACTGGAGCGGTGCCGCTCCGAAGGGATCGCGATGAGATCACTTTTTTGCCTTTTTTGGGGCCTCCTCGCACGGGGGCTGGAGGATATCCAGGATGCGTGCACAGGCCAGCTGGCTGGCATAGCTGCGCAGGGCCAGGTCCAGGGCCAGGCGGGGCAGGTCCTCGGGGGCGGCCTGGGGTGGCAGGGATTGGGCGGTCTCATTCAGCGCCCGGTCCAGGGCCTGGAGGAAGTAGGCGTACAGCTCCTCCGGCGGCTTCTCCCGCTTTTCCCCAGCGGAGATGAGCACCTTCATGTCCCGCACGGAGAGCACCCGCTTCAGGGCGCACACGGCGGTGAGGTAGCCCAGATGGATGGGACCGTACCGCTTCCCGTCCGCCCGGGGGACCAGACCGTCCTTGATATAGTTGTTGACCATGGCAGAGGTGAGGACCTCGCCGTCGTCGAAATGGATCAGCTGGCGGGGCATGTAGGAGATGATCTGATCCATGTAAAGGGCCAGATCAGGCAGCTCCGCCCAGGGGGTGGGACGCTCCTGTTCCAGCCGCTGCTTCAGGTCCAAAAGCTCATCCAAGGGAGAGCCCCCTTTCAAAAGTGGTTATCGTTAGTATATCACAAAATAACAGATACTGCAAAGGAAGATCACACAGACCCGCCTTTTTTCTCCTGACGCTCCTTCTGACGCTGGCGCAGCCGCTCCAGGGCCTGCTTGTGGTCGATGGAGCGCATCTGGGGGAAAGCCCGCAGCAGGCGGCGTTGACCGAAGGTGTGGCGGTCCAGCAGCTCGCTCAGGGATTTGCGCAGCTGTTCCAGCTCCTCCAGACGCTGGGCCCGGCGCAGCGCCAGATCCAGCTGATATTCGCTGCGCTGCTCGGCCAGCTCCTCTTTCCAACTGGCCAGATCCTCCATCAGGTCCTCACGCCGGTCGGCCAGGGACTCCTTCCAGTCCGCACCTTTCTCGGCTGCGTCCAGCACCCGGTCAGCCAAATTTTCGCCCAAATCATTGGAGAGAGCCTTGATACGGCCGGCCAGCTCGTCGATTTGGCCCAGGCTGCGGTTGATCCGGGCGATGGTGCGCACGGTGGCGGTCAGGTCCACCGCCATGACGGAGACGAAGCAGGCCAGCAGGACCAGGCCCAGGGTGTGGGGGATGTGGCGGATAAGCCATAGCACCGAGGGGTGGATGATCTCCATCACCAGCAGGCAGGCCAGCCCCCAGGCCAGGGAGAAGCGCAGGCAGATATAGCCGCCCAGGTTGAAAGGCTCGTTGGTGTAGTCCCACCAGCGCTGATGGAAAAGCTTCTCCAGCGCGAAGCCAACCCCCAGTTCCAGCAGGGAAGTGAGGAGCACCGAGCCCAGAAAGAGCAGGAGTGTGTTCTCCATAAGAGGGGTGAGGCAGAGGACCACGATGACCACGCCAAAGCCGTAGATGGGACAGACCGGGCCGTTGAGAAAGCCGCGGTTGACAAATTTACCGGTGTTCAGGGCGAAAAAGCAGACCTCCAGGCACCAGCCGAGAAAGGAATAAATAAAAAAGATCCATAAAAACAAATAAAAAGAATGCAAAAGATACCTCCTGCCCTCAGGCTGCGTGGGATGCGTCCATGTCTGTCTATTAAGAAGTATAGCCGATTTGCCGGGGAAAGTCCAGAAAATTTGTGGGAATACTTGACAGGACGAAAAGGACAGAGTAAAATAATTAGAACTTCAAACTATTTGAAATTCAAAGAAAAATACTTGCCGGCGGAGAGGGGGAGAGCCCGGTGACAGCGGAGCAGGAGCGCTATTTCAAGAGCTTTTTGGACCACATGTTCGACCATATCATGGATCTGGAGGAGCGGGCCCTGCACCACGTGGGGGCGGATGACCTCTCCGTGCGGGAACTGCACGTGCTGGATGCAGTGGGGGAGCGGATGGCGGACGGCCGCAACACCATGACAGGCATCGCCGACGGCCTCTCCATCCAGGTCAGTTCGCTGACGGTAGCGGTGAACACTCTGGTGCGGAAGGGATACCTGGTCCGGGAGAGGGAGAACCGGGACCGACGGGTGATACGGGTCCTGCTGACTGAGAAGGGGGCGGAGGCCAGCCGGGTCCATACCCAGTTCTATGGCCGGGTAGTCCACCGGGTATGCAGCCGTTTGAATGAGGAGGAGTCCCAGGTGCTGGTCCAGTGCCTGCGTCAGCTGGACGAGCTGTTCGACTCGTTGAAGCGGCCGGGGAAGACCGGCGTCAGTGAAAAAAAGGGAGGTTCTTGACCATGTCCGTTCAGATCCTGACCGACAGCACATCCGATATCCTGCCGGAAGAGGCGGAGCAGAAGGGGGTGCGAGTGGTCCCGCTGCTGGTGAACTTCGGGGAGGAGGCCTTCCGGGAGAATGTGGAGATCACCCACCAGGAGTATTTTCGACGGCTGGCCCAGGCGGAGAGCCTGCCGACCACCAGCCAGCCCACCCCCCAGGACTTCCTGGCCCATTTTGAGCAGGTACGGGACGCGGGGGACAGCCTGGTGTGTGTGCTGCTGGCTTCCAAGCTCAGCGGCACTTTCCAGAGCGCTCAGCTGGCCAAGGAGCTCAGCGGCTACGACGAGATCTATATCGTGGACTCCCAGCAGGCCCTGTGCGGGCTGCGAATGCTGGTAGACTTTGCCTGCGTGCTGCGGGATGAGGGGCTGTCCGCACGGGAGATCGCGGAGCAGGTGGAATCCGCCAGCCACCGGGTGCGCCTGTTCGGCATCGTGAACACCCTGGAGTATCTGCATAAGGGGGGACGCCTGCCCGCCTCCATGGCGGTGGTGGGGACGCTGCTGAAGGTGAAGCCCCTCATCACCCTGCGGGAGGGAGAGGTGGGCATCCTGGGCAAGGGCCTGGGGGTCAAGAACGGCCTGGACAACCTGCTGAAGCTGATGGGGGACGAGATCCATCCTGAGCCCCGTCTGCCCCTGTACTTTGGATATACCCAGACCCACAACCTCTGTGACCAGCTGCGGGAGCGGGTGGTGGAGAAGTATCACCCGGCCCGGGTGGAGCAGAATTCTGTGGGGGCTGTGGTGGGTACCCATGTGGGCCCCGACGGAGCCGTAGTGGTCTACCTGGATCAGGAATAATATTTTGCGGGATTGCGGAAAAAGCCGCCCCTTTCGCCAGCTTGGCGGAGGGGGCGGCTTTCGCTGTTCCCTGCAGGCCTGCATCTCCATGGAAGGCCGCCCCCCTCATTTATGGAGGTATGCGCCGTGCCGCCTTTCCCGAGAGGAGGCCTTTCGGGCGGCCCACAATTTTTTCAAAAAAATAGGGCCGGCCTATTGACAAAAGGAAAATGACTGTTATACTGTGTATATAGTATATATACAATATGACCCGAGAGAAAGGATAAGCGCTCCCCTGGGCGGTCCGGCGGCGGTCCGGACGCCGCACGCCTGGTCTGGCGGGGTGCTTATAAGGTGCCGCAAGTGGACATCATCATCAGTAATTCCAGCGGAAAGCCGATCTACGAACAGATCACGGACCAGGTCAAGGAGCAGATCATGGCAGGCGCGCTGGCGGCAGGGGACGCCCTGCCTTCCATGCGCCTGCTGGCCAAGGAGCTGCGGATCTCCGTCATCACCACCAAGCGGGCCTATGAGGAGCTGGAGCGGGACGGATTCCTGGAGAATGTGCCGGGAAAGGGGTGCTTTGTAGCCCCTCAGAACCGGGAGCTGCTGCGGGAGGCCCAGCTGCGCCGGGTGGAGGAAAAGCTCACCCAGGCCATCGAAGAGGCCCGACGCGGGGCGGTGTCTCTGGAGGAGCTGAAGGAAATGCTGACAGAGCTGTATCAAGAGGTGTAAAGCGATGGAAAACATCATTGTCGCAGAGGGACTGCGGAAGGAATACGACGGATTTGCCCTGGAGGATGTCTCCTTCCGGGTCCCCGGCGGAGCCATCATGGGGCTGATCGGGGAAAACGGGGCGGGCAAGACCACCACCATCAAATGCCTGCTGAACCTGGTCCGGCGGGACGCCGGGACCGTCACCCTGCTGGGGATGGATGATCTGGAGGGGGAGAAGGAGATCAAGCAGGATGTGGGAGTAGTGCTGGACGAGTGCTTCTTCCATGACAGCCTGCGGGCAAAGGACGTAGGCGTCATTCTGGCGCCGGTGTACCGGGGTTGGGACGAGGAGCTCTACCGCCGGTATCTGAAGAAATACAAACTGCCGGAGAAAAAATTTATCAAGGAATACTCCCGGGGCATGAAAATGAAGCTGTCCCTGGCGGCGGCCCTGGCCCACCGACCCCGGCTGCTGATCCTGGACGAGGCTACCGCGGGGCTGGACCCGGTGGTGCGGGATGAGATCCTGGACGAGTTCCAGGGCTTTATCGAGGACGAGGAGCACGCGATCCTTATTTCCAGCCATATCACCAGCGACCTGGAGAAGATCGCAGACTATATCACCTACATCCACCAGGGCCGCGTGGTGCTCTCGGACAGCAAGGACGCCATTCTGGAGCACTATGCCAAGCTGGGCTGCACCCAGGCCCAGCTGCGGGACATCCAGCCCGGAGATCTGGTGCGGGTGCGGAAGGGCAGCTTCGGCTGTGAAGCGCTGGTACGGGACCGGGCGGCCTTTGCCCGGAAATACCCCGGCCTGATGCTGGACCGGGTGACGCTGGAGGATATCATGCTCTTGATCGGAAAGGGGGAGTTGGCATGACCGGCCTGATGATGAAGGATGCCCTTGTGATGCGGAAGACCCTGAGGCTCTATGCCCTGTTCCTGTTGTTCTACTCCGGATTGGCCGTGCTGGGCGTTTTCCCCATGTCCATGGCCCTGGCTATGGTGGAGGTGATCGTGATGGTGCTTCCCATCTCCAGCTTCAGCTATGACGAGGCGGCGAAGTGGGACCGGTACGCAGCTGTGCTGCCCGTGGGACGTACCGCTGTGGTAAAGGCCCGGTATCTCTTCCTGCTGCTGGTGCTGCTGGCGGCGGCGGCCATCGGGCTGGTGGGGAGCATCCTGGCCTCCCTGCTGGCACGGGAGGATCTGGGGGAGCTGCTGGCCACCCTGCTGGTCTCTATGGGTTTAGGGCTGATGATCGCGGACATTATGCTGCCGGTGGTCTATCAGCTGGGGCCGGAGCGGGCCCGGCCTTGGATGTATGTCATCATTTTTGCCCCTATCGTGGTGTTGCTGGGGGGCGCCAAGCTGGGCCTCTTCGATGGGATAGACCTGTCCTGGCTGGATCAGCTGCCCGAGCTTGCTGTCCTGGGGGTCTTTGCCCTGGTGCCATTGGTGCCCCTGGTGGGGATGCTCCTGTCCTGCTGGATCTCCTGCAGGATCTACGCCAGGAAGGAGTTCTGAGGTGGACTGGGCGCGGGCGTCCCTGTGGGGCGGAAAGGCGCTGGGGCTGGCGCTGGCTCTCCTCTGTCTTACCAGGAGCATTGAGCCGGACGGTCCGGCGGCCTGGGGAATAGCGGCCGGGGGTGTCCTCCTGATCCTCTGGGGCGGGGGCCGGGGCGGAAAATGAGCGCGCCGGAACGGAGGGCCCCTTGCGCCCGGCCCGGAACCCGTGGTACAATAAGAGGAGAATACAGGGAAAGGGAGCGTGAGCGCCGTGACGACACAGGAGGCGATCCGAGAGCTGCAGAATATCCGCCAGTACTGCGCGGCCAAGTCCATCCCAGCGGTGGATTTTGCCCTCAAAGTGCTTCGGGAGAAGCTGGAGCAGGAGGAAAAACAGTAAAAAGACAGGAAAAAGCCCCGGCATCCGAAAATGCGGATGCCGGGGCTTTTCACTTGAGGGAAATAAGATGGCCGGAAAAGAGCTGGGTCATGCGGCGCGGTGGGACTGGCCGGGGGAGAGCTGCTTCATGATAAACAGGAAAGCCAGCATGAGTACGATGCCCACAGGCAGGGCAATGAAGGGGGTCTGCACGAAACCGGCCACAATATAAGTGACAAAGGAGATGACTGCACAGGAGATGGCGTAGGGAAGCTGCGTGGACACGTGGTTCACGTGGTCGCACTGAGCGCCGGCAGAGGCCATGATGGTGGTGTCAGAGATGGGGGAGCAGTGGTCGCCGCACACAGCGCCCGCCATGCAGGCGGAGATGCAGATGATGCCCAGGGGATTGTCCAGGGGGAAGACGTTCTGCACGATGGGGATCAGGATGCCGAAGGTGCCCCAGCTGGTGCCGGTGGCAAAGGCCAGGCCGCAGCCGATGAGGAACACAATGGCGGGCAGGAAGTTCTGCAGGCTCTCCGCATTGTTGTACACAAAATCACGGACAAAATATTTGGCGCCCAGGGAGTCGGTCATGGACTTCAGAGACCAGGCAAAGGTGAGGATGAGGATGGCGGGGACCATGGCCTTGAAGCCCTCAGGAACGCAGGACATCATCTCCTTGAAGGACATGGACCGGCGCACGGTGTAGTAGATCAGGGCGAAGAGCAGGCCGAAGGCAGAGCCGAACATCAGGCCCACGGAGGCGTCCGAATTGGAGAAGGCAGAGACAAAGTCGGTGCCGGAGAAGAAGCCGCCGGAGTAGATCATGCCGATGACGCAGCAGACGACCAGCACCGCGATGGGCAGCACCAGGTCCATGACCGTGCCCTTGGTGTCGTCGATCTCCTCATCCAGCATGGCATAGGGGTTGGAACCGGAGAAGAGGTCGTTGTTCTCAATGGCGTTGCGTTCGAACTTGGCCATGGGGCCGAAATCCACCTTCATCAGGACCAGACCCAGCATCATTACGATGGTGAGCAGGGCATAGAAGTTATAGGGGATGGCCCGGATGAACAGGGTCAGACCCTGGCCGTCCTCCGCAAAGCCGGAGACGGCGGCCGCCCAGGAAGAGATGGGGGCGATGATGCACACCGGGGCAGCGGTGGCGTCGATGATATAAGCCAGCTTGGCCCGGGACACATGATGCCGGTCGGTGATGGGGCGCATCACACTGCCCACGGTGAGGCAGTTGAAGTAATCGTCGATGAAGATCAGGCAGCCCAGCACGATGGAGGCCAGCTGAGCGCCCACCCGGCTCTTGATGTTCTTCTTGGCCCAGCGGCCGAAAGCGGCGGAGCCGCCCGCCTTGTTCATCAGGCACACCATGGTGCCCAGGATGACCAGGAAAATCAGGATGCCCACGTTGTAGCTGTCAGACAGGACGGAGACGATGCCGTCGCTGAACACGTGGACGAGGGTGCCCTCAAAGGCAAAGTTGGAGTAGAGCAGGCCGCCCACCAGGATGCCGATGAACAGGGAGGAGTAGACCTCCTTGGTGATCAGGGCCAGGGCGATGGCGATGACCGGGGGCAACAGGGAGAAGGCGGTGTTGTAAAAGCTGCTGGGGGACTGGACATAGCCGGTCCCGCCGCAGGTGGCACACACATTGGTCCCGCCGCAGGACTCGCACTGTGGGTCCAGGCCGTAGCACACCATACAGGCGGTGCTGGTGCCGCAGTCGGGACACTCGATCATCTTGCTGCCCGGCTCGTCGGTGGGGTTGGAGGCGAAGACGGAGGTGGTCAGGGCCAGCAGCAGCATGACCACCAGCACCGCCCGTGTGATCCAGGTGCGTCGCGTTCTCATAGAAATCGTTCCTTCCTTTCTTTTGATCCACACACATCCCAGCTGAAGCGGCGGTCAGACAAAAGAAAAGGCCATGGCGCGCGATCCCGGAGCGGCCATGGCGAAGGGGGGCGGTCTGGCGGCGAAAACAGGCCAGACGGCAGGCCCCCCTGGATAGCGCTCCACTTGCAGTGACAGTCCGGGGGATCTTCTCCCCCGGCCCAGGAGGGGACGCCCAGGCAGGCGGCCCGACCTTCGGCGGCGTTCCCTCTCCCCCGGGACGGCTGCCTGGCCTCTGTCCCGGCGTACGCATGAACGCCGCGCCTCTATCCGACACGATTCAGTTGGAAGTGCAAGTATCCTACCACGCCTCTGTCAAAAAGTCAAGGCATTTGACGGGCGGTTTGGGAAAAAACGAGAAAAAAGTCAGCTGTGGGACATGAAAAAGGTGAAAGTCCCGGTGGCCACGGTTTCACCGGACACATTGGTCAGCTCCACCTGGATGACGGAGAGGTGGTAGCCCATCTTCTTCGGGGTGGCAGTGCAGAAGATGCGGGGGCCATCGGCGGGGCGGAGGAACTCCATGGTGCTGCTGGAGGTGACGCAAAGCCCCCCTTTGGAACAGGCGCAGCACCCGCCCACTGTGTCCGCCAGGGTGGCCAGGGCGCCGCCATGGACCTTACCGTGGGGGTTGATGCTGTTGGGGCCCACCTCCAGCACCCCCTGGGCAAAGCCGGGCTCCACCCGGGTGACCAGAACGCCGCTCTCATAGGAGAACTGGTGGGGGGCATTGACCACGGAGTTGAGGTGGACTCCGGGCAGGTCGGCGTTGGAAGAAGAGAGAGACAAGGGAAACACTCCTTTTTCACAAAAAGTCTGAAAGAGGGGAAAACGGGGAGAGTTGTATCCATCCGCCCCTCCGGCGCATAGGATGGGGAGAATCCAGGCGGGCGCAGGCCCGAAATAAGGAGGGAGCGACTGTGGAACAGAGACAGACCGCCCCGGCCCAGGACACGGAGCGGGCGGGGGTGGATTTGGAGACCTTTGAGCGGGTCTGGCGCAGAGTGATGCCCAACCAGGACATGAGCCCCATCCAGGTGGGGGCGCCGACCGGGCCGGGGACCGGGGTGGAGCGGCAGGCGGAACGGATACCTGCCCCGGCGCAGCTCCAGAATCAGGATCAGGGGGCCGCCCCGGCGGCCCAGATCCAGAGCTCGGCGCAGCTCCAGCCCCAGAGCCAAGTTCCCGCTCCGGCGGAGCAGGCCGCTGGGCAGGTCCGGCAGCTGGAGGAGTTGATGGAAGGGGCCTGGATGGGCCACAGGATCTATCTGGAGCTGGCCCGGCGGGCCCGGGGCAGCGGGGCCCGGACCCTGAACGCCCTGGCGGCGGAGCAGCGCA
>OBWW01000860.1_pt1 | contig 17742 bp, 10 predicted proteins | sample 1538091 | NCBI WGS metagenome assembly OBWW01 (sample SAMEA2580125, study PRJEB22360) | human gut metagenome | biome: human gut; feature: human-associated habitat; material: faeces | place: Denmark | collected 2008/2010 | reverse complement strand
TGTAGCCATACTCGCACAGTCTGGTGAGTATCGGCTGCAGGCTGTCAGCGGTCTTGAAACGGCGGCACAAGCGCATGGCGTCTCGCCGTGAGAAGTCCGCGAGTCGGTTCCGCTTGATGGCTTCCAGCAGGTACTCGGCGTTTTTGTTCACGGTGTCCGCACCCATCAGCGAGTAGGCAGCCTTGGCGTGCTCGAGAAAATACGAGCCGATCTTCACCGCGTTTTCCATGGTTTTCCGACTGATGTCCATGAAGATCGGCATGGAGGGGTTTTGCGCCAAGTGCAGGAGGGCGGCGATCCGTAGCACCGCACCGACATACTTGCCCGCCCAGTCGGAAATATCTGCGAGGTCGCTTGTAAGACGCTTTTCCACCTCGTAGAACAGTGTTTCCAACACCTCGCCCGCTCCATCTGAAAGCTCGATAGGCTCGTCGTTGCTGTCATTGGACAGAAGAGCCTTGATCAGCGTGGCATAACCCTCTTTGACTTTCTCCGGAACCTTGTCCGCGTGAAAGGAACGGGTGCCGATTGCTGACTTGGGTATAGAGTACAGGAAGCGTGCGGTGAGGCCCCGTCCACGGAAGGTGTCGTTGCTCATCAGTCCATTCAGCACTGACGGCTGCACGGCAAGCACCATCGTCAGCGCGGGATGAACAATACTCTCACTCTCTCTGCCGATGCGATCGACCCGAATGGTGTCGCCGCTGTGCCCTTTAAGAAAAACATCGATGTTGACATTCTTGCTGTAAAGTCCGCTGATGATATCGAAGATGCCGCCCTCCGCAGATACGATTGACGTCCTGCCGTTGTTTTCAGCCAGAACAGAGGTCAGCTTCTCACTTGTCACATCGTCCACGAACAGGCGCAAGGGCTTCACAGCCTGAAATGCGGCGATCTCCGCAGCCTTGCTTTGCAGCTCCTCTTCAGTGGCTTTCCCTTTGGAGACCTTGTCCACAAGGGCGCGTTTTTCCTTTTCCAGTGCGTCCAGCTTCATCTGGCTCTCAATGATTTTCGCACCCAGTTCCCCGTTCGCCTCCCGCTCATATTCTTCGACCGGGGCCACCATCCACGCGATGACGGAGGATTTACGCTCCGCAGGGGGCAGGATGACGACAAGGTACAGGCTGATCGGTTCTCTCCAGTCCGCCGTCCCACAGACAAAGTATTTGCCTTGCCCGCACAGCGCAATGACGCCAAGCGCCTCCACCGCAGCCATGTCCACGGCAGTCTGCGTGGATTCCGAAACTGCAAGGACGTATTCTCGCAGGACCTCCGGCAGCGCTTCGACCGGGAAGGTTGGCAGGTCATACTCATCAAAAGGGATGGGGGTGTCCCATTCTACGGGCGAGACCCCGTTGTACTGGTCAGGAGTCACATATCCCGGCAAGCTGCTGACCTTTTTGAAAAAGAGCTGTCGTCCGCACCAGATCCGGTCAAGCTCATCGTCCTCTAGAGGCGGGGCGCAGCGTTTCGCTTCCTTAAAAAAGAGCTGGTACGCCTCGTCCGTATCCCCGTAGCGTTTGATGATGCGTGAACCGAGTTGTGTGAGCGTGCTGTTGCGGCTGCCCTCCGGGATCGGTGCCCGGTAGTTCATTAGAAAGTCCTTAGACGCCTCCGCCTGCTCCAGAAAAGCATCGAGCGTAATATCCCCGTCGACTACGGTCACTTCCGGGTCTTCGGTGCCGATGAAAAAGCGTGCGCTGTCCGCAGCGTTGGCATCGAAAAACGGATAGGCCATTACAATGCGTTCCTTCATCACTGTGTAATTCGTCTCAGAAGTCATAGGGCCGATGAGAAACACAACATGAAATCGCGGTCGCGGAGAGCTGTCACCCTTCTGTTTCATGTGGTGTCGGGACAGATGGATGATGTGCGGCACGCCCGGAAAGACGAACGCGATGTCCTCCGGTGTGATCCAAATTTCCGGGTCATCCGTATGGTCGTTGTCGCAGTCAAACGGCAGCGCGTTTGACCACTGAAAGTTGTCCCGGCTCCGATAATTGTCTTTGTACTGCGCGAACACGCAGTCAAACAGGAACGCCTTTTTTGCGGTTTCAGCATTCTCGATTTCTATGCGCGTGGAATAGGTGCAGTTGCTCAGTGCTTCCCGGCGATCGGCGGCATAAGCGATGATTGGATTTTCTTTCAGCATGGTGTTCAGCTCCTTTCTGCCTTGATGTCGGGATGGGTGAGCCATTCGTCCAGCGCCGCTTTTGAGATGAGCCAGCGCTGTCCGGCGCGGCGGTAAGGGATTGAGCTGCCCTGCAAGAGGGCAAGCAGTGTGGGTGGACTGATCCCAAGATAAGCGGCCGCCTCTTTAAGATTGAGTACAACCTTGTTGGTTTCTTTTGGCATATATGTGCCTCCTCTCTCTTGTGTATGTCCCCATTATGCTGTATAATCTCACCATAATCATTTATCTAACGGTAAGAGTTGCGGTAAGGACGAGAGAGGAGCCAATTTCGATGAATATAAAGGAACAGCTTGACCCATATCAGATCGGTGGCATCGGCGATATAAAAAGAAAGACCCTCCGCTTCCATTCATACCGAATGGGAACAGAGGGCGGCAAGCCGACGCTGTATGCGGTTTATGAGCCGGAAAACCCTCCGAAGATGTTCGCGGGCTATCCTTCCGGGCAGGATCTGCTGGTGGAGCTGTGTAACCTGCATCTTGAATTGACGGGAAAAGGCATAGAGGCTCGAACTGAAATCATTCAGCGGTGGTGTCTTTCCAATATGCACCCGTATTATCATTTCGGAGATAGTGTTCGGTTTTCGCAGTTTGAAGCGGACAAGAACAGCTACTGGGATGCGGTAGTCAACATGATTGAAACATACTACATTCATGTGGATGAGATGTGTTCCGACCTTCAGAGACTCTATGCCGACACGATGACGGTGCTGGCTATACGCAGCCTGTTGGAGAAAGATGAATACGGGGCAAAGAAATTCCTCTTGTCCATTCAGTCACCGACGAAAAAAGATTTGCTGAGAGAATGGAAAGGCACAAAACAGGAACTGCGTCCCAGACTGATCGACAATTATATGAGCACCTTTCCGAAGTTTACCATGAGCCTACAACGTGATGAGAACACGAATTCTCTCGTGCTTCTCCCGGAGGTCTCTTCGATCATAGAGGCGGCATACTATGCGCTCTCCCGCTTCGTTGCGGTAAACTCTGGGGCATTGGATGACTGGGGCGGCAAGACGAGCATTGCTTTCTGCGCTGCCTGTGGGGCAGCATTCATCAAGCGTGGAAACCGGCAGAAGTACTGCCTTTCTCCACAGTGCCAGAGTATCCGCAATCAGCGTAAATCCAAGGACTACTATTATCGGGAGCAGCAGAAGGAAATTGACGAGCTGCTCAGTTGACCCTAGGGGTGGTCAAATATCTACAGGAATGGCAGATGAAGACCGGCGCAGGGTGTCGTGTGAGTTTTCGCGAATTAGGCAGGGGGGATAGTAGAAGCACGAACAGCCCTAAGCCGACAGAGCTGGAGAGCAAAAGCATAGATGTGCGATTACTACTTTATCCGCTAATTGAATAATTGCATAGAAACTTGTATTGACTTGGGCATATGTGGAGAGTATAATATTGCTATGACTTTGTCCGCTTTTCGGAGATAAATCACAATAACTGATAAAGGAGGGATTGGATGCTACCGAGCGATAAGGTGAAAAAAATATTTGCGGCACATGGCGGCCTGATGCGTACCTGTGAGCTGCATAAGGAACACCTGTTTTATAACGACATCCAGACTCTCATGGAGCATGGCGTCATTGAAAAGGTTCGCTATGGGTACTACCAATGGGTCGACAATGAAAATATGAGCGAGGCTGCGGTCATTACGCGGCTGTTTCCTGATGCGATCATGTGCATGGACACAGCTCTGTTTTACTATCGCTACAGCGACAGAACACCTGTGGCCTGGCACCTGACCGTCAGCAAGGACAGCGGAAAAAGCCGCTTCAAAATCGACTATCCCTTTACGAAGCCCTACTATGTCGAGCCATCTGTTCTGGAGCTTGGCGTCACGAGCGGTGAAATGGACGGGAACCCCATCCGCATCTATGACAAGGAACGCACCATCTGCGACTGCCTGCGGCATATGGGAAAAATGGACAAGGAAACCTTTAACAAGGCCATTATGAGTTATATTGCTGACAGCGAGAAGAACATCCCGCGCCTGTCGGAATACGCAAAGAAGCTGAGGGTCATGCAAAAAGTCAAAACGATCATAGGAGTGTGGATGTGATGGCGGATATCGGGGCGTCGATCCTTGCGAAACTCAAAAACAAGTCAAAGGCGACAGGCGCGCCCTATCAGCAGTGCCTGCAGCTCTTCTTTCAGGAGGAGTTCCTTCGGCGCTTGTCAAAGTCAAAATACACAGACAATTTCATCCTCAAGGGCGGTCTTTTCATATACACACTCACGAACTTTGAAAGCCGAGCCACGGTGGATGTGGATTTTCTTATGCGCCGTATGAGCAGCGATCTGGAGCACATGGACGCCGTGATCGAGGAGATCATCTCAACACCCACCGGCAACAACGATGTGGTCGTTCTGGCGGCAAAGCAGACGCAGCAGATTTCACCGCAGCGCAAATACCCCGGCGTCAGCACCCAGATCATCGGTCGTATCAAGAACGTGCGCGTCCCCTTTGATGTGGATGTGGGCATCGGTGATGTGATCGTACCCAAGCCGCAGAAGCGCACCGTGCCGCCGCAGCTTGACGGTTATGAAGCGCCGGAGGTTCTGACCTACTCGCTGGAAAGCACCATTGCCGAGAAGTTCGACGCTATTCTCCAGCGCTTTGAGCTGACCGGGCGCATGAAGGATTTTTACGACATTTACTATCTTTCCCAGACCTTCGATTTTGATGGCCGCAGCTTGCAGGAGGCCATCATGCAGACGCTCTCCACGCGAAGGACGCCCTACGAGCGTGACAGTCTTGACCGGGTGATCGCGTTGGCGGAAGACGCCGATATGCAGGTCAAGTGGCGCTATTTCCTCAAGACCATCAAAGGCCGGGAAATTGTCTTCAAGGATGTAATAACCGCGCTCGACCGTTTCCTCCGCCCCGTGTGGAATGCCATTGTAAGCGAGGACGAGCTGCTGGGTACCTGGCATACGGCGGATGGTTGGCAGATCACATCATCGAGTCCATGTTTTTGGACAAATTATTCTATATAATTGGATAGTCGGAGGTTAATTATGGAAAAATACATCGAAATCCTCGATTCGTTAATGAGTTCAAAAAAAGAGAAGAAAAAGAAAGATCCCAACATAAAAGAAAAAGAAGCATTCCGCAGCGCATGGGTCAGCTTGGTTTCTGAGGCCGGTTTTGTTGGCAGTGCCGAGCAGTATTTGTATGAGGGGTTTACTTTCTGTGGTGCCGAACCGTTCTATGCTTATCTGGTTAAGACGAAAGATCGGAATGCCACATTATCAGCATTGTTCAGCGGCAAACACTATGGCAATGACAGCAATGTTACCTTTCGTTTGGTAACGCATTTGCTGGCGTTAATGCTTAACGACAATGCTCCTGAAAATGTGTTGGCCCCCGTAATTAAACGTTTGCCGGGAGCCTCCATCAATAAGGAGAAAAAGCGACTCGGTACCGCAGAGAAAACAGTGGGAAAATATTTCTTGGCAGAGTTGCTACCTGATGTGGTGCTTTGCCCTCTTGCTGATATCGGGACAAAGCCAATATTTGTCAAGGAGTTTGTAGACCTTCTCTCGTCTATGCTGGACGGCATCGAAAACAGCGGCGCAGCGAAGGGTGTTGTTGCTGATAATATTGTGAAAGTCCGCAAATGGTTTGCTGATTATGAAGCACACCAAAGCGTGTCTCCCGAGAAAAAGACGGCCCGAGTGGAAACGGTTCCGGTAGAAGCGGAAGAGGATGCTGATGTTTCGCATAAAGCAGATGGTCATCAGGAAGATGGGGGTAAATCGCCTAATACACCTCGTGTTCTGCCTGATGAAGAACCTCCAGCAGACGTGGCGGCATACCTTGTTGCTTTGCTCAGCAAAGCAGGCAAAGCTGCTATAGCCGTTAAATCTGAAAACATACAGCAGAAAAGCAAGATTGATGCGCTGATCCACAGTGTTGAGAGCGAACAGGAGAAACTCAGGCGGGTTAATCAGCAGATTGCAGATCAGCAGGATACAATTGCTGAACTACGAAAGAAACTGTCTGCGGCAGAAGGTGATATCTTAGTATTAAGACAGGATATAGACCAAAAGGACACTGTTATCACTGAAAAAACCACAGAAATTGAAGAAAGAATTAAAATGACAGATGTCCTCAGTCGTGACAGAAGCAATCAGGCAAATGAAACACTGCAAAGGCTGGCGTCAAAAATCAGAATTGAGTATCGGGATTTTATGGATGCGTTGGATGTTCCTATGAGCTGTGATCTTGGCGAGAACTTGAGACTCCAGCTTCAGAGTATCTTTGATATACTGGAAAAAGGCGGCATGAAGATTAAGTGAGGTGAAAAACCGTGGCAACAGGGTTGAAGTATTATTTTGGAATTGACTTCGGCACGACCAACAGTGCTACCGTTGGTTATGTCGTGATGGATCAGAAATCGGAGTCTGTTAAGTACGGCGATGAAGAAGGTCGTCCAATTCCTTCCGTTGTTGCGATTGATAAATCCACCGGCAGCGTATTTGCTGGTCGGGAGGCTTGGGATAAAAAGATGGAATTGAGCGAGTCCTGCGAGTATATCTCGTCCGTCAAGACCATTTTGGATTCTGAGCAGACAAAAACGATTGCGGGGTGCGAATGGACCGCTGTCGATGTAGCCAGTGAGGTTTTCAAGTATTTGAAGGCCAATGTGCAAAATCGCACCGGAATTGAAATGGAAGAGGCAACTGTGGCTATTCCTGTTGGATTCAGTGCATCCAAGCGTTCAAAATTGCGTGAAGCAGCAAAAAAGGCCGAAATCCACATCCGCTCATTTATCAGCGAACCCACGGCTGCGTTTTTTGCAAATTACAACGAGCTGAAAAGCTCTTCTGTCGTTGCTGTTTTTGATTGGGGCGGCGGCACGCTGGATGTCTCTATCCTTCAGCATGTCAATGGTAAAGTCTCCGAATTGGCAACGGTTGGTAAGAACATTGCCGGTGATTATATTGATGACAAGATTGCCAAGCGAATCCATGCTAAAATTGCCCGTAAAAAGGGTATCGAAACGGCTTTTGCGGATATGCCGTCCAGTGCCCAGGATATGATGCGGGTTCGTGCCGAACGCGCAAAGCGTATGTTGGGCGACGATGACACTGCCACCATTTCAATCAATAATTATGGTGTATATGGTGCCTGCCGCGAAACATTGGAATATGACTGGTTTGCTGATATTGTAGATCCGGAAGTTACTATGGCGATAGAGTGCCTAGAAGAAGCCATTCGTCAGTCAGGAGTAGGACTTGCCAATATCGACCGGATTGTCATGGTAGGCGGCAGCAGTAATCTGCGTCCTCTGCTGGAGAAGATGGATGAAAAGTACGGAGACAAACTGTTCTTCCCGGAAGAAACCATGTGGAACGTTGCTCAGGGCGCAGCAATGCTGGCAATGACTCCCGGTGGTTACTACTCCAACCAGTCTATTGGTCTTGTATTGAGCGATAATGCATATTACGAAATTCTGAAACCGGATACACCCATTCACGGGTGGGAACATATATGTCATTTTGGAATTGTGGATTCCAGCAAGGAAGCCCGTTTCGTTTTTGGCGGTAGTCCTGATATTGAAACCTCTCCAGAAAAATACAAGACGCTCTCTGTCCCGGCATACCGCTTCCTGCAGGAACAAATTGTGCTAAAGGCATCGATTGGCCAGAACATGGTGTTTACAGCAGTTGCCGGAAGTAATATGCAGACCACAGAATTTCGCCGTTTGTGGGAATATACACAATTAAAGTGCTATTACAAACTGCCGGGAAGGCAGGTGCAACATGGAGAGTAATGTCAGTACTGTGGCATTTCGGAGCAATTTATATCCTGTCGATAAGAGCTTCTACGAGGATTCAATCTTCTGCTCCAAGATTCATGACCCGTTTTCGTTGGAGATTCTCAAAAAGCAGTATACATTAACGAGTCTTCAGAAGCGAGAATATGAACATGCATCTGTTCACTGCGCATATGCTGCCAAAAATGACTATCCTTGGGGAACCATCAGAGATGCCCAAGGCCATGAACAGGTAGTATGCAGATGCCTCAACACGAAATGCCACCTCTTTCAAAGTTGTCGCCCCGATTTTGAACCTGCCGAGCTTGCAATACATGAGGAGAACCAAAAGGCACAACCGGCTATTTTTGAGTTTGAAGAAGCCGCCCGAAAGAAGCACGAGTTGGATGATGGGGATGCCGGAGAAGCGGCAAAGCTGTTTGCTGATGACCATCCAAAAGCAGATACTCTGATTTCTGTTGAAGAAAATACTGAGCAGGACGATCCATTTGTAGTTCAGAAACCTGCTCCAGCGGTTCCAAAGCCTGCTGCCGTTAAAGAAATCAATTACAGCTCCTTTATAGAAACTACGCAGGATGAAATCATTGAGGCTGAACACACAGAGCGTAGTATCGTTAATGCTGGTCCTGGTACAGGCAAGACATGGACATTGATTGAAAAAATCATATACATGATCAATGAAGGGCAGGCTGCGGCAGAAAACATTCTCGTTTTGTGTTTTTCCCGCTCTGCTGTGGAAGTAGTACGAAGCAGATTGTCTGAAGCAGCCGAAAACGGTCGCATTGGTTATGAGTGGCAGGATGTTGATGCTCGTACCTTTGACTCGTTCGCTACATACATGTTGGCATGGGTACAAGACAATTATGGGGAATTACTCCCGAAACACTTTCTGCTGGAAGCGTATGACTATGATCAGCGCATTAAATCGGCCACATCCATATTTAAGAAGAAAAAAGATATGCTGGCTGATTACGAACATATCATCGTCGATGAAGTACAGGATTTGGTCGGTAGTCGTTCTGTATTGGTTCTTGCGATGTTAAAAGGCCTCCCTGAAACCTGCGGTTTTACAATTTTGGGCGATTCCTGCCAAGCTTTGTATGACTACATGGCTGAAGGCGATTCTGCGGTTATGTCCTCTGAGCAATTTTATCAGGACATCTTTAAAAGCTTCCCTGACGCCAATTACTATGCTCTCACTGAGAATCACCGCCAAGGCGACACCTTTGGGCAGCTGACGATTCCGTACAGGAAAGCAATCCTTACGGGTTCTGCACAGGATCGTGTCTCTGCAGCAAGTGATCTTCTGACGCATATCCCCCAGACGCCCGTAAAGCTAACCAAGTTTTCAAGGAGCGATGCGCTTCGATACATTGGGCAGGGTGAAACATTGGGCATTCTTACCCGCACAAACGGGCAGGCTTTGCAGATTTCCGCATGGCTTCAAAATGCTGATGTTCCGCACGCCTTACACCGTGGATTAGGCTCTCCCACACTGGGTGACTGGATTGCGCGTGTATTCTGCGACTATGAAAACGAATCTGTTGACGAGACTGCCTTTATAGCAAAACACCTTGCTTTGTATCCGGATGCCGGATATGAAACTGCACGCACGCGGTGGATGGCCCTTGTTTCAACACAGCGTGGAGCGGCACGGAGCAGATATGAGGTTGCAGATTTGTTGAAAGGTCTATTGCAAAACGCCAGAGAACCAGCTCTGTATGAATCCGGTGCAGGAAAAAAGCATGCTATCACAGTCAGTAACATTCACCGGGCAAAAGGCAGGGAATTCGATTCCGTGATTGTAATTGATGATGTGATTGAGGCAATGGCTGATTCGGAAACGGAAGATATTTTGGAGCACAAGGTGTGCTATGTTGCACTGACACGACCCAAGAAAAAGGTAGAAAGAGCCGAAATTTCCAAGAAGGATAAACAGATCTATATTACGAGGAACGAGGACCAGAGTAAACGGTGTGCAAAAGCCGGGGGCTTTAGGCGATATATTTCTCATTTTGAGATTGGTAGTGATACAGATCTGGATTTACGCTCTTTTGCCGATGACGAAGGGCGCCAGCAGCAAATTAGGAAAGATGTTCAGTGCGGAATGCGATTGAAGCTGATCAAGTGTCCGGAAGGGACAAAACTTTACGTTGTATGCCGCATTTGGGCGGAAGACAATGAAAAACTTGTATTGGGATATACAAGCAGGTCTTTTGCTCACGAACTGGAAAAGGCAATTCAGCATATAAAAAATATGAATTGTCCAGTGTATTACGATGTGTATCCGCATGCATTTTGTGATGTTTATATCCACGGCATTACTACGTGCATATCCGGGATAGCCCCCGTTCCCATAGGCGCAAAGGCCTTTGGTGATGTCAGCATTTGGTCTGGCATAACGATCACAGGTTTTGCAGCTGTTGATAAAGATACTTACTAAATATACAGAACCGGAGGTTTGGTTATGACCGACTATTCACAATTTTATGAAGCACGAAAGGTCGTGTCCCGTATTTTGGAGCAAGACTTTATCGGACCTGTTGCAAAAGATGAATGCCTTGCCGAGCTTCCGGTTCAGTATTACATTATGGGAAAACTGTATCCACAAAAGGATACTGTGGAGGCATTGGATCTTGCGCGGAATCCTCTGTTGGAAAATGAAATCGAAACCTATGATGCGTCCATTTCTCTGAGCAATCAAAACAATCCTTCTACCATGGGTATTACGGTTACACTGAAGGCTGGGGTCGATGCAATTTGCGTTTCCGGCAGTTATGCCTTCTATGAGCCAGTTTCCTTTGAGGATGCAAAAGGAAACGGAATCGACACATCCAGATGGGAGCACCTTGAGAAGAAGCCGAAGGAAGTATGGAAGCGTAACGAATATAGGTATTCTGAGACGATTGCTTTCACTGGGAAACGGGTGGAGTATGCAGATTTGCCCAGCGGACTTCAATTGCAAGTGTATACCCATTCCGTTATGGATTCAGGTGAGCGTGTGATTACGGTTGCACTGGTCAACGAAAACCAGTCTGACAATGATATGGGGTCCACTTCCAAGTGCTGCGCTTTTCAACCTGTTATCCGATTGACCAGTGGTGATGCGGCAGCCATTTTCACCAGCGTGAACCGTCAGACATATCTGACTACCGATCCAGAACTTTTGGAACTGGATATGTTGTATTCCGATGTCTATTGCTACGCACAGGGACACGGTTGCTCCGTTATGTGGGATATGGATAATGTCGAGCCGGAATGGGTAGAGTCTGCATTTTTTCCAACATTCGACCTTTGCCAGATGAAGGCAGCTGAAGTTGTAAGCGGAAATGTGTTGTCTATGCAGTTTTTATCTGCCGCACCTGCTGACGATGTCGTTTGGGAATTGGGTACATTTGCAGCCAAGTATAAGAAGTGGATAGAGAATCAAAACGGCTTAGTTCCCGAAGTAAAAGACGATTTGCAGGAGATTGCCAAGGCCAACATCCAAAAATGCCAAGCTGCCTGCAGCAGAATAGAATATGCAATTAAGCTGTTGAAAGAAAGTGCAAACAGCGATTGCAAGGCTTTCCGCGCTTTTCAGCTTGCAAACGAAGCAATGCTGCTTCAGAGAAGGCAAACCCTGCTGAAAAACAAAAAGAACTTTGATCCGGCTAAGGTCTGCTGGTATCCATTCCAGTTGGCCTTTATCTTACATGAACTGGCCTCCTTTATTGAGCCAAAGGGCCATCCCGGACAGGAAGTTCCGGACCGGCAAATGGTTGACCTCCTTTGGTCCCCTACCGGCGGTGGTAAAACGGAAGCATACTTAGGGATTACTGCGTTTGTAATCTTTTTGCGCAGGCTCCGGGATGCAAACGCAGATGGTGTTACCGTAATAATGCGGTATACTCTTAGGCTCCTGACTTTGCAACAGTTTGAACGTGCCAGTATTCTGATATTCGCATGTGAGTTGCTGCGGAAGAAATATAAAATGTGTGGAAACGAGATTTCCATCGGTTTGTGGGTTGGTGGCAACCTTACACCGAATCACCTGAAAGAGGCCAGAACCAGTATCAACAAGCAAAAAGAGGGCGGCGATGACGAGAAATCGAATCCTGTTCAAATCAAGGTTTGCCCTTGGTGCGGTGCAAAACTTCATGCTCAGCATTATGATGTTGACCTCGTTCAAAACAGGATGACAATCAACTGCCCTAACCAGCAGTGCCATTTCCATGCTGCCCCTAACGGTCTACCGATACACATTATTGACGATGCCATTTATCAGCATCTGCCAACTTTCGTCGTTGCCACAGTAGATAAGTTTGCACAGATCCCCCTAAATGATAAGCCAGCGGCGTTATTTGGGATTGCAAACAATAAAAAACCTCCGGAATTGATTATCCAGGACGAGCTGCACTTAATCTCCGGTCCGCTTGGAACTATGACTGGTATATATGAAGCGGCCATCTCAAAGCTGTGTGAGCGTGATGGTGTATGTGCAAAGGTAATTGCATCCACCGCCACAATCCGGAATGCGGCTAATCAGATTATGGCTTTGTACGGACGCAACCACACACAGTTTCCGCCGCAGGGGCTCTCTGCAAAAGATTCGTTCTTTGCAGTGCAATCTACGCAGGAAGAAAGACCGGCCCGTCAGTATTTTGGTGTAATGGGTATTGGTACTACCGCCACAACTACTTTGATCAGGGTTAACGCAGCGATGCTGTTTGCTACGCGTTATCTGGCAACATTGGGATTCCCCGATGCGGTTGTGGACAATTTCTGGACTATCACGGGCTATTTTAACAGCTTGCGTGAATTGGGTGGAGCCAGTACACAGATCCTCGATGACGTTCAAAGTCGTCTGGATTACCTCGCAAAAACCAAATTTATATCGGAGTATCCTGGAGTAGATACGTCGAAAGGGTATACATATACGGAAGAGCTAACAAGCCGGATGAGCAATTCCAAAATCACAGAGATTATCCAGGTTAAGCTGAAGCGCAGATATTCCCAAGGCAACCACGCAGATGTATTTGATTATCTGCTGGCATCCAATATGATTTCTGTCGGTGTCGACGTTGGTCGTTTGGGCGCAATGGTCGTTGCTGGTCAGCCCAAAACCAATGCAGAATACATTCAGGCAACCAGCCGTGTAGGCCGTGATAATCCAGGCTTAGTCATTGCTGTATATAATGCCTCCCGTTCCCGGGACCGTTCCCATTATGAGCAGTTCTTGAAATATCATTCTGCATTATACCGCTATGTAGAGGCAACCAGTCTTACTCCCTTCTCTGATCGTGCCAGAGATCGTGGCCTGCATGCGCTGTATGTTTCCCTGTGCCGTTATCTGATTGAGAATCTGCGTGGGAACAGTCAGGCAATCAACTATCGCTCGGACAATCCGGAAGTTCAGAGGGTGGAAAAGATTATTATCGATTATGTAAGAAGAGTTGATCCGAATGAACTGGCTGCGGTAATGGATGAACTCAAGGACATCCAAAATGCGTGGGATATTGCAGCAACCGGCTCCCTCGTATATAAGAGCAGGAAAAATGAGAAGAAGTTGCTAAAAAGTGATACCGATAATGACAGATTCCGCACCATGAACAGTATGCGAAATGTTGATGGTCAGTCTGGTATTTATCTGCTTGGAGGACTGTAATTATGGCCAAACTGCATTTCGGTTCGAACAAGGATCAAGCAAAGCCAAAAAAAGTGGTAGGCCGATTGCGTAAAACGCAGCTCATTACCACTTTTGGAAACGGCTCAATTGTGGATATGCCTGACTATTCTGTTATTATGGCTGGTGCCAATTACTGGAAGAACAGTAGCCCGGTTCTGCATGAACCAAATCTTGAAAAGCTGCTGAAAGTATCACATTTCAAAGAACCTTATGTGTCCAACTCTCAGGATGATGAAATGACTCCAGACGTTCCAGCATTCCGCTTTCCGTACTATCATTTTTGCCCTGATCCCAATTGTGGAAGACTTATGCCATTCTGGGGATTTGGCGATGAGACTGACCGAAGCTGTAGCAAAGGTCATCCCAAAAGAAATATCGTTCCTTCCCGTTTCGTTGCTGCATGTACCAATGGCCATTTGGAGGACTTCCCTTATGAATGGTGGGTTCATTATGGAGATTTCAGCGAATGCCCACCTAAGAAAGGTGATAGTGCCCCTGAACATTCACCTGGGAAGGGTGACAGTGCCCTTGAGCGTCCATCGGAGAAGCGTAATAGTGCCCTTCGCATTTCTTTCTCGGATGAAACTGGTGGGCTGGACAGTATTGTCATTACTTGTACCATTTGCGGAAAGAGCCGCACAATGGCGGGCAGTATGGCGAAAGATGCACTCCGGGGTTACTCCTGTCACGGAAAGCGACCTTGGTTGGGCAGCAAAAAGGAGTACAACGATCCGGTATCCTGTACAGCACAGTTGCGGGCGCTTCAGCGTGGAGCTTCCAATGTGTACTTTTCCATGACGGCCAGCGCACTGACAATTCCTCCCTGGAGCAGTAAAGTTCAGCAGGAAATCGCCGTAAACTGGGAGCGGATAGAGCCGATACTTGCCAGTAATCCCGACGATTATACATTAAAAATGGTTGTCCAAGCCGTATTTCAACCATTACTGGCGATGCAGATTTGTTCAATTGACGAGTTGATATTTGAAATCCGAAAGCGCCATAATGGCGGCGAAGGTGGCGAATACACCAAGCAGAACTTGCTTGAAGACGAATATCGTGTTTTCTGCATGGGCGACTATGATAATCCTGATGATGTACAATTCCGAATCGCACGGGCAACAGTACCGGCGTTTCTGGAAGACTTCATTGATGATATAGTCTTGGCAAAACGTCTGCGTGAAGTGCTTGCTTTGCGTGGCTTTCGCCGAATTACTCCGGAGCAGCCCAATGCTGATGACGACAGATTCAAAGGCTATCATCTTTCAGGAGATTGCGTCCCGCTCGGTGATGTGGAATTAAACTGGCTTCCCGCTATAGAGTTGTTGGGCGAAGGCCTGTTTATCAAAATAAGGGAAGATGCGCTAAAAGAATGGGAAGAAGCTTTTGAAGAAGAATATCAGCCTATGCGGGAACGACTGGAGCACAGCAATGTTGGCTGTGATAATTTCTCTGCCAGGTATGTGTTGTTGCATACACTTTCCCATTTGCTGATTCGTCAGTTGTCACTGGAGTGCGGATATTCCGGCGCATCCATTAAGGAACGGATCTACAGCACCTATCCGGAATCTGATGTGAAAATGGCAGGCATTCTTCTATATACATCCTCGTCCGACTCTGATGGTAGCTTAGGCGGATTGGTACGGAAAGGCCTCCCGGAGACTTTTGAGATGATTTTTAGGAATATGCTTCAGGAGGCGTCTTGGTGTTCTTCCGATCCTATTTGTATTGAATCACATGCACAGGGGTATGACTCCTTGAATTATGCGGCCTGCCATGCCTGCTCACTCTTGCCTGAAACCAGCTGTGAAATGCGTAATTGTTTGCTGGATCGGGCCGCTGTTGTTGGTACAATAAAAAGCAGAGAACGAGGCTTTTTTGGAGCCTTACTGGAATAACAGGAGATAGATATGGTTCAATTGATTCCAGATGTTCTGGCACCGGAGATTAAAAGCGCAGCTGAAAAACGGCTTTTTATCGAGTTCCGGGATCACAAAACAAGTAAAAAATATATTGTTCTGCATTCTTTGGGTATCGCGGAACACGCCAATAATATCTTTGGCGAAATTGATTTTGTGATACTTTGCAACGAGGGCGTTTTGTGCCTTGAGGTCAAAGGTGGACAGGTGTCCCGGACAAATGGCGTGTGGGAGTTTACAAACCGATATGGCAAGATTTCCTGCAAGAATGAGGGGCCGTTCCAACAAGTCCAGGGCAATATGCAGTCTCTACTCCAGTACATGAAGCGAAGATTGGGGAATTATGATCCACTTGTTCGTTGCCAGTATGCATGCGCAGTTGCCATGCCTGACTGCCGTTTTGAATCAACAGGTGTCGACATTGATGTTGTTCCCGAAATATTGGTTGACGCCAAACAACCTTGGGACTTGGATAGCTTGGTAGCTCAGGCTTTTGGATACTGGAGAATGACCTGCCGCGAAAAACATAGTTTTGAGGGCGGACAACTGAATGATACCGAAATCGATAAGCTGGCAAATCTGCTACGCGGTGATTTCCATTTTGTTCCGTCTATGAAGGATGCAGTGGAACGTACCGTGAAAGAATTGTGTGCATTAACTGCCGAGCAATATGAGGTATTGGAGTCCCTTTTTGAAAATCCTCGGACAATGGTTTCAGGCGTTGCGGGCACAGGTAAGACCCTGATTGCAATGGAACAGGCTAGGAGAGCCTACTGGGAGGGAAAGAGTGTACTGTACCTTTGCTTTAACCACAATATCGCTCAGTATGTGCAGTATCAGTTTGAAAAAGAAAATGTATATATCGAAGCTGTTACGCTCCATGGCTTTATGATGCGTGCTTGTGGTATCGAATGGTCACTGGAACTGCGTCAGGATTTTTACAGGGAAAAATTGCCGTCATCCTTTATGGCAATGGATGACGTTTCTGCATATGATTTGGTTATCATTGATGAAGGGCAGGACTTGCTTACAGATACCTACTTTGAATGTATTGACAGGATTGTGCAAAATGGACTGGGCGACGGAACATGGGCAATTTATTATGATCCGAATCAAAACATCTTTAATTCTTATGCACAGCTTGACTCCATGATAAACAAACTTCGAAAAGAAGCATATGCAATGAGCTGGAAACTGCACAAGAATTGCAGAAATACCAAGCAAATTGCCAGTGCAAATACTTTGATGACCAATATCCCCAATCAGGGTAAACCCACAGTTTCCGGCCCCCAGGTTGAATATGCGAGCTATAATGGCAGAGCGGACGAAAGGCAAAAGATTAATGCGATCGTGCGCAACATTAAAGACAGCGGTGCTATCGGGGGCGATTTTATTATTCTTTCCCGGTACACACTATCCAATCCTCAAAACGGCCTGGGCCTTTCTGGCTTGGACAAAGATCTTGGTACACTAAAGGTGACTGGGCCGCTGTGGAAAGCAAAGAAGAGCGAGGTCAGATTTTCCACAATTTCTGGCTTCAAGGGGTTAGAGTCAAAAATTGTAATAATGATCGATGTTGACCATTTCTCGGATGAAGATACCCGTTTGCTGAATTATGTGGCAGCTTCTCGTGCTTGCGCGATGCTATACGTTTTGTATGATTGCAATGTCGAGCAGGAACGTCAAGGCATGATTCTGTCTGGGTTTACCCAAGTTGGCACATAATCTGCACCAAGCATCAAAACAAATGTACGTTGGAATGGGGTGATATTTATGCCCAGATTTTTGGACCTGTTTGCAGGAGCCGGAGGATTATCAGAAGGCTTCCTGAGAGCAGGATATGAGGCGGTAGCCCATGTAGAGATGGATGTGGCTGCCTGTTATACTTTGAAGACACGCATGGCTTACCATTGGCTGAGAGACCATGACCAGTTGGATGTCTATAGTCAGTATATTAACCGGGAGATTACCCGCAAACAGTTTTATGAACATATTCCACAGGGCATTTTGGATTCTGTACTGAATTATGAGATTTCCACGGAGTCTCTGCTGGAAATATTTGAAGAAGTTGATGCTTTGATCGGTGAAGAGCCGCTGGATTTAATTATTGGTGGTCCTCCGTGTCAGGCGTATTCTCTCGCTGGTCGCTCCCGATCCGAAACAAGAATGGTGGGAG
>OBWW01000836.1_pt1 | contig 18313 bp, 16 predicted proteins | sample 1538091 | NCBI WGS metagenome assembly OBWW01 (sample SAMEA2580125, study PRJEB22360) | human gut metagenome | biome: human gut; feature: human-associated habitat; material: faeces | place: Denmark | collected 2008/2010 | reverse complement strand
AACTTACGCTGTTCCCAAGCGGGTGTACCCCTGTCATGTCAGTTGTCCTCAAGTAAGGCAAAAGGCTCCCCTGCGCATATGCGCAAAAGAGCCTTGCAAATCAGCGGGAGCCGTTCGACGATATTACTCGACGGTGTTCTTCGGCACCTCGATGCCGTTGCCGAACTTGACGTCGCGGGCGGCGACCACGCGGGACGGCAGGCCGTAGATGTCGATGAAGCCGTTGGAGGACTTCTGGTCGAAGCTGTCGCCGGAGTCGTAGGTGGCGAGGTTGTAGTCGTACAGCGAGCTGTCGGAGCGACGGCCGGTGACGACGGCGCGACCGCCGTGCAGCACCATGCGAATCTCGCCGGAGACGTACTTCTGGGTGTCCTCGATGAAGGCGTTGAGCGACTGGGTGGCGGGGCTGAACCACTGCGCATCGTACACCAGCTCACCCCAGCGCTTGTCGATGTCACGCTTGATGCGGTGCTGTTCGCGCTCCAGGCAGCAGTTCTCCAGCTCCTGGTGTGCGGTAATCAGAGCCACGGCGCCCGGGGCCTCGTACAGCTCACGGGACTTGATGCCGACCAGACGATCCTCGATCAGGTCGATACGGCCGATGCCCTGGGCGCCAGCGCGGCGGTTCATCTCCTCGATGGCCTGCAGCGGGGTGACGTCGCGGCCGTCGATCTTGACGGGAATGCCTTCCTTGAACTCGATGACCACTTCGTCCTCGACGGGCGGGAACGCCGGGTCGTCGGTGTAGGAGTAGCAGTCCTTGGTCGGGCCGTTCCACGGATCCTCAAGGAAGCCGGTCTCGATGGCGCGACCCCACACGTTCTGGTCGATGGAGTACGGGGACTTCTCAGTCTGGGTAATCGGCAGCTTGTGCTCCTTGGCGAACGCGATCTCGACGTCACGGGTCAGCGACAGGTCGCGAATCGGGCTGATTGCCCTCAGGGTCGGGTCGATGGACGAGATGGAAACCTCGAAACGCACCTGGTCGTTACCCTTGCCGGTGCAGCCGTGGGAGATGGTGTCGGCGCCGAACTGGTGGGCGGCGCGCACGAGGTGCTTGGAGATCAGCGGGCGGGAGATGGCGGAGACCAGCGGGTACACGCCCTCGTACATGGCGTTGGCCTTCAGGGCCTTCATGCAGTACTCGTTGGCGAACTCGTTGCGGGCGTCGACCACATACGCCTCGACGGCACCGCAGGCGAGCGCACGGTTCTTGATGGTCTCCAGGCTTTCGCCGCCCTGGCCGACATCGAGGGACACCGCGACGACGTCCTTGCCGGTACGATCCTTGAGGTACGGGATGGCCACGGAGGTGTCAAGGCCACCGGAATATGCGAGTACGATTCGGTTGTTGTCTGCCATGGGATGCCTTTCTACAAAAACAAACTGCTGCAAGTATATACGAATGTCTGTATATTTATGCAATCGGTGTGGCGAATACTGAACCGGGCCCCTTCCCGAGCGATTCAGTTCTTCGACGCGAGCGTCAGCAGCCACTGCGAGCGCTCGAAGGCGATGTCGTCTTCGGCACATATCACCATCACCGTGTCATCGCCCGCGATGGTGCCGAGCACGCCGTCGATGGGCTGCTTGTCGATGACGCTCGCCACATACTGGGCCGCGCCCGAAGGCGTGTGGATGACGACCAGGTTCTTGGCCGACGCGACCGATGTGACCAAGCCGCTGAGCACGCGGGACATCTGCTGCTCGGCCTTGGACCCGATGCCGCTGCCGACCGATTCCCTGAGCGGACGGTCGCCGATCGTATAGGCGATGCTGCCGTTGGACAGTCGCGTCTTCATTGCGTTGATCTCGTCCAGATCTCGGCTGAGCGTCGCCTGCGTCACCTCGATGCCCTCTTGGGAGAGCAGATCCGACAGTTGCGACTGGGACGTGACGATGTGCTTGAGCAGCACCTGTTCGATGGCGCTCAATCGCGCGGCACGTGTGGCCGGCCGCTGCACGGGAGGTGTCGATTCACTCATTTATGCCCTTTCCGGTGGCTTGCCGAACGTCTGCGCACCCTGCAAGCCACCCGCATACTACGGCATCGAGCATTAGGCCAGCAGCGATTCGTCGCCCCGCTGCTGCCCGATCAACCAGGTCAACAGCGCCTTCTGCGCGTGCAGACGGTTCTCGGCCTCATCCCACACCACGGACTGCGGGCCGTCGATCACCGACGCGGTGACCTCCTTGCCGCGGTATGCCGGCAGGCAGTGCTGGAACAGCGCGTCGGGCTTGGCCAGAGCCATGAGCTCGTCGTTCACCTGATAATCCCGGAACGGCTTGGAACGGATGGCGTACTCGGCTTCCTCTCCCATCGACACCCACGTGTCGGTGAAGATGCAGTCGGCGTCGGCGACCGCCTCCCGCGGATCGGTGGTGACCAGGATGGAGCCGCCGTTCTCGGCGGCGATCCGCTCCGCGTCGGCGACGATGGCGGGATCGGGAAGATACCCGAACGGACCGGCGATGCGGACGTTCATGCCTGCGGTGGCGCCACCCAGCAGATACGAGTTGGCCATGTTGTTGGCCGAATCGCCGAGATAGGCGATGGTCTTGCCCGGCAAAGCATCCACACCGCCACGATGCTGCGCGATGGTGAGCAGGTCGGCGAGCACCTGACAGGGGTGGAACTGGTCGGTCAGCGCGTTGACGACCGGGCAGGTGGCGTATTTCGCCATCTCTTCGACGCGGTCCTGACCGAACGTGCGCCAGACGATGCTGTAGGCCATGCTGGTGAGCACTCGCGCAGTGTCGGCGACCGGCTCGCCGCGGCCCAGCTGGGAACCGGACTTGTCGATGACCAGCGGATACCCGCCGAGTTCCGCCACGCCGATGGAGAAGCTGGAACGGGTGCGGGTGGAGGGCTTGTCGAACAGCACGGCGACGGCCTGGGGGCCGGCGAACGGCTGACGGTAGAAGCGGTTCTCGCGGAATTTCATGCCGAGTTCCAGAATCTGCTTCTGTTCGGCATGGTTGATGTCGTCGTCACGCAGCATATGGCGAAGTTGACCGGCCATGAGGTGCTCCTTCTGTGGTTCGGGATGGGTGCGGATGTTGTATCGGCTTGGGCGTGCGGGGCGGGCTGGTTGTCGCGGCCCGTCCCGTAATCGTCGTGGAGGTCAGTCGTTGGGCAGGTCGGCGGGGATCTTCGCGAGGATGGACACGGCTTCGTCGATTTCCTGCTCGGAGACGATCAGCGGCGGTGCCAGGCGCAGTGCGTCGGGTGCGACCGCGTTGACGATCAGGCCATGTTCCAGAGCCCAGTTCATCGCCGCATGCGAGCAGCGGTGAGACAGGAGGATGGCGTTGAGCAGACCGCGGCCGCGCACGGAGGTGAACAGCGGGTTGCCGGATGCCATGATGCCCTGACGCAGTTGCTCGCCGCGCTCTTCGGCGTTCTCGACCAGATGCTCGTTCTCGATGGTGTCCAGCGTGGCGAGGGCCGCCGCCGCGCCCAAGGGATTGCCCGCGAAGGTGGAGCCGTGGGATCCCGGTGTGAACAGCGCGGACAGCTTGCCTCCGAATGAGATCATGCCGCCCATGGGGAATCCTCCGGCGACGCCCTTGGCGAACGTCACGATGTCGGGAGTGATGCCGCCCGTCAGGTCCTCGCGCTGGAACGCGAACCACGAGCCTGTGCGACCGATGCCGGTCTGGACCTCGTCGATGATGAGCAGGGCGTGGTTGATGTCGCACAACTCCCGCACCTTCTTCACATATGCGACGTCCAGCGGACGCACGCCGGCCTCGCCCTGAATGAGTTCGAGGATGACCGCGGCCACAGGACCCTTGCCGTACTGGCCGAGTCCGGTGGCAGAGAACGCCTCATACATCGCGATGGGGTCGCCTGCACGCACGAATTCGATGTTCGGCACCAGCGGCTCGAACGGCTTGCGGATCACGGGCTTCCACGTGGCGGACAGAGCGCCCATGGTACGTCCGTGGAATCCGTGGGTGAGCGCCAGGATGCGCGCCGGCTTGCCGCCGATGCTCGGGCTCGCGCCCGGCAGCGTGCGACCGTACAGCTTGGCGAGCTTCAGCGCAGCCTCATTGCCTTCGGCACCGGAGTTGCCGAAGTAGACGTGGGAGCCTTCCGGGGCCCCGGCGAGCGCAATCAGTCGCGACGCGAGCCTGATCTGCGGCTCGGTCGCGAAATAGTTGCTCACGTGGGCGCATTTCGCGGCCTGCTCGGACACCGCCTTCACCCATGCGGGGTGCGCGTAGCCCAGCGAATTGACGGCGATGCCCGCAAGGAAGTCAAGGTATTCGTTGCCGTCCACGTCCCATACGCGCACGCCTTCGCCGTGGTCCATCACGCGCAACGGCGTGCCGAACACGTTCATGTGGACCTGGCTGTACTGTCCCAGCCATTGCGAGTCGGTGGGGCCGAGCGTTTCCTTAGTAGGCATAGGAACTCCTCATTTCGATGCCATCATCGGGCACAACCATGGTGCCGATGCCGGCGGTGGTGAAAATCTCATTCAGGATGGAATGCGGCTTGCGGCCGTCGATGATGTGCGCCTGCGGCACGCCGCCATCGAGGGCGCGGACGCAGGCCTCCATCTTCGGGCGCATCCCGGATTCGAGGTCGGGAAGCATGTCACGCAGGTTCTCCACACCGATGCGGCCGATCAGCGAGTTCTTGTCGGGCCAATCGGCGTACAGGCCGTCGACGTCGGTCAGGATGATCAGCTTCCTGGCGCCGAGTGCCGCGGCCAGCGCGGCGGCGGCCGAATCAGCGTTGACGTTCAGCACTTCCGTGGCGTCGTCCTCATCGGGGGCGACCGAGGAGACGACGGGGATGCGGCCGGCCGAGATCAGGTCCTCCACCGCGGAGGCGTCGACGCTCACCACGTCACCCACCAGCCCGATGTCGGTAGGCTTGCCGTCGATGATGGGTTTGCGCTGCATGGCGGAGAACAGGGCGCCGTCCTCACCGGACAGTCCCACGGCGAACGGCCCATGCGCGTTGATCAGTCCGACCAGTTCCCTGGACACCTTGCCGGTGAGCACCATGCGCACCACGTCCATGGCCTCCGGAGTGGTGACGCGCAGGCCGCCCTTGAACTCCGACTTGATGCCCAATGCCTTGAGCATGTGCGAGATCTGCGGGCCGCCGCCATGGACGACGACCGGATGCAGGCCCACCTGCCGCAGAAACACCATGTCTTCGGCGAAGCAACGCTTGAGATGCTCGTCGACCATGGCGTTGCCGCCGTATTTCACCACGATGCGCTGCCCGGCGAACTCCTCCAGCCACGGCAGCGCATCGATCAGCACCTCCGCTTTCTGGTCGGCGCGCAGGTCGGTGTGCACGTCGAAATGGAACCCTGGTCCCTTCAGTTCAGTAGCCATATTCTCCTCTATCGCATCCCGCTTCTCCGGCCGGCATGTGCCGGGGAGGAACCGGGAGACTAGCTTTCGTAATCGGCATTGATATGAACGTACTCGTGGGTGAGGTCATCGGTCCACACCGTGGCCTGTTCGTCACCGGCGTTGAGATCGATGTCGATGTGCACCTCGCGGGGGGTCATGTCGACTTCGGAGCGGTCGCGTCCCGCGCCCCCATTCTCGCAGATCCTCACACCGTTGACGTCCACGGTGACCTTCTGCGAATCGTAGGGCGCCTCTTCGACGGGCACGGTGCCCAGCGAGGATACGATGCGTCCCCAGTTCGGGTCGTTGCCCGCAATGGCGCATTTGAGCAGGTTCGAGGCCGCGACCGCGCGGGCGCAGGCCAAGGCGGCGCTCTCCGTGGTGGCGCCGGTGACGGTGATGCGCACGTCGTGGCTCGCTCCCTCGCCGTCGCCGATGATCTGCCGGGCCAGCGATGCGCATGCCTTGGCGACCAGGGCGTTGAACTCGTCCGGATCGGGCTCGACGCCGGACGCGCCGGATGCGAGCAGCAGCACCGTGTCGTTCGTGGACATGCACCCGTCCACATCGATGCGGTTGAACGAATGGTCCACCGCGGAGTTCAGCGCAGCCTGCAGCTGACCGGCGCCGACGGCGGCGTCCGTGGTGATGACGCACAGCATCGTGGCGAGCTGGGGGGCGATCATGCCCGATCCCTTGACCATGCCGCCGATGTGGTATCCGTCGCCTTCCAACGATACGGTCTTCGGCTTCGTGTCCGTCGTCATGATGGCGTGGGACGCGTCGCTTCCCGCCTGGTCGTCGTCCGACAGGGCCGCGTACGCGCTTTCCACTCCCGACAGCACATGATCCAGCGGCAGCAGCTCGCCGATCAGGCCTGTGGAGCATACGGCGATCTCGTCGGGCTGCGTCCCGACGAGCTCCGCGACCTTCTTGGCCGTCGCCGCCGATTGCTCGTATCCCGCCTGGCCGGTGCATGCGTTGGCTCCACCGGAGTTGAGGATCACTGCCTTGATATGGCCGTCGGCGACCGTCTTGCGGGACCACTGCACCGGTGCCGCGCAGAATCGGTTGAACGTGAACACGCCGGCCGCGCTGTCGAGCGGCCCCTGATTGACGACCAGGGCGAGATCCTTCTTGCCCTCGACGGAGGAGATGCCCGCCGCGACGCCCGCGGCACTGAATCCTTTGGCGAATGTGACACTCACGGTGCTACTCCAATCTTCGTAAGTCCCTTGTCTTCGGGAAGTCCAAGTGCGACGTTCAGCGACTGCACGGCCTGGCCCGCGGTGCCGCGGTTCAGGTTGTCGATGGCGGCGAAGGCGATGAGACGCCCGGCGTGCCGGTCGGTGACCACCTGCACGTGGGCGGCGTTCGATCCGACGACGTTCGCCGTGGCCGGGAGCGTGCCCGGCTCCAGCAGCACGATGAACTCCTGGCCGGCGTATGCCTTGGCCCACACGTCGTGGATTTCCTCGTCGCTCATGGAAAGCGCCTTGTCGGTCATCTTCGCGCTGACCGTGGCGAGGATGCCACGCGCCATCGGCGCGAGTATCGGCGTGAATCCGAGCGTGAACTCCTCGGCCCGGGCGGCATCCAAACCCGCCGCATGGGCGAAGTTCTGCAGAATCTCGGGGATATGGCGATGCGTGCCGCCCACGCCATAGGGCACGGCGGAGCCGAACGCCTCGGCGGCGAGCAGGTTCGTGCGCTTGAGGTTCTTGCCCGCGCCCGAATACCCCACCACCAGATCGGCGACGAGGTCACGACGTTCCACGAGTCCCTCGGCGATGGCCGGCTGCATGGCGAGCGTAGTCGCAGTCACGTTGCAGCCCGGCCCGGCAATGCGCTTGGCGCCGGGGAGCATGTCGCGCTGACGCGTGTACTCTCCGTCTGCGCTCTTGCCGGTGATCAGCTCGGGCATGCCGTATGTCCAATGGTCGAAGAACTCGCCTCCGTAGAACGCGTCCCACGCGGAGCGCTCCTCAAGACGATGGTCCGCACCCAGGTCGACGACCACGGCACCGGGGTCAAGCTGCGCGGCCAACGCCCCGGACGCGCCGTGGGGCAGCGCCAGGATGATCACGTCATGGCCGTTCAGCACTTCGGCGGTGGTGTCCTCCACCGTCAGATCCGCCAGCTGGGGAATATGCGGCATATGCCGTCCGAGTTTCTGCCCCACCGAGGAATGGCCCGCCACGCAGGTCACCTCGAAGTCCGGGTGGGCGGCAAGGATGCGCAACGCCTCCCCACCCGCGTATCCGGTGGCGCCAGCCACAGCTACCGTATATCTCGCCATATCACGCTCTTTTCATCGAAGACGAACTACGGCGAGTATACATGTTATGCAGTACATTGCATATATTCATTCATCGGCTTGCGTGTCGCAGCACACGTCCCATCACACCGAAACGGAGTCCCCCGACCCGCTTCCGCCCGTGCCGGGCGCCAGCATGTTGAGCATGGCCTGGTACATGTCGTCCATCGATATGCCGTGCATCGTCATCCATATGACGATGATGGTGGTCAGCACGTTGATGACGACGGCCGCGATGGCCAGTCCGCGGCCCCGCGTATGGAAACGACGGGTGCGCCAGATGGCCAGGCAGCCGATCAGCGCGGGCAGCACCGGGAACGAGGACACCAGGGCGAAGATGAACGAGAATATGGCGTAGAAATCCCAATGCCCGTAAATAGGGTTCTGCTGCGGGTCGTTGAGGTCGATGCCGTTGAAATATCGGGGAGGCTCCCGTCGGGGACCGCCTTGGTCGGGCCCACCCTGAGCGGGAGCCGGCCCGGCTCCGAACACGGAGGCCGGCTGAGACGGCGACGGCTGCGCCTGCGGAGCCGGCTGCTCGGGCTGGCCTCCATATACGTAAGGGTTGTAATTCGGCGGAAACTCATCCGCCCTGGCACCATATTCAGGCTCGATGCGCTGACCATATTGCGGCTGGGCCGCAACATGCCGGGACTCGCCCGAACTATCGTCAGACGATTGCGGCTGTTGTTGCGGCTCTGTCATATGCATGTCCTCCATGGTGCCTTTTCGTCGGCGGTCAGGCGCGCAGCTGTGCGCCGATGGCCTCCGCCTTGTCGACGATGGCCTTGCGAATGGCCTCGCTGTCCTCCGCGGACAGTGTCTTGGACGGGGAGCGGAAGGTCACCGCGAAGGCGAGCGACTTCTTGCCCTCTCCCACCTGCTCGCCGGTGAACACGTCGAACAGCTCGATGGATTCGAGGTTGGCGCCGGCCGCCTCGCGGACCACGGCCTCAAGCTGGGCCGCGGTCACCGACTGGTCAACGGTGAAGGCGAGGTCCTGCTTGACGGGCGGGAACGTGGCGATGGGCTTCGCCTGCACGGGCTTGCCGTCAAGCGTGCCGAACAGCGCGGTAAGGTTCAGCTCGAACGCCGCGGAGTGCGCCGGCAGTCCCAGCGCCTCGTTGACACGCGGGTGCAGCTCTCCGACCATGCCGACGACCTGTTCGCCCGCGACGATCTGCGCGGCGCGGCCGGGGTGCCACTGCGAGGGCACATCCTGCGCGGCGGGCTGCCGCAGCTCGTAACGCGCACCCAAACGGTCGCAGACACGGCGAACGGCCTCGACGGCGTCGCTCCAATCGACGGCGCGACGATCGCCGAGCCATCCGGAGTCGACCGCGTTGCCGGTCAGCAGGCCGGCGACGTGCAGCGGCTGATCGGGAAGGCCCGCATCCAGCGCGGCAAGCTGCTCATCGCTGGGGCGTACGCCTCCCGGAAGAGCCGGGATGGCGGGCGCGTTCGGATCCCACAGGTACACGTGGCCGATCTCGTACAGGCGGATGTCTTCGAGGCCTCGGCGCAGGTTGCGCTGCACGGTGGTGGCGAGCGTGGGGAGCACATCACGACGCAGGTACGGGCGGTCGCCGGCCAGCGGGTTGGCGATCTCGACGCTCACCGGCTTGATGACCGCCGGATCATAGGAGAACGCCTTGAAGTCCTCATCGCCGACGAACGGGTAGCTCAGCGACTCGACCATGCCGTATTCGGCAAGCGTGTCTGCGACCCAGCGCTGGCGACGCTGGTCGGGGGTCAGCCCGACCGCGCCCTTGACCGGGGCCGGAGGCACGGTGACGGGGATCTCGTCGTAGCCGACCAGTCGGGCGACTTCTTCGACCAGGTCGCACGGCTCGTTCAGATCGGGGCGCCAGGTCGGCGCGGACACGGAGAACTCGCCGTTGCCGCCACCAGCGACACGGCATCCGACATCGGTGAGGATGTCGCTGATGCGGTTGACGTCCACGTCGAGCCCGGCGACGCGGGCGACCTCGGTGGCCTTGAAGGGGATCGGACGGCGATACATCGTCGTGTTCACGTCGGTCGGGTGCTCGGACGGCTCGCCGTTGCCGAACTTGGTGAGCAGTTCGGCCGCCATCTGCGCGGCCGCGGGCTGCAGCTGCGTGTCGACGCCGCGCTCGAACCGGCGGGACGCCTCGGAGGGGATCTTGTGGCGTCGTGCGGAACGTGCGATGGAGACGCTGTCGAAATGCGCGGCCTCCAGCAGGATGTTCTTGGTGTCCGCAGTGACCTCACCGTACAGGCCGCCCATGACGCCGGCGATGCCGAGAATGCGCGAGCCACGCTTGCCGTCGGGCGAATCGGTGATCAGCAGGTCCTCGACGCTCAGGTCGTGTTCCTTGCCGTCGAGCGTGGTGAGCTTCTCGCCTTCGGCCGCGCGACGCACCACGATCGGCCCTTCGATCTTGTCAAGGTCGTAGGCGTGCATCGGCTGGCCAAGGTCCAGCATCACGTAGTTCGTCACATCCACGGCGAGGGAGATCGAACGCATGCCCGCGCGGATAAGACGGCGGCGCATCCAGTTCGGCGTGTGATTCGTCGGGTCGAACCCGTGGATGGCGCGGGCGACGTAGCGGTCGCAGCCGGTGACGCCGTGAATCGGGTTGTTGTCGTCGACGATGACCTCGATGTCGCTGGAGACGCCGGACTCCGCCGCGAGAGCGGCGGGGGCGCGCTTGTTGAGCTCGGTCACCGGATCGACGAACTTCGCGCCGGTGGAATGATGGTATTCGCGGGCCACGCCGCGGTACGAGAACGCATAGCCGCGATCCGGGGTGATGTTGATTTCCAGGATCGGCTGGTCGAGGTGCAGCAGGTGCATCGCGTCGTCGCCGGGCTTGAGCGCCTTGTATTCCTGGGGCGTGAAGCCGTAGTCGCGCAGCAGGATGATGCCTTCGTGGCTGTCGCCCAGGCCGAGCTCGCGCTCCGAGGCGCACATGCCGTCGGAAACGTGGCCGTAGGTCTTGCGCGGTTCGATCTTGAAATCGCCGGGCAGCACTGCGCCCGGCAAGGTCACGACGACCTTCTCGCCGGCGGCCATGTTCGGTGCGCCGCAGATGATGCCGCGCGGCACCTTCTTGCCGTTCTCGTCGACCGCGTTGTACGCGGAGCCGACGTCGACATGACACCAGTTGATGGTCTTGCCGTTCTTCTGCGGTTCCGGCGTCGCGTCGACGACATATCCGACGACGATCGGACCGGTGACCTGGGAGGCGTGGATCTCCTCCTCCTCAAGACCGACCCTGACCAGGTCCTTGGCCAGCTGCTCGTAGGTGAGGTCAGACGGAACCTCGACGTGCTCCTTGAGCCAATCAATGTCAACCATAGGCATGGGCTTCTCACTCCCCCATCACAAACTGTTCGCTGAATCGCACGTCGCCCTCAACGAGGTCGTGCATGTCGTTGATATCGGAACGCAGCAGCAGCGTGCGTTCCATGCCCACACCGAACGCGAAACCGGTGTACTCCTCGGGGTCGATGCCCGCGGACTTCAGCACGTTCGGGTTCACCATGCCGCAGCCACCCCATTCGAGCCAGCCCGCGCCGCCCTTCTTGTCGGGGAACCACAGGTCGAGTTCGGCGCTCGGCTCGGTGAACGGGAAGTAGCTCGGGCGCAGACGCGTCTTCGCCTCGGGGCCGAACATGGCCACGGCGAGCTTGTCGAGCACGCCCTTCAGGTCGGCCATCGTCAGGTGCTTGTCGACGGCCAGAGCCTCGCACTGGTGGAACACGGGGGTGTGCGTCGCGTCGAGCTCGTCGGTGCGGAACACACGGCCCGGGCTGGCGATGTACAGCGGGACGCCGCGGGTCAGCAGGGCACGCACCTGATCGGAGGAGGTCTGCGTGCGCAGCACCATGTTGGAGCCGACGAAGCCGGCCGCGTCATGGGCCTGGTTGCCCTTGACATAGAAGGTGTCCTGCATCTGGCGGGCGGGATGATCCGGGCCGAAGTTCAGGGCGTCGAAGTCATACCATTCGGTCTCCACCTCGGGGCCGGCGGAGATCTGCCATCCCATGGAGATGAACAGGTCCTCGACGTCCTCCATGAGCTTGGCCAGCGGGTGGCGGGCGCCGAGCGGGCGACGGTTGACCGGCAGCGTCATGTCGACGGTCTCGGCCTCCAGCGCGCGCTGCTCCTCCTGCGCCTTGAGCTCGGCCTCCTTGGGGCCGAACGCGCGGCCGAAGTCGGCGCGGAGCTTGCCCATAAGCTTGCCGGCTTCCTTCTTCTGATCGACCGGCAGCGACCCGATGGCTTTGCTGGCCTTGGTCATCGCCGATTCGGCACCGGCGTATTGCGTTTTGATGGCTTTGAGCTCCTCCAAGCTGGAGGCGTTCTGAATCTTGCTGATGCCCTCGGCGACCGCATCGGTCACTGACTGGGCATCGAAGAGAGCATTGTCTGCCACGAGAACCCTTTCGTCCTACCTACAACTACCGAAACTACCGGTTTATCTGCGCCAAAAATCAAATAATCCAAGCGTTTACCGAGTTCACATTGTCCCTATATGGCTCGACATAGCCATACTCATGAGCATGATCGCGGCGCTGGTCGCCAGATTCAGCGACTCGGCCTTGCCATAGAGCGGAATGCGCACGATGTCGTCGCACCTACCCAGCAGACCCGGCTCAAGTCCGCGGGCCTCGTTGCCGAAGATCACGGCCTTGCCCACCCCGGAGAGATCCTGGTCCCTCAGCGCCTCGGGCAGCTCCCTTGGCTCGCGCCCGTCCGTCCCGTAGACGTCGGCGGCGACGGTGCGGAGCACCTTCTCGCCGGCCCATCCGAAGAACTCGTCCACGCCCATCGTCATCACGGGGATATGGAACAGCGAGCCCGCGGTCGCGCGGATCACCTTGGGATTGAGCATGTCGACGCAATCGTCGACGAACACCACGGCATCGCATCCGGCCGCGTCCGCCGCACGGATAACCGTGCCCGCGTTGCCGGGGTCGCGCACCTGCCAGAACGCCGCGACGAACGGCTCTTCGGGCAATTGCGTCCCCTGCGCCGTCGCGCGCACCGCATCGGCGTCGCCGACCGCCGCAATGCCCTGGCAATCGGGGCTGATGCGGCGCATCACCGCCTCGCTCGCCGGATGCACATATATACGGTGTTCCTGGGATCGCTCGACGATGGACGTCAGCGTCTCGCCTGCGATCCGCGGCCCGTCCGGCCCGTCCGCGGCCTGCACATAAAGGTCACGGACGGCGTCGGGCATCCACGTCACCGCCTCGCGAACCGACTGGGGGCCCTCTATCAGGAAACGACCGAAACGCTCCCGGGTGCGGCGGTTGGCAAGATCGGCCACCTTGCGCACGCGGTCGGCCTTCATGTTGTCTATCATTCTGGAATCGATCGGCATACTGCAACTGTACGCGCCAAGCGATACAGCGGTGCCTGGCGCCACGATTCGGCCGGCTCGCCGCGTGCGTCTCTAACACTGGACTAAGAAACGCTGTCAAACATCGACTATGGCCGGCGAACGGGTAACGTTGCCACTATGCAAATGTTGTTCACAGCCCGTAGGGTCTCCTGCGTCGTGCCTTCTGCGCGGTCAGACCGCACCATCTTCGAGAATCTGTCGTTCGACGTCGATCGCGGCCAGATCGTCGATCTGGTCGGCCCGTCCGGTTCCGGCAAGAGCAGCCTGCTGACCGCCTTCGCGCTGCTCAACCCCCATGCCGACGGCACGTTCACGCTGGACGGCGCGGACAGCTCATCGTTCTCGCTGCAGCAGTGGCGGAGGAACGTCGCGTATCTGCCGCAGAAGCCCATGCTGATGGGAGACAGCGTCGCCGACACGATTCGGCTTCCCTGGACGCTGGCCGTGCGCAGAGCGGACGAGGCGAGTGCGCCCGACGACCATGCGGCCACCGGCAAGAAGACTTCCGCGAGACGCGGCAGGTTCAGCCGGCTGTTCCGCTCCGAACAGTCGCAGGCGAAGCTGGCGCTACCCGACCAGCTCATTCGCAATACGTTGGACGCCATGGGATGCGAGGATATCGACCTGGCCCGTGCGCCGCACGACCTTTCCGGCGGTCAGGCGGCCCGCGTCAGCCTCGCGAGGACGCTGCTGACCCGCCCGGCCGTGCTGCTGGCCGACGAGGTGGACGCAGGCCTCGACGACGACAACGCGGACAAGGTCGCCTCGATCATGGCCAGCGCGGCCGCCAGGGGCATGGCCATCGTGCGCATACGGCACCGTCCGCCCGACGGCCGAGCCACACGCATCGTCACACTGTCCTCAGGGAGGCTGTCATGAGCGGCAACGGTTACGTGATCGATAATTGGGGCCTTCTGGTCGCGCTGCTGATGGTGGCGGTCGCGGCGCTCGTCTCCGAGCTCATGCGCATCAGCATCGGCAAGACGCTGATGTGGTCGGCGATACGCGCGCTGGTGCAGCTGTGCGTGATGGGCGTGATCATCGGGTACGTGATCCGCTCCAACAACCCGTGGCTGGTGTTCGGCGTCATCGCGGTGATGCTGGTCGCGGCCGTGCAGATCACACTCTCCCGCGCCAAGGGCATCCCGAAGGGGCTCGCCGGCCCGGTACTGCTCAGTCTGGTCATAACCATGCTGCTGATGATCTCGCTGGTGACCGAGCTGGTGGTGCGCCCGCACCCCTGGTATGCGCCGCAGCTGGTGGTGCCGCTTACCGGCATGCTGCTGGGCAACACCGTGTCGGCGCTCGCCGTCGGCCTGAGCCGGTTCTATGAGAGCATGAACGAGCGCCGCGACGAGGTGGACACGCTGCTCGCCTTGGGCGCCACCCCGTGGGAGGCCGCCCGTCCTTCGATCGTCTCGTCCATACGGCTGGGATTGCTGCCCACCACCGCCTCTCTGGCGTCGTGCGGCATCGTGACCATCCCCGGCATGATGGCCGGCCAGGTCATCGCCGGCGGAGACCCGCTGAACGCGGCGAAATACCAGTTCGTCGTGCTCGCCGCCATCGCCGCGCTCACCCTCGTGGCCGACGCGCTCATCATGACGATGACCTATCGGACCTGCTTCACCGACAAGGACCAGTACAAGCCGCCCGAGGATCGCTGAGCCGACGGGCGCGCAGAAGCGCGACTTGCATTGCCGCTGAGCCGGCGGAACTCATCCAGCTCAGCGGTAACTGCGTTCTATGAGGATGTCGGAGACGGTCAGGTTCGCGTCGTTGACCAGATTGAACAGGATCACTCGGGCCAGTTCGCCCGGATCCATGAAGGTGTGCTGCTTCTCCTCCGACACGTAGTCGCGGCTGTCGCGGTAGAACGCGGTGTCGATGCCGGCCACGAACCAGCCGTCGGCGATCAGCTGTTTGGTCAGCTCGTATCCCAATCCCAGTGCACTACCAGTGACGATAGCGATGTTGCGGCCGTTCGAGTTCGTTATATCATGCTCCGATCCCCCATACAATGTATGGTCAGAGTATCGGACCATTCAGCCCCCCCCGCCGCACCGGCCACCCGATTGGTCCCGCGCAGATCCCCGTCAGCCGGCGAACTGCGCGGCGGATGCCGGGTACCACCGCGCGAACGACGCGATGTTCTCCTCGCCGTCCCCGTGCACCGCGGCACGGACCGAAGCCAGCCGGACGGCCATCCGGGCACGGACGACGGCATAATACCGGGCAAGCCATCCATTGATCAGTTCCATCATGCGAGTCATCACACTCACCTTGCCTTTCCATCAGGGTGTTTCAAGGATGCAGACGGTCACATGAACGACAAAATATCAATTTCGTCATTCTCGCGATGTCCGAATCATCGATTGAGTCCCTCTCCTGCAGCAAGAAGAACTGATATCTACGATAGGGATGGAATGTAACGACGACACCGGCGCAATGATACTTTTGCGCATCAAAAGAAATATAGTATTTTCATATACGTTACATCACGCAGAGAGCGGCAATGGGGCACTCCGGTGCACAGGCGGCGCGACCGGCCCGGAACCTGGCAGGGCGGGCAGGAAGACCATCATTCTCGTCGGATCTTTCGGAGCGGATCGACTACAACATCCCCGACCTGCCCATATATGCCAGACGGGACGCATTGTCGTCGTTCCCGGACTACCGCTGCCCATGTCACTGGCATCGCGATCTGGAATTCATCCATGTCATCAGCGGTCAGATGCAATATTTCGTCAACGGCGCCATAGTGACGCTGGAAGCCGGCAACGGATTGGTCGTCAATTCGAGCCGGCTGCATTACGGGTTCTCGCCGCAGCAGAGGCAATGCTGGTTCACCTGCGTGGTGGTCGACCCAGAACTGCTTGAGCTGCTCGGCGCGGATGAGCGGGTTTTCGTCGGCGAGCTACTTCATCAACGTGTTCCGACGGCGGCGAGGCGTCACTCCGCGCGTCTGGCGTGAGTCACGCTGCGTGGGTCGCGTCACTGTGCGAGGGTCATGTCACCGTGCGAGGGGGCACGCAACGTGACGTAACCCTCGCACGGTGACACGCCCCACGCACAGTGACATACCTGACAGCGGCCACGAACCCGCTACAGGATGTCGGGGTCGTCCCTGTCGATGGTGCCCGTGGCCTTACCGATGGCCTTGAGCCCGTGGTAGGCGACGAGGATGACGACCGTGCCGATGGCGATGCCGTTGAACTGCACACCCTGGAACGCGAACGTGAAATCGGCGATGCCGATGATCATCACGATCGCGGCGACCATGATGTTGAGCGGCTTATCGAAGTTGACCTTGTTCTCCACCCAGATGCGCACACCGATCATGCCGATCATGCCGTACAGCAGAGTGGTCACGCCGCCGAGCACGCCGCCGGGAATCGTGTTGATGACCGCGCCGAACTTCGGGCACAGGCTCAGCAGCAGGGCGAATGCGGCCGCGCACCAGTAGGCGGCGGTCGAATACACCTTGGTCGCGGCCATCACGCCGATGTTCTCGCCGTACGTGGTGGTGCCGGAGCCGCCGCCGAAGCCGGCGATTGCGGTACCGAGGCCGTCCGCGAACAGCGCGGTGCCCATATGCCCGTCATAATCGCGCCCAGTCATCTGCGCCACAGACTTGACGTGGCCGACGTTCTCGGCGACCAGCACCAGCACGACGGGGATGAACATCGGCAGGATCGAGAAGTCGACCTGCGGAAGATGGAATTTCGGAAAGCCGATCCATGCCGCGTCGCCGATGGCCGAAAAGTCGACCTGACCGCGGAAGCATGCGTACACATAGCCGACGATCACACCGAGCAGGATGTTCAGACGTCCGACAAGACCGCGGAACAGCACGGCGATGAGCAGCACGGCGAGCAGCGTCACCAGGGCGGTGTCCCAGCCCTTCTGCCAGTTCGACCACACGCTGGGAGCCAGGTTGAAGCCGATGATCGCGACGATGGCGCCGTTGACGACCGGCGGCATGATGATGTCAATCCACTTCGCGCCGGCGAAGTGGACGGCCACGCCCACCAGGGCGAGCAGCAGGCCTGTGACCATGATGCCGAAGCTGGCGGCCGGAATGCCCTTGCCCGCGGAGGCGACGGCGGCGATCGGGGCGATGAACCCGAACGACGATCCCAGGTAGCTCGGCAGCATGTTCTTGTTGATGAGCAGGAACAGCGCGGTCGACATCGCGGTGAAGAACAGCGTCGTCGACGGGTCGAAATGTGTCAGGATCGGCACCAGGAACGTCGCGCCGAACATGGCGATGACGTGCTGGGCGCCGATGCCGATGGTACGGGTCCAGGTCAGTCGCTCATCGGGCTCCACGACCTCGCCGGGCGCGAGCGTCTTGCCGTCGCCATGCAGTTTCCATGTGAACAGGTTTCCCATCACGAACTCCTTCGGTTCTCTCAGGTGGCACATCCATGCAGCCATGTGCCGCGTTGAGGCCATTGTAACCCGTTCGCCCACCGTTGTGATGACGAGCCACGTGCGGCGCGCGACTCGTCATGCGCGGCCCGTGAGCGCCGTGAGGCGCCTCGTGCCGTCACAGGTGCGGGTCGACCGAATGCACCACGTCGACGAGGTCGCCGTTCGAGAGCAACGGGCGCTGGAATTCGCGCCACGGATCGACGCGCACTTCCCAGCGTCCGGTCGACTCGTCGAACACCGGGCGCGCGGTCTGCTCCCAGCGCACGCGCGGCGACGTGCGACCGGTGGCCGGGTCTCGCCGCGAATAATGCAGGCACGTGCAATTGGTGATCGCCCATGCCGGGTCGTCGGCGCGGCGCATGAACTCCTCGTCCGACAGGTCCTCCAGGGTGAGCATCAGCGCGAGCATGAAGTCGCCGTGTGTGACGGCGACGACGGATTCCGCCTCAGCACGCCGGTTGAGCGACGTGAGCAGGTTATGCACGCGGTTCTCCGACACGTCGGCAATAGACTCGCCTGCCGGCGGACGCCAGTACAGCGGGTCGGTGCGCTTGAACATCCAGTTGCGCGCGTAGTTCGTGCGGAAATCGTCCTGCGTGATGGTGTTGATCTCGCCCCAGGAGCGTTCGCGTAGCACGCGCGTCTCCTCCCACTTGGCTTTCGGCAGCGCCATCGTCGCGGCGGTTTCGCGCGTGCGTACGTATGGCGAGACCAAATACCGGTCGAACAGCTGCTGTTGCGCGACGAGCCAGCGGCCGATGCAGTCGGCCTGCTTGCG
>OBWW01000834.1_pt1 | contig 18427 bp, 19 predicted proteins | sample 1538091 | NCBI WGS metagenome assembly OBWW01 (sample SAMEA2580125, study PRJEB22360) | human gut metagenome | biome: human gut; feature: human-associated habitat; material: faeces | place: Denmark | collected 2008/2010 | reverse complement strand
CAGCCACTGTGGACGGCGCCGAATATACGCCGATGGAACGTTTATAGGATTTGGTATCCAGCTTCTCCTCCAGTCCGGCATATATCACATAACCGCACTCCGCCCGCCGGGACGCCACTTCTGCCTTTACCTCCTCCTCGTCACGGCACAGATAGAAACGGAACATTCCCGCATCCTCTCCTCTCGGCCGGTTCACAAGGCTGTCCGCCAGGGCATCACCCAGCGTGTTCTCCCCGCTCTCTTCCACACTGATGGCTATGCTTATGTCCTGGCTTCCCTTTTTCTGGGCCTGGCCGGCTGCCAGCACCCCGGCGGGAAGGAGCAGGAGGATGAAAAGAAAGGACCATTTTCTCATATATCGTTTGCATGACAGAAAAAACCACATAGCGACCCGCTTCATTCCCTGACCACCTCCGCTCCCACGCTGAGCAGAAACCCGGCCATGGCCAGGACTGCCAGCTTTATAAATACTGCCAGGCTAAAAGAAGATGTGACCACCAGCTTCATACCCTCCATCAGCACATAGGTGGGCAGAAACGGCGCTGCAGCCCGGAAGGTGGTGGGCAGGAATACCAGGGGAAGAAATCCCCCGGACAAAAAGTGCATGGCAGTCACCGCCAGAAACAGCAGCATGACACCGCCCATCAGGCTTCCGGCCGCCTGGTAGAGGAACACCACCAGGGACGCGGCCCCCAGGCAGACCAGGGCTGCCAGCCCGGGCAGGCTGAATTCTATCAGCCCCGCAAAAGACGCTCCCAGGGCCGTACACAGGGCCACCGACAGAAACAGCATCCCCACCCCTAAAATCCTGGCTGCAACCAGAGTCCCCTTCCCCACTCCTATAAGGGCCAGCTGACCCTTCATGGACGCAGATCCGGAGGCAAGATAGGCTGATACGGGAATGGCGCAGAGAAGCAGAAACAGTACAGCCGTGCTGATGCCGTAAAAGTGAATCGTATCCACGTCCCCTGTGGCGCTGACTCTTACATTCTTAAAGTAGTCCATGCGCGGCAGGCTGTAACCCATATAAATCCGGTTCAGGTCCGTCTCCAGGCTGCTCACCGAATCCGCCATGCCGTAAAGGTACAACAGTTCGTCCCCCGCGTAGATTCCCGCCTGGCTGGCTCCCAGAGTAGAGGCTCCTGCATCAGTCAGTTCTTTGAAAATGCGGCTTTCCAGACCCGCTCCCTTTGGCAGCAGAATTTTTACCGGAGTATTGGTTCCATTCATAATATCCTGCACAAATCCCTCCGGCACCTCCATCACTGCGTACAGTTTTCCTGCTTTCAGCTTATCCAGGCATTCTTCTTTATTCATATATTCAAAATCGCAGATGCTCTTGACGCTTTCCAGCGAACTGACCATGGCCAGTGCCTTCTTCGCCACAGCATCGCCTTCAGGAAGCACTACCCCTACGGTAATCCTCCCTGACGATGTTTCCCCATACAGCATCCTGGCTGACAAAAGGGCAATCGTACCCGCTAAAAGTAACAGCACGATTGCCCCTGCAAAGATGTGGGGAAGCTTTTTACATGCTCGTTTCAACTCAAGCCTGAGATAAACCAGACGTGCAGACATATCTTCCCATTCCTTTTATCTTATTAATACATGGATACTCCCATCTGGCTGCCTAATCCCATGACGCCAAACAGCATTTCCATCCCTACATTGGTCCAATCCTCTTCCGTGGCAGACAGCACATCCATGGTCTCGCCCTCTAAAGGACTGATTTCGCCTTCCAGCGGCTGATAGTAGTATTCACCGCTGAGAACCACATTCACGGAATCATCCATAATGGATGTCTCCAGAGAATCAATGTTCACATGGACGGATTTTCCCTTTTCCAGCTGGTCCACTGCGCCTGTAGCGGAAATCTTCACAAGCTGTGAGCCATTTCCTCCTACCTCGCCTGACAGGTGGTAGCTTCCATCCTTGGAATCATATGTACTGGTGTATGTAAAGTTATATGTCTCATCACCGGGAACAGTCAAATCCAGGGAAAGGTCGCTGGTCAGCACGCTCTTATCGTAGGTTCCCTGCTTCACCATATCAATGCTCACCGTATCCGTGGCATCCTCCAGTGTAATGCTGGCCAGGGCATTCTGAGTCAGATAGGCGCCGCCCTGAAGCTGGCAGCTAAAGGTCACTGCAATATATCCCTCTTCGGAAACATCTGTATTCTCCACATAGAGATTGGTGGAGCCTTCCACTGCTGCCAGGCGTCCCTTCTTATCCACATAAACCGTCATGTTTACATCGGTCAGAGCCTTGTCCAGATATTCTATCATCTGATCCACCAGTTTCTTTGCCTCCTCGTAGGACTGCTGCTGCATCTCCTCCGCGGACATGGTTCCGGTCCCTGACATGGTTCCGCCCATAAGCTCGCTCATCTTAACGGTAGTCTCCAGCTGACGCATAAAATCTGCTTTCAGGGTCTCATCCTGAAGGAAGAAATCAGAGGACTGACGAAGGAATTCAATCATGGAATCCTTGCTGACAGTTACATTATATCCCTTGCAGCTTACCTGGGCGCCGTCTATGGTGTAGGTTCCCTTAGCGGCCTTTTCAACTGTCAGGGCAGCCTTGAAATTCTCCTGGGCCTTGCATCCTTCTTTATAACGGTTAATCAGCGCCTCCACGTCAAAGGGCTGTCTGCCTTCTGTCTGTGCTTTTTCAGCCTCGTCCATCAGCTCTGAGAAATAAGCGGCCATGCCTTCCACATCCACGCCGTTCTGCTCCAGCAGTGGTCCCACGGTAGGCGAATTCTTAATACGCTCTGCCAGTCCCTCTCCCAGGTCCACGGTAAACACCTTGGCGGACAGCTCCGGAACCGCAAGCATCAGGGTATCATCCCCATAATATGCGTTCAGATTGGCAAGGTCCATGCCGCTGTAGATAACTCCCATGTTGAAGAAGCTCCTGCCGTTGGTCTTGTCGTCCTTTGCCTCAAAGCGCAGGCCGCTTCCTGCATAAGCATTGACCGTCGCATCCGAGCAGCTGTCCATCTTAAGTGTCAGGCCGCCCTGGCTGTCTGCTGTCTTCACTGTCTCAGCAAAGTCCTTCAGGCCGAACAGCTCCTCAGAAGGGTAAACCTGTCCTTCCGGGAATACATTTTCAAAAGCGTCAATGACCACCTGCTTAGGATCCTTTGTGGTCATCTTCACATAGGCCAGCGCTGCAACGGCAATGACAGCGGCAATAGCGACGACCGCAGCCAATATCTTGATAAACTTCTTATTTGGCTGGGGCTCTTCCGGCACAGTCACTGCTGCCGGAGCCGGTTCCTCTGCTTTTACTGTCTCCGCTTCGGCCGCAGGTTCCTCTGCTTTTACTGCCTCTGCGCCGGATGCCGGTTCTTCCGACTTTACCGCCTCCGCGCCGGACGCCGGTTCCTTGTCTGCCGGCTCCGGGCCGTTGTTTTCCGGTGTCTGATCCTCATGTTCCATCGGAGCCCCGCACTGGGTACAGAATTTCACATCTGCTTCCTGCTCTGCTCCACATTTGGTACATTTCATATTTCTCTCTCCTCCCTTGTAAAAGGATCCTTCCGCTGCCTTAAATGCTGCTACGGCTGCCCTTTTGTTATGAATCTATCGAAATTGGCTAATCAGCTCTTTTGCCGACAGTCCACATTCGATTTCCCTTAAAACCCCGCCTTTTAGTATGCACATCCTGGTACACAAGGCCAGCTCCGCCAGCTCATGGGACGTCAGTATAACAGCCCCGCCCGAAGCCATATATTCCCTGAGATAATTCCGGATAATTTCCTTACACTCCAAATCCAGGGCAGCCCCCGGCTCATCCATAATAAGAACAGGAGCATGATTGGACAGGGCGCATGCTATGCTGAGCCGCTTCTTCATCCCGCCGGAAAGCTTTCCCGCTGTACGATCCAGCATGCGGTCCACACCCAGCATGGAAGCTGCTCCGTCCTTTAAATCCGATTCCATCTGCTTTCTGCTTCCCCTGTACCACAATAGCAGGTTGTCCCTTACTGTCAGTTCCTCCATAAGAGGATTCTCCTGGGGCACATAAGCCGCCTCCTCCGCAAATACCCGCGGATGGCCCGACGCCTCCCTGCCGTTATATAAGATGCTGCCCCGGTCCGCTTTCTGAGCACCTGCCAGAATGGACAAAAGAGTCGTCTTGCCGCAGCCGTTATACCCCACAATGCCCACACATTCTCCCGGAGCCACTGTCAGGTCCGCTCCCGCTAAAATATTCTGTCTGTGATAGGACTTATAAATTCCTGATATCTCCAGCATCGCCGCAATCACTCCCGTAAAAACAATATATGATACAGGACTCAGTGTACCATATATTGGGAGGGAATGCAAAATAATAATTATTAACGATTCCTTAACTATACCATAATGACAGTAACGTTTTTTCGTTGTTTTCAACGTTATCTGTAATGTTTTAGTACTGTTTTTTTAATGTTTCTGTATCGGGTACGCAGGCAAATTCACAGCTGGCAATATGTGGATTTGGCGGAAAAACCAAATGCAAAACAGAAAGGTACCTTCTCCTGAATATTTTCCGCCAATCATACAAAAACTACGATGGACAGGAGGTATCACCATGGCAAAAGCAGGAATGAGAAGGCCCAGCCCTTACGACGCTGATAATCACGGAACCGAGAACCACCACAAAATGAACCATCCCAAAAATGAGCAGGCCCAGGTTCCCGAAATCCAGGGGGCTGCCAAAAACGGAAACGCCAAAGCAGGCCCTATCAATGCTCCCAACTGGGCAAGAGATGATTATAAAACAGGAGAGCATTAAAGGCATGGAAAGGCGGGCCTGGCCACATCCGGCGCCCGCCTGTATCAAATCAAAGTTTCATTTTTTGTTCATAGCATCACCCATACGGTTTACAGTCATCCCATTTAACCTAATGCTCCCAGCTCCGCCGCTCTGTACAGCGCCGCCACATGTACGGCCTGTTCTACCCCGCCTTCCCTCAGCAAACGCTTCACTTCCTCCCCCTCCAACTCCACTACCTCCAAAGCCTCTGTCTCATCCAGATTCTGGGGTGCGGCCGGGAATACATTCCTGGCCAGGTAGCACTGGGCATAGCTGGTGCAGTTGCTGGCATTCGGAGCGATTTTGAAGAGGAATTCCAGACTCCCTGCCTTGTATCCGGTTTCCTCCAGCAGTTCTCTGGCAGCACCGTCCCTTGGATCCTCTCCTGCCTCGATGCATCCCGCCGGAAGCTCCAGAAGCACCTTCTCCACGCCGTGGCGGTACTGGCGCACCATTATCACCCTGTGCTCGGGCGTTACCGCCACCACCACCGCAAAATCCGGCAGATGATTGACATAAAAGGGGGCAATGACCATGCCGCCCGGCAGCTGGCAGGTGCTGGCGCGCATATCAATCCATGAATCCTTAATTACAGTTGTCTCATCCAGTATTTTCCATGAAAGATTCCTATTCAGTTTCTCATCTTTATTATCCGCCTTCTTCATTGTCTCTCTTTTTCTCCCTTACTTTCCTGCGGTCTGACTTTCCATGAACAGCCTCACTGCCATAACCCGTCCTCCAGAGCCGCCATCATCAGGACCAGATGCAGATTCATAGCTGCTGTCTTATCGTCAATATAGTGGACATCCCGCTCCATCTTCACCCGCCCCGGCAGCAGTTCCATTGCATCAAACAGGTCCTTTGCCGCTTTCCGCGACTGGTATTGTACATATGCATCCTTAATCATTGCCCACAACCTCCTTTGGTTATTATAACGCTTGGAGGATGCTTTTTCCCTTATTTACTGCCGGGAATCCGCCGGGTATACCGCGCTTTCACCGCACTGTTTCCCCGCGGACAGACTGTTTCCCACCATGCCGGCCACAATCACCGCAATTCCGGCCAGTCCCGCCGGCTCCGGAACTCTGTCCTTTAGCAGCAGGATTCCTCCCAGCAGGGTAAATACCACCTCACCGCACTGGGTAGCCTCTATCACTGCCAGATGGCGCGGATTCTCTTTTACCAGGTCCGTGGCCTTAAAGAACAGGATCGTTGCAATAACACCTGAAAACAGAGCCACGCACAGCGACTGGAATACCTGTCCGCGGCCTGCCGGCCCAGCTTTTACCCAGGCCCAGCCAGACATGAAAATCCAAAAGGGCATGCTGCACAGTGTCATGCCGTAAACCCGTTCCAGGGTGGTCATGCCTGCCGGACAAAGCGCCATCATTTTGCGGTTTCCCAGGGGATAGGAAAATGCCGCCACCAGTATGGGTGCCAGCGTAAAGAGCACAGTCCTCACCTCCATCCGCTTCAGATGAGGTACCTGCATCATAAATGCGCCTGCCAGTACGAGAACAGACCACCCCAGGTTCCGGATTGGTATTCTTTTTCCAAATAACGGCGTCAAAAGCACGCCAGCCACTATGGTCAGCTGCCAGGTAGCCGCTGCCAGCCAGGATTCCCCCAACACGGATCCGAAGGTAAGAGGTGCGTAAAACAGTCCGAAACCCACCGTACTCCATACCAGCCATGAGACAGGCGCCTCTTTTACGGCGCTCCACACCCTGCCCGCCGAGGGGCTCCCTGCCAGCATAATCCACAATATGGGAAATGTAAACAGATACCTGAGGCTGGCCGCCCACATCCAGTATCCTCCGGCCAGATTCATGCTTCTGTTCAGGATAAAGGTAAACGCAAAGAAAAAGGATGCCAGAATCCCGTATATCAGCGCTTTCTTCAACTCATTCTCCTCCCTTTTATGAAACAGCCGCGAAAAGTCCGTTTCAAAAAAGAGGGCACTGCAGCTTGTCCTGCAATACCCTCTTGTAATCCTATATCAATTCTAAGTTAAGCAATCTTGGACTTAGCCAGCTCAGCTAACTTTGCAAATCCCTCTGCGTCATTGATAGCCATTTCAGACAGAACCTTACGGTTTAAGTCAACCTCAGCTAACTTTAAGCCGTACATGAACTTGCTGTAGGACAGGCCGTTGATACGTGCTGCAGCGTTGATACGTGCAATCCACAGCTGTCTGAACTGTCTCTTTCTCTCTTTTCTGCCTGCATAGGAGCTGGTCAGGGCACGCATTACAGACTGCTTTGCAATCCTGTACTGCTTGGAACGGGCGCCTCTGTAGCCCTTAGCCATCTTTAAGACTCTATTGTGTTTCTTCTTTGCATTTAAACCGCCTTTTATTCTTGCCATCGGTAATTCCTCCTTCTACAATTCAAACTTACAGATATGGTAAAATCTTCTTCATTACCTTTGAGTTGGTAGCATCGGTAACGATATCTTTTCTAAGATTTCTCTTCCTCTTAGTGGATTTCTTAGTTAAGATGTGAGACTTGTAAGCTTTATTGCGGACTAACTTACCGGTTCCTGTCTTTTTAAAGCGCTTTGCTGCTGCTCTGCTGGTTTTTAACTTTGGCATTGTAAATTTCCTCCTTAAAACTTTCTATTTTAACGTTTTGCAGTTAAAAACATAACCATGCTTCTTCCTTCAACTTTGGAGGGTTTATCTATAACTGCGATATCCTTTAAACTCTCAGCGAAATCATCCAGGATGTATTTGGACTTGAACATATGGGCCATCTCACGACCGCGGAAACGAAGTGTCACCTTCACTTTGTCGCCCTTCTCCAAAAACTTTCTGGCAGCTCCCACCTTGGTGTTCAAGTCGTTGGTGTCAATGTTGGGTGACAAACGAACTTCCTTTATCTCGATTACCTTCTGTTTCTTCTTGGCTTCTTTTTCCTTGCGTGCCAGTTCATAACGGTACTTGCCATAGTCGATAATCTTACATACCGGCGGCTTTGCCGTAGGTGCAATCTTCACCAGGTCAAGCTCTGCTTCCTGAGCCATCCTCAGTGCCTCTTTTCCCGGCACGATGCCTAACTGCTCCCCGTCCTCGCCAATCAGCCGTACTTCCTTGTCTCTGATTTGCTCGTTAATCATTAATTCGCTAATAGTCGTACACCTCCAAATAAGTCATGTTGTTCTGGAATCGGCATGCCCCGTTCTTTCCCTGTAGGGCAAAAAATAAAGCGGACAGCCTGGCTATCCACTTCCTCATATAAAACCATCTGCTGCCCTATCTCACACGGAAACTCCCTGAAATAATACAGCACATCGTTTCATCTATGAACCCGGGTCACATGTTCGTGCCAGGGTGAGGCGGATACCTGCTTTCCTGTCAGTCGTTCTCACAACTTATATTAATCTACTACATTTGATCGTATTTGTCAACTCTAATTTTAAAACTTTTCTTATGATTTCTTATAATGCTTTTCTTCTAAACCTTTATAACCCCTTCTACAGTCTTCGGCAAAAGGGCGGGGACGCCTTCCGGTTCCCCGTAAGACGTCCCCGCCCATCCTGTCCTGATTCTGAATCTATCTGGCCTTAAAGGTACTGCACCTGGTCTCCGTGCACTCGCAGGCACCGTCACCGCTTATATCAATGCGCTCAGCGCTGCAGCGGTGCTCCTCATTGTAGACACATTTTACTGCGTCGCAGGCAATCTCCAGCCTTGTCTCAGGGGTCTTGAACAGGTTGGTGAACTTGCCTCCCTTGTTCTCGTCAAAGCTTGCACAGCAGGTCTGCTCTGCCGTCTTAGCCTTGTTGCCATCCACCGCAATGGCCGCCTTACAGCAGCAGTTGTCAGCGTTGTGCAGGCAGTTCTTTACACTACATTCCAGCTTGGTCATAGTCCTTACCTCCTTCTCCTGGTCTTCATTCTTACCAATGACAAGGATAGTATGTACGGATTATAATTTTTGATTCATAAGCCGCAGGGCTTCAATGCATTTTCCTTCACTGCCGTCCATGTTATAAAGCTCTCCCCTGGTCACAAAGGTATATACCTGGATATCGTCCACATAGGCGCCTTTGCCGCCGCTTACGCTGATGGTAACATCAGAAGGCTGGCAGTTGCTGAATTTAAGCTCTACCTTCCGCTCCTCCTTCACGTCCACGGTCCTTGTCTGGGATCCCATGCGTATGGTCAGCCTGCATTTTTCCTCTGCCCCTGTCCTCAGCTTCACATAGGTATCCTTGCCTGTGTTGCCGGTCATCCGGCCGCCCAGGTTCTGGTATATATTTCCGCCCGACGGAATCATTGCGGATTTTCCGGTCTCATCCTCCGCAATGTAGCTTCCTCCGGAAAAACGCCATCCGTCCATACCGAGTGCAAACTGGGCATTGAACAGCTTATTATCCCCATAATCCCGGTAGGTCCAGATGCCGTACCCCATGGTAGAATTTTTAAGAATGGGAGCAACGCCATCCAGGTACAATGATTTCTCATCATCCCGCAGCTGGGCATTGTGCTCGTATCCAACTGTATTGTCCGTAAACAGGAACTGGTCCAGATACACAGGCTTGCCTCCGCTGTACACATGAAGCCGGTTCAGGAACACGGGAATCTTTTCCAGTGCTTCCGCTGCCGTCACGCGCTCATGCTCATTCATAAAGCCCATGGGAATGCCGTACATTGCGCTGGTATAGGCGGCGCTGCCGCTGGGGAAGGTGGAGGAATGCATAAAGCCCTCTTGGCTTCCGTCCTTGTGCTCCACCGGGTCCACATCCAGGCGCACTTCCATGGACAGACCGGGAAACACCGTCTGGCTGTCAGCCAGAAGTTCATTTAAAAACTGGTCGTAAAACCCATAAAATACACTTCTGGCCTGGGAATCCCTGGCCGGAAAATACAGGTCGTCATAACTGGCCAGCTCATGGCCGTACATTTCCTCCAATTCCTCCAGCTCATAATTTTCCATGGCGTAATCCACATATCCGAAGGCTTTGGCCATGCTGCGCCCCTTTACCCCGTTTCCCAGGGACGCGCTGGAATCCGTAAAGTTCCAGAAGTCCTCCCATGTCAGGAACCCTCCGCAGAAATTCTCATGGGAGGATGCCGCCTGGTACAGGCGGCCCACATATTCCAGCCAGGCAGACCGCTCTGTCCCCTCCTGCATCAGCCCCTGGTACCGGTCCATCACATTGCCGCCCCCGCAGTAATCCCAGGTATATCCCACCCTCAGCATCACACTCAGTCCCTGGGCGGCAGCTGCATCCATAACACGGTCCAGCTTGTCCCAGGCATATTGGTTGTATGTACAGGGGGTCATGCCGGGCTGGAATTCCCTCCAGGGCACCACCAGGATAATATTGTTAAAGCCGTCCTGGGCAATGCGGGCCAGCTCCTGGTCCATATTGCCACTCTCGCTGTTCCAGAAATTGATGACCCAGTCATCGGAATAATAGGTGGCTGATTTGAGGTAACCTGCTGTCCCCGCAGCATGGTCCTCTGCCCTGGCAAACCCGGATGTAAACAGGAACGCTGCCGCCCCCAGTATAACCGCGGCCTTCATACATGGTCTTTTCATTGGTTCTTTCTCCTTTAGCTGTGGTTCTTTTCTCCGCCTCGTTTCAGCTCAGGCCACACAGTGAGCAGCATGGTCCCGAAGCAGGCGGCGCCTCCGATAAAGTTGGATATGGGCTCTGCCATCAGTATGCCCTGGGTTCCCATTCCGAATACAGTGGGCAGTATGATGATAAGGGGTATGACAATGATAACCTTGCGGAAAATGGAAAAAAATACCGCGTTTCTGGATTTTCCCAGTCCCACGAACACGGACTGGCCCGCAAACTGAAGGGACATCATGAAAAATCCAAAGAAATACATGCGTATAGCCGGAATTCCCGCCTCCACCATGTCTCCCTCCCGGTTGAAGATGCGGATAAAGAACGCCGGAAACCAGTCCACGAATCCCCATGCCACAACTGTATACAGGATACAGACCACGGACATGAATACAATGGCCTTCTGTACCCTTTTATACTCCCTGGCTCCGTAGTTATACCCCAGCACAGGCTGAGCACTGTTGGTCAGGCCGTTTACCGGCATGGAAATAACCTCCCTGACCGAGTTGATTACGGTCATGATTCCCACATAGAGGTCGCCGCCGAATTTCTGGAGCATGGAATTATACATGATCTGTACAAGACTGTTTGTGATAGACATGGTAAATCCGGACATTCCCAGGCCCACGATGCGAAGCAGCCGGCCGGCGTCCAGCTTCATGGCCGAAGGCCGCAGCTTCAGTATGGTGCGCCTGCCTGTGAGGAAGGCCAGAATCCATAGGGCCGACAGCATCTGTGAAAGAATGGTAGCCAGGGCAGCGCCCCTTACCCCCATGTGGAAAACAAAGATAAAAACAGGATCCAGTACAATATTGGTGACCGCCCCCAAAAGCACGGTCATCATACCCACGGTCCCAAAGCCCTGGGAATTGATAAAGCTGTTCATGCCCAGGCCTGTCATGACAAAGATATTGCCCATGAGATAGATCGTCACATAAGCGTCTGCGTAGGGTATGGTGGCGTCGCTGGCGCCAAAGAGATACAGCATGGGCCGCTTGAACATCAGGCCCAGGACCGTCAGCAGGATTCCCACTGCCACCATCATCACAAAGGAATTGCCCATGATGGCCTCCGCCTCTTTCTCATTTCCCCTTCCCCTTTCAATGGAGCACAAGGGAGCGCCGCCCATGCCGAAAAGGTTGGCAAAGGCAATCACAATGGATATGATGGGCAGGCAGAGACCCAGCCCGGTGAGAGAAAGGGTGGCATTCTCCGGTATCATTCCTATATAAATGCGGTCCACAATATTATACAGCACATTGATGAGCTGCGCCAGGGTCATGGGAACCGCCAGCTTCATGATATTTCCCACCACACTGCCCCTGGAAAAATCGTTTTTCTTCTGATTGTCCGATTGTTTGTCCATTTGATTATCCGACTGTTTCATACTCCCACCACATTTCCATACATTCTGTCTGTTTTGACCCGGCCGCACCAAATATACCTGGAAAATGCTGCCGGCAATGTCTATACCGCGCCCAAATCCTCTGTTCGGTCAATGTCCTTAAGTTCTTCCTCCGGCACCTCCATGGTCCACACATCCCCGGGGTGCGCCTTCATGATTACGCTTCCTCCCCTGTCGCCGCGAAGTGCCATAAGTTCTTTCCTGTAAAAGCTGCTGAAAACAGCGGGATTCCCCCGCCTTCCCTGATGGCACACACAGCCCATGCCCTTCCCTGACAGCCGGAAACCATGTATGAATTCTTTCAGGGTGGGCGTACTCATATATGGCTGGTCGGCCACTGAAAACAGAAGGGCCTCTGTTTCAGGAGAGGCCGATGAAGTCCCTAATCTGAGAGAGGCGGTGATTCCCTCACCGCTGAATCTGTTGGGAACTGCCAGAAGTCCCCGGCTCTCAGCCTGCTTTAAAATCGCCTCATACTGGCTGACCACCAGAACCTCTGTCTGGTGCCCCTCTTTCTCCAGCTCCCCTGCTGCCTGGCAGATGCAGTCAAGACCATGGCGGTAAAGTTCTTTTCCTTTAAAGGGTACCAGCAGCTTATTAGAGCCAAAACGGCTTCCAAATCCGGAAGCCATATAGATAAATGAAATCCTCATTCCCCTTAACCATCCTTTAAAATAACCGGGCGGAGCCGTCCTTGTCAAGATGTCCGCATGCAATCCCTGATGTCTCTCCCATGCAATCCAGCATTTCTCCGGCCAGCGCTGCTTCCTGCGGGGTGTCGGCCTGGTTGAATACAGGCAGGACCTCGGTTCCCGGATGGGCTGCCCGCAGAGGCAGCAGATATCCATGCTTCATCAGTGTCATCATATCTTCTTTTTGTATGATCCAGTCTGTCTTATGCTTTGCGTTCAGCTCCAATGCATCTGTCCCGCTGCCCCGCTGCTCCCGGCTATCCTCATACATCTTCCGGCCATATCGTTTCATCAGAGCCCCGGCCTCCTCAATCCTCAGGCAGCATTCCTCAGCCCGCTTTCCAAGGGATGTCAGGCCATTGAGACATAAAATCATATCTGTATTGTCCGGTATCACCGGCTCTCCGGCCCTCGGCACCTTCAAAGGCAGGCGTCTGGAGCCGTCGGCCTCCACCAGCACCAAATCCGCCAGGGAACAGGCTTCTTTATATAATTCCCAGCCTGTAAATGTAATTTTCCCCTTCTCTGCCGGCCTTCCGGCTACCGCCAGGCTGCGGCGTTCCAGAACGGTCCTGATTTCTTCTGCATTGCCGTCAAATACTCCGAACGCACCGGGGCGGGCCATATGGGTCGTGGTAACCACCAGGACCTTAAGTCCCCGTCCCACAGCCTCCCAGGCCAGTCTGCGGATAGTGGATGTCTTGCCGCCCGCTCCTGCAAGAGATACCACAAAAGGGCCCGGTCCTTTCCCGGACCGTGCCTGCTTTATCCGTCCATTAAGCCCCAGGCCATGCCACAGGCTGTCTGTTCCGGTCCATATGCCGCACTGGTAAAAATAAGCCCTCATGGCAATTTCTCCATTTTTACAGTTAATGCAAACCCTTATTTTGATACTTTGACTATTTTATCATAAAACATTGGATTGGGAAAGATGATTTTCCCTTCCATTCAAAACTTACATCCAAAAATCATCATTCAAAAACAGCCGGAAACAAGGGGCATCCCCTGCTTCCGGCTGCTGTTCTATTCCTGCTTTCTATTCCTGCTGTTCTATCTCTGCTGGATTTTATCCTGCCCGGCCTTGCTCCGGCCTTACTTCGGCCTGCCCGGGCCTTATTCCATCCTTACCCTGTCCTTATTTCTGGATGTTATTCCTGATCACACCATACAAATCAAAACTCAGGATACCAAACACTAATATAACTCCGATGACTGCCATAACTGATTCCTTCCTTTCAAAATGTTTTCCATCACTGTGATAGATTCATTATATGTCAGGCAGACCGGTTGCGCAATCCGCATTATATCTAATCTTTTGGTGAACACCCATTTGTTTTTTGTGCATGAATGCAAAATATTTTAGATTGCCTAAAAATTTTTGTATTTATTTCTTTTTACCCATCCTTTCAGCTCTGCGGGCGATCAGTTCCCCTGCTATGCTGATGGCAATTTCCGCCGGAGTCTCTGCTCCTATGTCCGTACCGATAGGCATATGGCACTTTTGGATTTCCTCCAGGGAGAAGCCGTCCGCCAGCAGCTTATCCGTCACCACCCGTATCTTGTTCCTGCTTCCCATGATTCCGATGTAATAAGGATGCAGAGCCATGGCCTGCTTCTGCACGTAATAATCAAACTGGTGCCCTCTGGTCATGACGCACACATAGTCTCTGGGACGGATATCCACATAATCGCTGATATGTTCCATATCCCCCACCACGGTCCTCTCTGCCCGCAAAAACACCTGGGGATTGGCAAACGCCTCCCTGTCATCCATAACCACGCAGCGGAATCCCACATGGGCCAGAACCGGAACCAGCTCCTGGGCCACATGACCGCCTCCGAATATATAGACAGTCCCGGCCTGTACCAGGGGCTCGATATAAAACGTTCGTCCATCCACTTCCTTCTGGAAAGCATTGCTGCCGAAAAGTTCCCCCTCTAACAGCTGTCCCAGCCCCTTAATACCGGACAGCCCCAGACTGGGGCTGTAAAGGCCCATCTGCCAGCATGTCTCGTCGGTGATATCCAGTATAAGCCAGCTGTCCTCATCCTTTGAGAGGGCGTCCAGGACCTGGCCGCAGAAACCGGTCAGCACCTGGTCGCCGGGACGGATGTACTGGAAATATACCACCACATTTCCTCCGCACACCATTCCGATATCCGCCACCTGGTTCCTGGTAAGTGTGAATCCTTTGGCAAAGGAAACCTTGTCCTCCATGGCCTTAAGGGCTGCCTGTATTGCCTGGTACTCCACGGCGCCCCCGCCTACGGTTCCTTCTATGGACCCGTCCTTCCTTACCAGCATCCGGGATCCGGTTCCCCTGGGAGTGGAGCCGGAACTGGCAATGATAGTCACCAGGACAGCTTCCTCCCCCTGTTCCAGTAATTGTCTTAACTCTGTAAATAATGTTTTCATGACTCCGTCTCTTCCTCCCCGGTAAAATATTTTTTGTAAAGCCGTTCCCCCTCCATGCGCAGTTCCCTTTCCATCCGCAGGTAGCGGTCCAGAAAATCCTTAGACTTGGGCGTAAGCTGTGAAAATCCTCCCTCCGCCCCTCCTGACTGTGTAACCAGCAGCGGGTAGCCCAGCTGCCGCTCCGCCTCTTTTAAAATCTTCCATCCTTTGGTATAGGACATATGCATCTGCCTGCAGGCTGTCTGCATGGAGCCTGTGTGGTCGATCAGAGACAGGAACTGGGCTGCCTGGGGTCCGAAAAACCCTTCATTGCGCTCCAATGTCAGCTGTACCTGGGGATATACGGCCAGCTTTTCCCTGCCCAGGCTGCCCAGGGCGCAGTCCTCGTCCGATTCCACGGCCATGATAATCCCCTCATCCTCCACCGGAATCTCTTCCAGATGCCCATTGATTTCCGGCTGGCGCAGGGCCCCTCTGAGTCCTCTTTCACCGTGATAGATCAAAAGAGACGGAATGGCTGCCTTGGACACCAGAACCGGATGGCCCCGTTTCCCGTCATACACAGGACAGGCGGCCATGGCCCGGGAACCCATCATCCGCTGTATGGTATCAGGAAGGAACATAGGGAATTTGGCAGGCAGGACAAATACCCTGTCGCATAAATCCTCTATATAATTTAACCCCATACAGATGCTGTAATACATCTGAGTCTGCTCATAATCCTGGTTGCGCAGGCAGATGACCCGAAGTCCGGCAATATGTTTTTCCACCTCGTCCGCCTTCTGCCCTGTAACCACTACCACCGGATCGATTCCCGCCCGTTTCAGTGTGATGATGATTCTTCGTATAACCGTGCTGTCCCCCACGGGAAGCATGGGCTGAAAACGGCTGATTGTGCTCTTGTGGCCTGCTGCGATAATGACAGCCCCTGTCTTCATAAGTCTGTTCCGCCTTTCCTGGTATATTAACAGTCTGGTACGCGCCCCTAAAGTTCACCTGTCAGGAGCAAAAGGGCGGAGGGCTCTACCCTGAGCCACCGGGGAACCACTCCCGCCGTATCGTGGGTGTGGATATCCTTCTCCTTCTTCCACCACAAACCGTTCTGTAAAGTAATATACCACTCAAACGGCATTTCGGAAATACATGGAGCGCATACTTTTATAAGATTTGCGTCTTCCCGCTCCATATAAGCCCTGGCACTGCTCTCCGACAGGGGTTCAAAATCATGGGCCCTGATGCCCACGCCTGTTATGGCGTCGCCCACGGGACGGTCCGTGGCCAGCTCCAGCCCATCCCAGTCCACGGCCCGTATTCTGCGTTCCCCCAGCCGTTCAATCCTGGATATGTTCTTACATCCTGTAAGCCTGGCTGCCCGGCATGTAACCGGGTTCTGGAAGATGTCCCGTGTCCTTCCGGCCGCCAGCACGCATCCCCGGTCCATGAGCAGCAGATTGTCGCAGAGCTGGTAGGCCTCATCCCTGTCATGGGTCACCATAATGGTCACACCGTCATAATCCTTAAGGGCGTCAGCCAGCTCCAGGCGCAGCCCTTCCCTCAGGTATGTGTCCATGGCTGAAAACGGCTCGTCTAACAGCAGCGCCTCAGGCTCATAGGCCAGGCTCCTGGCCAGGGCCACTCTCTGCTGCTGTCCTCCCGACAGCTGGCCCGGGAATCGCTTTTCCAACCCCTGGAGCCGGAACCGCTCCACCATCTCGGACACCTTCTGCTGCCTGGCTTCCCCGGACATGGGCCGGCGCCTTCTAAGCCCCGCGTTTCCCCGTCCCCCCTTTAATCCAACCATGATGTTCTGCTCCACGGTCATGCCCGGAAACAGGGCATAGTTCTGGAACAGATAGCCCACACGCCTTACCTGGGGCTTCTCATTGATCTTGAGGGCAGAGTCATAGAGAACACGGCCCCCGGCCGCCTCTCCCTGGGCATAGCGCAGGGCAATCCTGCCCTGGTCCGGGCGGATGATGCCGGCTATGGATTTTAAGGTCATGCTTTTGCCGCAGCCCGACGGCCCCAGTATGCCCAGGCATCCCCGTCCGGCCTCAAAGCTGATGTCCAGGCTGAAATCCTTTAATTTCTTTCTTATATCAACTTCCAAATGAAGATTGTATTCTGAGTTCACGGCTGTTCCCCTTTCATCCCTTCCGGTTCACGGGCCTTAATGCTGCCCAATTCATCAATATAATGGACAGGAATGCGATGACCACAATAACCGCCACATAGCGGTACGCCGTATCCATATTGCCTGCGGCCACCTCTGAATAGACCGCCATGGGAAGGGTCCTTGTTTTGCCTGCTATGTTTCCCGCAATCATGGCAGTGGCCCCAAATTCTCCCAGTCCCCTTGCAAATGCCAGGACGCCTCCGCTGACAACCCCCGGCAGGCCTCCGGTCATGAGCACCTTCCAGAAGATGCCCCACTCGCTCATGCCCAGGGTCCTGGCTGCCGCCACCAGGTTCTGGTCCACCTGTTCAAATGCGCCCCTGGCAGAGCGGTACATTAAAGGAAAGGACATGACCACGGCTGCAATCACCGTAGCTGTCCATGAAAATGCGATTTTAACACTGAAATATTCAATAAAAAACTGTCCTACCGGCCGTTTGACCCCAAACATATAGAGAAGGAAAAAACCGGCCACCGTAGGGGGAAGGACAAGGGGCAGCGTAAGCACGCCGTCCCAAATCAGCTTCCATGTTTCATTTTTCATGCTCACCACAGCCCACGCCGCAAAGATTCCCAGAAAAAACGTAATGAAAATCGACAGGCTGGCTGTCTTCATAGATATCAGTATCGGTGACCAGTCCATGAATGGATCCTCCCCTTTTCCTTACTCGCCTTTTGTAAATCCGTATTCTTCAAATACCTTCATGGCTTCGTCCGTCTTAAGGAATTCCACAAAGTTCTTTGCTTCCCCCGGGTGAGCCGTGTTCTTCACCACCGCCACAGGATAAATGACCTTCTTGGCAAGGCTTCCCTCCGGAGCCTCTGCCACCACTTCCACCTTGTCCGCCATGCTGGCTGCATCGGTGGCGTATACGATACCCGCGTCAGCGCTGGATGCGGCCACCTGGTTAAGCACCTCTGTCACGTTGGTTCCAAAGCTTACCTTGTCCTGTATCTTATCCCAGATTCCCAGGCTGGTAAGGGCTTCCTCTGCATACTGTCCTGCCGGTACGCTGGCAGGATCCCCGAGAGCAATGGTCTCTGCCTTCTCAATGTCCTCAAACTTCTCTATGCCCGCGCTGCTGCCTGTTGGAACAATGAGCACAATCTTGTTCTCCAGCAGGCTGGTGATGGTGTCAGATTCAATCATGCCCTCCTCGTCCAGGGCTGTCATCTGCTTTGCCGCAGCCGACATAAACACATCCGCCTCCAGTCCTTCCTCAATCTGTGTCTGAAGCTTGCCTGAGCTGTCATAGGTACCCTTCACTGTCACGCCCGGATACTGCTCCTGGAACATGGGAATCAGTTCATCCTCATAGGCGTTCTTAAGGCTGGCCGCCGCCGCA
>OBWW01000791.1_pt1 | contig 19229 bp, 13 predicted proteins | sample 1538091 | NCBI WGS metagenome assembly OBWW01 (sample SAMEA2580125, study PRJEB22360) | human gut metagenome | biome: human gut; feature: human-associated habitat; material: faeces | place: Denmark | collected 2008/2010 | reverse complement strand
AACCCGCCTTTAAAGCTTGGGAAGCTTTCGTTCTACCGATGAACTACATCCGCAAGGTGTGCCTTTTGGGCACGAGCCATTAGTCTAGCACGCAACGGATGCGTATGCGGACACAGACCGACATGCGATACCAATTTTCCGCAATATCACGGAGACTCAACCACGCGGCCGCTGCGAATAGTCGCGAGAATATCTGCCAGCCGAGCCGCCCGAATCATGCGCGAATCCATACTGCGTTCCAAATTGCGGCCCACCGGCACCAGCCATCGCAGAACGTCCGCCTTGCCGAATATCCGCCGCCGCAACGCCGCTCGTGGCATAGCCACCGGCCAAATATCCGGACTGCACGCCCTGCTGCCGCATCTCCTGACCCATCTGCATGAGCCGCGCAATGCGGTCCTGAATCGGCGGATGCGTGGAAAACAGGCGCGAGAAGCCCTCCGCGGAGAACGGACTGGCGATCATCATCGCAGCCACCGACTGCGTGCCGGCGGTCTTCTCCATCGGCATCGCGGCTGCGCCGCCGGAAATCTTGCTCAACGCGGAAGCGAGCGCTTCCGGATCCTCCGTCAACTTGGAACCGTCTTCGTCGGCGTCGTATTCGCGTGTGCGGGAGATTGCCATCTGTATCAGCGACGCTGCGATCGGCGCCAGAATCGCGCTCAGCAGCACACCCAGCAATCCCAAGCCGCCGGACGCCGAATCGTCGCGGTCGTCACGCGAACGGCCGCCGCCGAAATACATGAGCGAGTAGCCGAGGTACGAGATGACGGTGGCCATGGCGGAGGCGATTGCGGACGTCAGAATGTCGTGGTTGTAGACGTGCATGAGTTCGTGTCCGAGCACGCCGCGAATCTCACGTTCGTTAAGCGTCTGTAGGATGCCTTGCGTGCAGCAGACCGCCGCGTGTCGTTCGTTGCGCCCCGTCGCGAACGCGTTGGGGCTCATGGTGGGGGCGATGTAGATGCGCGGCATCGGCTTGCCTGCCTTCGCCGATAGCTCGCGGACGATCTTGTATAGTACGGGGGCTTCCTGCTCGCTCACCTGTCGAGCGTGCATGCTGGCGATCGCCAGTTTGTCGGAAAACCAGTAGGAGACGAACGTGGAGCCCAGGCCGATGAGAATGTAGTAGCCGAGCGTGCTTTGACTGGCGCCGGTCGCCCACCAGATGAGCATGATGACGCCCCACATCAACGCGAACAAAAGCGTTGTTTTCAAGCCATTGCAATGGCCGTGCACCTGCAATTTGCCGTTCATGGCCACCAGCCTAGGAATTCAGGCTGGGATTTTGCTGTATACAAGCTGAAGGGCGGATTTGCAACATCTAGAAACATGCCACGCAACGACGCTACAGCATCGGCCATAGACCTATCTGCGGCACGGCGAGAGTCACCCCAACTTGAAACGTATTACCCCCGCATATCCCCTGAATGCACTGCGTCAAGCGTGCCGATCAGGCTGGTCAGCAAATCGTTGCGGCCGCACGCGTTCGTCAGCACCGCCAGCACGTACGTGCCCGACTGCGACATCACCAGTCCGGCATCGTTCAGCGCGTACAAACCGCCTTCGCCGTTGATCCATCCGGCCTTCGTGTACACGGTGTCCGCATCGCCAAGGGCCGCGTGGATGCAGGAGTTCAGCGAATTCGTCATGTCTCCGGACAGCCATTGCAGCGATTCGGGCGTGATGTTCTGCACCCCCGCCGTTTGCCCGGCGAACAGGAAACCGTATCCGGCGGTCCACAGTTTGGCCATGTCGCGCGCGGAGGTGAACAGGTACCCGCCGCGATCACCCATTCTGGAAGCCGCGCCTGCCTGTTCGGCCCACGTGTTGAAGCAGTCGAGGCCATACGTTTTGTACAGCCAGTCGTAAGACGCGTTGTCGGAATTGCGCAGGACGGCGTCGACCTTCTGGTGGACGGTGGCGGACTGCGCGTCAGCGGATTGGGCCACGCTGTTCAGGTCGACGGTGCCCGTTGAGAACAGCGATATCAGGTATGGCGCCTCCGCCGACGAGGCCGAATAGATCTGTGCATCGGCGTTGTATGCGATCGTGCGGCCGGTCGTGATGTCGGCGAGCACGAATGATGCGGTATATCCGTCGGCTTCGAAAGTGGCGATTTGAGACTGCACGGCGGCCTGCGAATCGGCGCTTAGCGTGAAGCCCTGCGTTGTGATCGTGGCGCTGCCCTCGACTGCGGAAATGCCGTCCAGCGCAACCTGCGTCGGCGACGAGACGGCTTGTGTCTGCGATTGCGGCGCGCTGTTTTGCTTAAGCGCGCCCGACGTGGAGGACGTTTCCGAAGACGTTCCCGAGGACGCCGCTGCGTGGGCTTCCTCTTCGAGATGCACATCGACAAGACCCACGCCCATGGCGAAGCCGATCAGGCAGGCGATCAGCAGGCCCACAACGGACACGGAACAGCAGTACAGTGCCTTGCGCTTGACGTGTTTTCCAAAGTTCATGCCGACTTCACAACCTTAGATTTCAATGCCCGCATCCGTTTGCGATGATATTGCGCACCGCGTTTCACTGGGGTCAGCCTAGCGCATGGACCCGGACTTCGGGGGTAATAGGTCAAAACGACCGCGTATGTCCGATTCTGGAGAAACGGGCGGTTGTGCGATCGAAAACGCACGCTACGCGACCAGTCCGCCGAAAATCGACCACTAAAGCGGCAAAAACTAACGCCCTGCACGTCCGATTCAGAGGAATCGGACGTGCAGGGCGTTACTAGATTGCGTTAAAAGGCTTGGAGTTAGGGTGTCAGGAAGTCAGCACTCCCACCCTAATTCCAGCCGGCCCGATTCAGGCATGCGCCAGCGCGCGCATCTGCTCCGGGTCGATGACCTTCTTGTGCTCGCGGCCTTCCTTCGCGCCTTCGGCACGTTCGAACGCGTCGACCTTCTTCCAGCCGGCGAAGTCGATCGGCTTGACACCGCGGGAAGCCAGCAGACGGTCGATGGATTCCGGATCGCGGTCAGCGGCCACGCGACCGCCTTCGGCGGCCTTGGACAGGTCCTCCAGCATGTTGGTGACGATGAGCAGCGCGTCGGACTTGGTGGAGCCGATCAGGCCGACCGGACCACGCTTGGCCCAACCGGTGGCGTACAGACGCTCACGCACCTGCGCGCCCTCACCGGAGGCCTCCGTGGTGATGCGGCCGTCGCCGTTCGCGTTGGCCAGGTGCGCGCGACGCTCGTCGTACGCGATGCCCGGCGCGGTGGCCGGCTTGTAGCCGATTGCGTGATACACGGCCTGCACCGGGTACTCTTCGAATTCGCCGGTGCGAGTCATCTTGCCGTCCGCGGAAGTCGTCGTCTTCTCCACGCGAATCGCCTTGACCTTGCCGTCCTCGCCCAGCACTTCGACCGGAGCGGAATTGAAGTGGATGTAGTACTTGCGATCCGCCGGGTTGCCTTCGAAATCGGTGTCGCCGTCGTCTTCCATGTCCTCGGCCATCTCGCGGATGGTGAACAGCTCCTCGACCATCTGACGGGTCAGCTTGTCCTTGCCGGCCTCCTCGATAGTGTCGTCGTCCAGATCGAAGTCGTCTTCGTTGATGATCAGCTGCACGCCCGGCAGCTTCTCCATTTCGCGCAGCTCCTGCACGGAGAACTTGGCCTGAGCCACGCCACGGCGGATGAACAGGTGCAGGGTCTTGGCCTTGTTGGCCTTGATGCCTTCGTACACGTTGTCCGGAATGTCGGTGCGTTCCTTCAGGTCGTCGGCGTTGCGCATCAGCTCGCGCGCCACGTCCATGGCCACGTTGCCGCCGCCGATCACAGCGACTTCCTCGGCATCGAGCGGCCATTCGCGGGCGCCGGTCGGGTAACCGTCGTACCATTCCACGAACTTGGCGGCACCGTACACGCCGTCCAAGTCGGCGCCCGGCAGGCCGAGCGGCTTGTCTTCGACGGCACCAGTGGCGAACAGCACCGCGTCGTAACGTTCCAGCAGCTCGTCAAGCGTCACGTCCTTGCCGAATTCCACGTCGCAGTACAGGTGGATGTCTGGGTTGTCGAGCGTCTTCTCGAGAGCGGATGCGATGAATTTGATGGAAGGGTGGTCGGGGGCCACGCCGTAGCGCACCAGGCCGAACGGCACCGGCAGCTTTTCGAACAGGTCGATGCGGGCCTTGGTGCCCAGTCCCAGCTCTTCGCCGAGCTTGCCCAGCTGGCGCAGGAAAATATCGGAAGAGTAGACGCCTGCGGGGCCGGCGCCGATTACAGCAATACGAAGTTCGTTGGTTTCGCTCATATGTTCCAGCCTAATATATTCCCTGCATTTCCAACAGGGGGCATACGGCACTTTCTTGCGATTCCCTTACTTGCCTCGCAACGCGCAGCCCGGCCCATGTGCCGGCGCAGGAGAACGTACAATCGCAGAAGATCACAATCGGTCCCTCACTAAAGAAGGTCCTTATCGTAAGAGGGTGGGCATATGCGCATTCACATCACGTATACCGGCGGCACCATCGGTATGGTCGAGTCACCGAACGGTCTGGTTCCGGGCGCCGATATGCGCGGCTGGCTGCGCCGGCTGATTGAGGACGCGCATCTGGCCCCGAGCTTGTTCTCGTTCACCGAGCTGGACCCGCTGATCGATTCGTCGAACGCGACGCCCGACAATTGGCAGACGATGGCGGACGACCTGCGCGCGCACCGCGATGACGCCGATGCATTTGTGGTGTTGCACGGCACCGATACGATGAGTTATTCGAGTGCCGCGCTGTCTTACGCGCTGACCGGTTTCGGCAAGCCTGTGATTTTCACGGGGTCGCAGCATCCGCTCGGCAAAATCGAATCGGACGCCACCGCGAACGTCACGGGTGCGCTGAACGCCGCGATGAGCGGACGTTTTCATGGCGTCGGCCTGTTCTTCGGCCATCATCTGTTCGCCGGCAACCGTGTGAGCAAATCGTCAAGCTGGGCGTTCGAAGGGTTTTCGGCGCCGTCCACCGGCCCGCTGGCACGTACCGGCACGCCGTGGCATTGGTATGCGGGCGATTCGGCCGGCTCCGGTTGCGGTTGGACGTCGCCGCTGCCCTACTCCCGTCACGATGTGGCCGTGATCGACATGGCTCCCGGCATTTCCGCCGCGCGATTGGCCGCGATGCTCGACCCTCGTCCGGAAGCGGTGCTGTTGCGCGCGTACGGCGTTGGCAATGTGCCGAGCGACGAGTCAGGACTGACCGACGTGATCGCCGACGTGCTGCATGACGGCGTGCCTGTCGTCATCGCATCGCAATGCCAGCAGGCGGAAGTGCTGCTCGGCCATTACGAGACGGGCGACGCGATTGCCCGCGCCGGCGCGATCGGATCGGGCGACATGACGCTGGAAGCCGCATACGCGAAGATCATGTTCCTGCTGTCGCAGGGCGTGGACGCGGCCGATTTCGGCACGTGGATGCGCCGGAACATCGCTGGCGAAATCTCGCCCAGCTCGATGTAGCACGGCGCAACGCGGTTCAGCCTAGTTCCGCACGGCTCGTCGCCGCAACCGGCGCTACTCGCGGTCGAGCAGGGCGGTGAGCGCCCACAGGATGCTGACCACGTCGATCGCTTCCTGCATGAACGCGCCGACGACCACCGGAATGAGGTTGAACGCGGCCGCGACCATGCCGATAATCGCCAATCCAAGGCCGACCAGCACCGCCTGCAGCATCACTTTCTTCGTGCGGCGGGCGATGGCGATGGCGCGCGGCACGGAGGCGATGTCGTCGTTCATGATGACCACCTGCGCCGATTCGGACGCGGCGGTGGACGTGCCGTCGGTCATGGCCATGCCGATGTCCGCAACCGCCAGCACGGGGGCGTCGTTCACGCCGTCGCCGACCATCATCGTCACCTGTCGGGTCATGGATTCGCCGACCACGCGCTGTACGACCTTGTCCCACGCCGGCTGGTTTTGGTGCGCGTCTTCCGTGGCGTTCTTGACGGCCGCGACCTTGCCTTCGGGGAAGAGTTCGGATTGCACGTCGTCGATGCCGACCTCGCCCGCGATGATGCGTGCGGAAGCCTCCTTGTCGCCGGTGAGCATGGACAGTTTCTTCACGCCGAGCCGGTGCAGTTTTTCAAGGGACGATTTCGCGTTTTCGCGAGGCACGTCACGCAGCACGATGCGTGCGGCGAGCTTGCCGTCGATCGCCACGTACGCGGCCATTTCGTCCGGTTCGAGAGGTGCGAACAGCGAATTCACCTCCGGCTTCTTGGAAGCGCCGGCAGCGGTACCGGTCGCCGAATCGCCAACCGCGCTACCGGCCGCCGCACCTGCGCCCAGCACATGCGTGAAGCCGGCCTCGTCGGCCGTCACGTACGCGAAACGACCCACGCGCACGGCACGCCCGTTCACCTCGCCGGACACACCCTTGCCCGACTGTTCCTCGATGTTCTTCACCACGGGGTAATCGCGTCCATGCCCCGGCAGATCGCGTTCGGCGCACAGCCGCTGCCCGTTCTCATAGCGCGCGTACAGTTCCTGCATGGCCTTCTGCCCGGCCGCCGCGATGCCCTTCGACAGAATGTGCACCGAGTAGCCTTCCACCACGCCGGCCATCATCAGAATGTGGTTCTCGTCGTACGGCGAGCTGTTTTCGAACGGCTTCTCGACGCGCACGACCTGCGGCTGCTTGACGGTAAGCGTGCCGGTTTTGTCGAAGAAGATATGCGATACGCGGCCCAAGTTTTCCAGCACGTCCTGCGCTTTGATAAGAATGCCCGCCTTGGCAAGGCGACCGGTGCCGGCCACGTACGCGACGGGAGCGGCGATCAGCAGCGGGCAGGGCGTGGCCAAAACCAGCACCTGCGCGAATCGCAATGGCGTGCCTGCGACGGCCCACGCGATGCCGGCGATCGCCAGCGAAAGAATGGTGAACGGCCCCGCCAGCACATCGGCGGTTTTGACGACGGTCGGGCGCGATTGCTGCGCCGAAGACACCAGTTCGAGGATCTTCTGATACTGCGAATCCTGCGCCAATTGCGTGGCACGCATCGTCAGCGCGGTCGATCCGTTGACCGCACCCGACAGCACGCGCGCGCCCGCATACACTTCGCGCGGCACCGGCTCGCCGTTGATATTGCTCAGATCCAACGTGGCGACGCCCGACAGCAGTTCGCCGTCGACCGGCACCGTTTCGCCCGGCAGCACGAGGATCACGTCGCCAAGCTTGACCTGGTCGACCGGAACGGTTTCGAAATGCTCGCCGGCCGCGTCGTAAGGCTTGGTTTGGGTGGTGGACTTATTCGTTTCCGCAGCGTTAGGCACATCCACACTGGCGACCTTGCGAAAGCCGTCCGCCGTCATGTCGCCCTCAGCATCAGGATCTGAGCCGCCGGCCCCGGCAGCCGCCGCACGTGCACCCACGCCCGGCAACGTCACCACGTGCGCGGTCCGCGGCGCCGCATCAACCAGCGCCGTCAGGTTGCCTTCCGCCTTCGACTGTGCGAATTCCTCAATCGCCTCGCCGGAGGAAATCATCAGCACCACGGCCCACGCAGCCCAGTATTCCTGCACCGCCACCGTCGACGCGATCGCAATAACCGCAAGCAAATCCACACCGACGTGACCGTGCCGCAAATCGTCAATCATGCCGATCACAGTCACCACAATCGTGTACACGACCAGCGCGATCACGATCCACTGCCCGACACCCGGATTGAACGGTCCGAAAGTCAGCGAGACGCCCGCAGCCTCCCACGGACGCCACGAACCCAGCAATGCCAACGGAATCGCGGCAATGATGGCGATCGGCAGCAGCGGAACTTCTTTGCAAATGGAAATGATTCTACGCATGAGAATCTCCTTACGCTCGTATCGGACGCCTTGTTAACCCATCGGCGCCCCGCCTGCGCGGACCATCGATACACGGCGTAAAAAGATATTTCCAGCATAACAGAGCATTGCGATTGCCGCGGCCGTTTGCGTGTGCTTCCGTTCGTCGCGCGCGTTCCGCGCATACGAAAAGGGCCGTGCGATTGCTCGCACAGCCCTTGTTTTCCGCCGTTTTTCGGCTTGTTCAGCGTTTTCCGCGATTACGCGGATTGCGGTTGCGACTTCGCCGTCAGCCTATCGGGGGGCAGCCACCCGTATCGCTGTCGGCATGAACGCCGCACACCGTACGTTGCCGTACGATGCCGCGCATCCGGCTTTACCACAGACCGAACGGATCGAACAGGCCACCGCCGTCGCCGTTGTTGCCGTTACCGCCATTCTGGCCGTTCTGGCTGCCGCCATTCTGGCCGTTGCCGTTATCGTCGTTGCCGTTGTTCTGCTGACGCTGTTCCTGCTTGTTAGAGGAGTTCGTCTTGGTCTCTTCCTGGTCGAGCGTCACTTCGAGATCCATGGTGTTGCCGCCGCGCACAACGGTCAGCTTCACCTTGTCTCCCATGGCGGAGGCGCGCACGTAACCGAGCAGCGAGTAGTTGTTGTTCACTGCCTTTCCGTTGAACGCCACGATGGAGTCGCCGGCCTTCACGCCGGCCTTGGACGCCGGGCCACCGTCGGTCACGGCCTGCACCTGGGCGCAGCCGCGGGTCACACCGTCCGCTTCCACCGAGGAGCTCTTGATGGTGATGCCAAGCACCACATGCCTCACGGAACCATTGTCGATGATTTCGTTGGCCACGCGCTTGACAAGGTTCGACGGGATGGCGAAGCCAATACCAATCGAACCGGCAGTACCGGACGAGCTTGCGGTGGAGGCGATGGACGAATTGATGCCGATCACCTGACCAGCCGCATTAAAGGTCGGACCACCGGAGTTGCCCGGGTTGATGGCCGCGTCGATCTGCACGGCGTTGGTGACGATGGCGTTGTTGTCGTCATCGGTCACGGTCACCGGGCGGTTGAGCGCGGACACGATGCCGGTGGTGGCGGTGTCGTCGTAGCCGAGCGGATTGCCGATCGCCATGACGGCCTCGCCGACGGCGAGATTGTCGGAATCGGCGAATTCCGCGACTTTCAGATCGCTCGGCGGATTGTCGAGCTTGATCACGGCCAAATCGGTGGTGGTGTCGGTGCCGACCACCTTCGCGGAATAGACGGCGCCGCTGGCGAGCGTCACCTGAATCTGCTGCGCGCCGGAAATCACGTGGTTATTGGTGGCGATATAGCCCTTGTCGCTGATCACCACGCCGGAGCCCTTGGCTTCGCCGTCGCTGGTCGCCACGTCGATGGCCACCACGGAATCGGACACTTCCTTGGCCACCGCGGTCCAATCGACCGCCGTACCGGACTTCGCCTTGGCGGAACCGGAACCGGACGTGTTGGACTTGACGTCGGACAGCGAGCTGGAGGTCGGCACATGCACCCAACCGTTGGTGATCGCGGTGAAGCCGACGCCGAGGCACAGCGCGCCGGACACCAGTGCGGCCACAACGGCGGTGACCACATGGCTGGTCATGCCGGACTTCTGCTTGGTGACGACCGGCGTCTGGTTCGGCTGGTTCGGGAAGCCCTGCCCCGGAGCGCCGAACGGATTGCGGTTGCCCGGTCCCGCAGGGGGCATGTTCGCGCCGTACTGCGGCTGCTGCTGATTGTTCTGCTGCGCGCCGTTCTGCGCGGACGAGCCGCCAAACGGATTGCCGAACGGATTGCCATTGTTCCGCTGATTGCCGGTCGTATACGGGTTGCCGAAAGCGCCGAAGAACGACGGACGGTTGTCCTGCGGCTGGCCCCGCTGCTGCGCGCCGTACTGCGGTTGCTGGACGGTCTGGCCGCTGGCATCGCCAGCCGGCGGCGTCGGCACCGGACCGTACGCGCCGTATTCGGGCGCCGGACGGTACTGTTCGGTCGGCGCATCCTGCGTCGCGTTGTTGATCACCGTGCGTTCACCGGCAGCGGAAGCATAATCCGGCGTATCGTCAGCGGTATTGCCTGCCGTGCCATCCGCCGCGTCCACGGTAGGAAGGGCGGTGGTGGGCTGCTCGCCCGCGTTCGGCACTGCAATCGGTTCGGTAACGGAAGTCTGTGCTTCGTCGGCGACGTTCTCGCTCGGCGTCTGCGGCGCGGTCTGCTGCGTGCCATCCTGCGGCTGGGCGATGTTCTGATCGCTATTATCTTCAGCCATTGTTGCTCCTTATTCGTCTCGCGGCATTCAACATGATCAGCAATCGTGCCGCTCGAACTGCTATCTAAGAGTAAAGATACCTGCTCTGGAAGTTTCCTGAATGTTTGTTGAAAGTAGCAATCGAATCGCTTGGCAGTTTGCTCCATACGATGCCACCGTCGACCGCCGATGGCGCCACCGCGGCAATCGGCGCTATCGCATACAGTTGAGAGCATGACAAGCTTGAACGAACCACAGACCGGCGCGGTGGCGCACGAGACCTCAGCGGCCAACGCGGCAGCCCGCGCAACGCACGACGCAGCAGGCAACACGACCAGCGCGGCATCGACCGAAAACCTTATTGAGCATCCCCGCGGCGCGGAACCCGGCAAGCCCGGCCGCCGCGACGCGTTCTACTTCGAGCAGAAAACCCGCCTGCCAGATGCGGCCGATGGCAAGGGCCGCGGCGGCGCGCGATACGGACGCACCGGCATCATCCACACCCCCCACGGCGACATCCACACCCCGGCGTTCGTGCCGGTGGCCACGCAGGCCGCAATGAAGGCCGTGCTGCCCGAAACCATGAAGGATCTTGGCGCGCAATGCCTGCTGTCCAACGCGTTCCACCTGTATGAACGACCCGGAGAACAGGTGCTCGACGAAGCCGGCGGACTCGCCAAATTCATGAACTGGAACGGTCCGACGTTCACCGATTCCGGCGGATTCCAGGTGCTGTCACTCGGCGCGGGCTTCAAGAAGACGCTCGCCATGGACGTCACCGGCATGAAATCGGACGACGTGATCGCGGAAGGCAAGGAGCGGCTCGCGTTCGTGGACGAGGACGGTGTGACGTTCAAGTCGCCGCTCAACGGCTCGCTGCACCGGTTCTCCGCCGAAATCTCCATGGGCATCCAGCACAAGATCGGCGCCGACATCATGTTCGCTTTCGACGAGCTGACCACGCTGATGAACACCCGCGGCTACCAGGAACGTTCCGTGGAACGCACCTACCGTTGGGCGCAACGCTGCGTAGCCGAGCATAAGAGGCTTACCGAGGAGCGTCTCGGCAAGCCGTACCAGGCGCTGTATGGCGTGGTGCAGGGCGCGAATTATGAGGATCTGCGCAGACATGCCGCCGAGCAGATCGCTTCGCTTGATTTCGACGGCGTCGGCATCGGCGGCGCGATCGAAAAACGCATCATCGGCGACACCTGCGCCTGGATCTGCGACGCGATGCCGGAAAGCCGACCACGCCACGTGCTCGGCATCGCCGCGGTCGACGACATCTTCGCCTGCGTGGAGAACGGCGGCGATACGTTCGACTGTGTGGCCCCGGCCCGCTGCGGCCGCAACGGCGCGATTTTCACGCGCCACGGCCGTTACAACATCAAGCGCGCGCAGTTCAAGCACGATTTCAGTCCGCTTGAAGAGGGTTGCGATTGCTACACCTGCACGCACTACACGCGCGCCTACGTGGACCATGCGTTGCGCGCCCGCGAATTCAACGGTTTCACGTTGGCCACGATTCACAACGAGCACTTCTTCGTGAAGCTGCTCGACGATATCCGCGAATCAATCGACGGTGGCTATTTCAACGAATTCCGTGACGAGACACTCGCGAAGTTCTACGAGAACGGTTCGAAGGGCTGAGCCAGAGGAGCTGGATGGAAGTCGCGGGGCTTGAGCATTTGCTACGCAAACGCGGCTTTTTGAACAAAGGATGGCTCCATCGTCTGGAGGTCCACAGGGCCTCCTCCCTCCTCGCGTCGCACCGCTTTGTGCATTCGCTTTGCGAATACGGCGGTGCGACACGCCGATTTGTGCCACAGATAGTAAAGGTGTAAATTAGTCGATTGTCTGCGAGCGTGGCGGAATGGTAGACGCGCTGTCTTCAGGTGGCAGTGAGTGTATGCTCGTGGGGGTTCAACTCCCCCCGCTCGCACGGGCCGAAAAGGGCTGGAATCCAACGATTCCAGCCCTTTTGCTTTATCCAAAACGTATGAAATGTGACAAAAAAGTACTAAAAATGCGCCGAAAGCCCAGCTATCTCAGCAGAAACAGACAAACGGACATCCAAACCCAAAACCAGCACCACAAATGTCCGATTCCAGAAAACACAATCCGAATAACCAATTCGGCAGAATCGAACACATAGCCACCCAAAACCACACTTCACGTGACCGGTTGGAAAAACAGATACGTAACGCATTGCAGACCAATCCCATGCGTCCGATTCTGAAGAAAAACGAAATTCGCCGTACGACTTTTCCGCGCACGCAATCGCAAGCATTTCCCGGTATTTCACTGTGAGCATAACCGCGGAATGAGCAGGACACGGAAGAGTTGGGTGAAGTGAAAGGTCAAGGTCAGGAGCCCGGGAGGGTTCCGGATGCGGCAACGAACCCGGTCGCCGATCTCGCTGGATGGTGACGCCGCAGCGATAATCGCACGGCCGGCTGCCAAGCCGCATTACTCCGCGCACAGAACGCGCATTTGCTTAAGGAGTACCGATTATGGCAATGTTTCCGGCTTTGATGAATGACACGATGTTCTCCGATCTGTTCGACGATCCGTTCTTCGAGGGTTGGCGCAACATGGACCGCGCAGCCGCATGCGATCCGAACATGTCCGCAGGCATGATGAGCACCGATGTGCGTGAGACCGACAAGGGCTACATGGTCGACATCGACATGCCTGGCTTCAAGAAGGACGACATTTCGCTGGACCTGCAGAACGGCTATCTGACCGTTTCCGCGCATCGCAACAGCTCGCACGAGGACAAGGACGACAACGGCCGCTGGCTGCGTCGCGAACGCTACGCCGGCTCTTGCTCTCGTAGCTTCTACGTTGGCGAGGACGTGAAGGATTCCGACATTCACGCCAGCTACAAGGACGGCACCCTGTGCCTGGAAATGCCGAAGCCCGAAGCGCAGCAGCAGGTTGAGACCAAGCATCAGATTGCGATTAAAGGCTGATTTTCCAGCTGCCGTACGTCATATTCGCACGTCGTAAGTCACGGTAATCGCTAAGCAAAGCGAAGCCGGACGCCCGTAAGTGGATGTCCGGCTTTTTTGTTTGTCCGCACGCCGCCGCCCGAAAAGCAACGCCCGTCACGGCACTTAACGCACCAAAAACACCATGATGAGAATCATCACGAATCCAACCAAATCGGTCGGTTCGAACACCGCGTCCGTCCATGCCACCGCGGAAATCGTGGCCATCACCGGTTCGCTGGTGCCGAGCATGGTGGCACGCATCGAACCGACGCGCACCACGCCGGCCATGTACAGCCAGAACGCGCCGAATGTGCCGCCGATCACGGTGAACGCCATCAGCCCCACACCCAGCCAATCCAACTGCGGCGCCGTAGCCCACGGCCGCACGAACGGCAGCAGCACAAGCCCGGAAATCAGAAATGCGATGCCGTTGACGGTGAAGTTGCCCCAACGTTCGATGAGCTTGACCGGAAGAAACACCATGGCCGCCGTGGACGCCGCGTTGATAGCGCCCCAAATCAGGCCGACCAACGGCAGTTTCAGCGTGGTGAAGTCGCCGCCGGTCGCAATCAGCACGGTTCCCGCGAAGGCGAGCGCCACGCCGATGCCTTCCCGTACGCCGGGCAGTCGCCGCCCGCGCAGGCATACGATCCCCAAGACGAACAGCAGGTTCAGGCTTTGCAGCACGGTCGCGGTGCCGGAGTTGGTCCAGTTGATCGATTCGAGGTAGGCGACCTGCACCAGCAGCACGCATATGATGGCGGTGGCCAGCAGCCGCGGATATGATTTGCGATCGCGTAGCGCGCCGGTAAGCAGTTTCGGCGTCATGATGGCCGAGCAGGTGAGGAAAAGCACGCCGGCTGCCAGTTCGCGCACGCATGCGATCCACAGCGGCGAGGCATGATACGTGCCCATGAGGATTTTGGAGACGGTGGCGTTGACGCCCCACAGCACGCCGCCGCACAGGGTCATCGCAATGCCGATAATCAAGTCTTTCGGCGTGCGTTCGAACGTTTTTTCCGCCACTGCGGCTCCTTCCCCTTCACTGTTCGCTCATCGCACACCGTACACGCCGCATGTGTCTTGCAGTGGCAGCCGCTCACAGACTGTCCGCGGGCGCGCTGAGGAAGTCGAGAATCTTGTTCACATACGGTCCGACCACCGTGTTCGGCATGGAGAAGATCTCGTGCAACGACTTGCCGTACCGTATTTTTTCGATTGATCCGCCGCCTTCGCGCACGCGTTCCACGAAATCGTCCTGCGGACCGTTCAGGACCCAGACGTCACGGCCCGCTTGGAACAGCAGCGTCGGAGTTTCGATCGCACCGCACATGTCCGGTTTGAGTACGGCTCGAGACAATGCCATCGCCTGATGCGCCCATTCGAAGGTGGCCGCGTTGGTCTGGCATGCCACGTCGTCGACGCGCTGCTTGTGGAACCAGCGAACGCGCGCCTCGGACGCGCCCTTATGCTCGTCGAGATCGAGTTCGGGGGAAAAATCAGTGTGACCGAATACGCGCGCTTTGCCGAATCCCAAGCCGCACAACGCGCCTGTAGCGATGCGTGCGATCCATGTCGGCATACCGACGACGGGGGCGATCATGGGCGCGGACAGCACGGCCTTGTCGAACAGGGCCGGATAGCGTTCCAGCACGGCCGCGCCGATGCCGCCGCCCATCGAATGGCAGTACAGGTTCAGTGGCTCGCCGCACGCGTATTCGCGGCCCACAGTGTCGGCGAAGGCTGCGAAATCGGCCACGTACCGACGCCAATCGTCGATCCACACCAGGCTGGGATTGCTCACGTCGTGTGCGGAATGGCCGTGCCCGCGGTGTTCGAGGATGCATACGGAATAGCCGGACAGCAGGAAGTACCATGCCATCTCGCTGTATTTTCGCGCGAATTCGGTGAATCCGTGCGAAATGACGATCGCACCGCGGAACACGCCCGAAGCGCCGTCCTCACGCAGCGCATCGAATTTGGCCGCGTCGTAACAGCAATAGTGCAACCGGCCGGGTTCGTCCAGTTTGGGCAGCGCGTCGCCGTTCCAGTCAACGGTGGCTGGATCCATCCATCCTTCCGTCATGCAGGCGTCCAGCGCGGGCAGCACCTTGCTTTCCATTTCGGCGTCGTAATTCGCCTCGTCGAGCAACCTAAGAGTCATGCTTTCATCATACGAATCCCACATGAACAGCCTTCAGAGCCCCACGCTTCGGCTCCACGGATCGAACGCGCCTCCTCACTCGTGGACGCGCTCCCCCGTACAATGTCGGTATGAAAATCATGTCATTGTGTGTGGCATTCGTCATGCTCTGCACCATGCAGCCAGCCGGAACGATGACCCCTTCCAACGGGAAGGCTGCCATCTTCGCCGACGCGGCGAGAGGAACCGCATCCGCCATCATCGACTGCCCGCCGCCGCTTTACTGGCTGTGTGGAAAGTGAGCCATGCGATGAATCCCACGAAATCCGCAGCTCCCATACCAAAAATCCACCGTGTAGCGCTGGTCGACAACGATCCGCGCGCGTTGGAATCGCTGAGCCTTCTCATCGAAGCGAAGGTCCCCACGGCCTACGTGGTGTGGACGGCCACTTCCGGCGACGAAGCGATCGAACGTTGCCAGAGGAACGACGACAATCTCAACCTGCTTGTATTGGACATGTCCATGGAGGGCTTGCAGGGGCCGGCCATCTGCCATCGGATCCGTCTCATGGACAGGCATCTGCCGATTCTGGGCATCACCAGCTTCTCCATCAACAGCTACCGTAGCAGGCTGATGGAAGCCGGAGCGCAGGGACTGATCGGCAAGGAGGATTCCGATCAGCTGGCGAAGGCCATCGAGCGGCTCTGTGGAGGCAACGTTATGGAGGGATTCGAACCTCCCGCCCTGGCCAACGTGCGCATCAGACGCGAGGAGGAGACCTCACCGCGGCTCACCGTGCGCGAGGAGCAAATCATCTCCCTGTGCGCCGACGGCATGCTGGACAGGGAGATCGCCGAACGACTGGACATCTCCGAAAACACCGTGCGCAAGCATATGCAGGGCATTCTCAAGAAGCTGAACTGCAAGACGGCACGCCAGGCAGTGGCATTGTGGGTAAGATCGCATGCACGCTGAACCCACAAAACCCAGACCCGTAAGCGCCTTCCGCTCCTGGCACAACCATATGCGTGCCGACCATCCGAAACTCTGGCATCCGATCCGCATAACCATCGTGGTCATCACCGTATGGTGGATCCTGTTCTGCCTGCTGCTCGCCCCGACCGACAATCCCGCGGCGATCGTCTGGACCATCATCGAAATCGCGGTGCTGCTGCTGTCACCGTTCTTTCCGAAATCGATGTCGCTGCTGTTTCTGATCATGAGCCAGTCGGGACCTTGGCTCATACCCGGAGCCGACGTCAATTCGCTGCCGGGAATCCTCTACACGTTCGGCATGCTCGCCTACGAAACCAACAACCTTGTGGCGCTGCTGCTGCTCGCTTATTCCATAGGCGACCAGCTGTTCCGTCAACTGGTCCTCGGCACGAGCAACAGCAATCCCGTGGCCATCATCGCCATGGTCAGCCTGGTACTGATGCTCGGATGCGGTTTGCGATGGAACGCGACCATGACCGCCAGCCGCGCGGAGGCGGAGCAGGCGAAGACGCGATTACGGGAGATGGAAAGCCGCAACCACATCGCGGAAGCCATACACGACGCCGTGACGGGAGATCTGTCCGCCGCGGCTTTCGTCGCGCAACGTCGCATCGATGCATTGTCCGGCGGAGACGATGGCGATGGCAGCGCCTCGACGGATGGTGACGACGGCAAGAACGCGGACGAAAGACGCGATGAGCTCGACAAATGGACGCAGGTCAACGATTACATCCTGTCCGCCCTGACCAACGTGCATCGCGTCATCGACGAACTGGATATGGACGTCACCGTCCTTGAGGAGGATGCGGACGGCAAGGCCTTCTCCGACCTGCTCAAAGCCACGATGGCCGACGGCGACCGGCGTCTACGCGCGCTCGGCTTCGACATCACCTCGATCCTCCATGTGGCGGGCGGTGCGCCAATCGCCTCCCCGAGCCTGGCCGGAATCGCCAATGATCTGCTTCGCGAGACCTACGCCAACATCGCGCGTCATGCCCAGTCCGGCAGCAAAGCCGACCTGTCGGTGATACTCAAGCCGAACGCCGTCGAAATCACGCAGATCAACCAGGAAAGAGCCTTCCCGACGGAGGGCATGCGTCCAGGAGGCCACGGCCTCGCGTCTTTCGGCAAACAGCTCGAATCGCATGGCGGCAAACTCGAAACGACGCTTCACGACGGCGAATGGACGCTGTTCGCCTATCTGCCGATTCCGGTGCCCGAAACCCTGCCACCCCTTGCCGGACACCCCGAATCGTGACCGGCTCCGACGGTCGCGAGAAACGAAAGGGTACTTCAAAGGGTGCTACACAGATGTGGTACACCCTTACTTGCAGAGGTGCCCGTCACCGTCCTATCTTCCCTAATGAGAAGGGATATGCGTCTCCCTGTGACACGACGGATACTTGGCAGTCCGTCGAATCGCAGGGGGACGCGTTCTTTTTTTCTTCGGCTTTATCGGAACGATGGTTTTACCAGGACGGTGGCTTCACCGGAACGCCGTCAGGCCAGCGCGTCGGCGAGGAAGTCGCGCTGCAGCAGCAACAGGTTGCGCGCCACCGTCTCGTCGTTGGTCATGTGCGTGATGCCGTTGAGCGGCAGGAACGTGTGCTTCCTGCCGGCCGCCATCAGCGCCTGGCTCAATCGCAGGCTATTGGCGATCGTCACATTGTCGTCGGCGAAACCGTGGATGAGCATAAGCGGGCGACTGAGTTTCGGCGCGTCCGCGACGATGCTGTTACGTTCGTACGTGGCCGGGTCGAGTCCCAGGTAGCGCTCGGTGTAATGCGTGTCGTACAGCGTCCAGTCGGTCGGCGGGGCGCCGGCGCAGGCCGCGGCGAATGCGTCGGGCGCGTCCAGCACGGCGAGCGCTGGTGGGCCGGCAGGAAGCGCGCGCGGGGAGAGGACCCCGCCGTACGCCCAGCCGATCATCGCCACCTTGTCCAGGTCGGGTTTCGGCATGGAGACACCGGTTTCGGCGGCGAGCGAGGCGATCGCGTCCGGCAGCGCATGCACGGCGTCGACTTGGTCCTCAAGCGTCACGGCTTTCATGTTTTCGTAGATCGCGCGATCCCACTTCGGTCCGCGGCCGGTGGTGCCGCGACCGTCGGCGGTGACCACGATGTAGCCTTGGTCGGCCCACCACTGCGCGTCCCAGTAGAACGACTGGCTTTCCACGACCTGCTGGAAACCGGGGCCGCCGTAAGGCTTCATGAGGACCGGCAACTGGTCGGCATGCGCGTATGCGCTGTCGGCCGACGGCAGGATGACCGCCGCGTACAGGGCGCGTTCGCCGAGGCGGACGAATCGCACGTTCGGCATGAAACCGGGGGTTTCGGCGTGGTTTTCGATCGGCGAAACCACCATCGACATCATGTCGGCGGCGTCGACGCCATCACCATCACCGTCCGTCGTGCGCACGTTCATGCAATGCTGCATCTGCATCGCGGCATCGTCCATGCCACGGCCGGTCACCACGCAACCGTCGCCGGCGCGGCTCATCGTCCACTGGCCGGGCAGGTAGGTGAGCGGCTCCCATGTGCCGTCGTAACGGATCGAGACCACGTCGAAGCTGCGGGCGTCGTGATCGTCCGCGTTGGACTGCCACAGGAACGGCAGATCGGCGGCCGGCAGCAGTTCCGGCGTGCGCTGCACCACGCACAGCACGTCGTCGTCGGTCACGTCGAGCACTTCGCGCACCTGCAGGCCCTTGGGTGTGAATGGCGTGCCGTCCACGGTCAGACGGTTCGTGTCGGCGTCCATGTCGTTCATCGCGCACACGAGACGGCCGTCAGGCGTGTATGCGGGGGTGCCGGCGATCAGGTCGAGCCAGCAGTCGTTGCTATGTTCCTCAAGCACGCGCGTGGTGCCGGGTTCTTCGCCGGGCGCGTATTCGGGGATGGCGATGGAGAAGGTCTCCACTTCGCTGCCGTCCTCGTCGGTGAAGCCGTTTTCCGGCGCGCTCATGGTCACGATAGGCTCGCCCACGTGGACGGCGAGCACCTGGGCGTGCTGCTGAAGCCGGGCCTGCACAAGTACATCCCACGA
>OBWW01000784.1_pt1 | contig 19411 bp, 14 predicted proteins | sample 1538091 | NCBI WGS metagenome assembly OBWW01 (sample SAMEA2580125, study PRJEB22360) | human gut metagenome | biome: human gut; feature: human-associated habitat; material: faeces | place: Denmark | collected 2008/2010 | reverse complement strand
CCATTCGCAGACTGGTCCTGCCGCCCGGCGTGGTGGAGGTGCTGCGGCAGTATCAGAAGACGGTGGACTCCCGGTGGATGTTCCCCTCGCCGGTCAAAGAGGACATGTCCATGACGCCAGGGGCGGTGCGCCGGCGGCTCCAGATCATTCTGGAGCGGGCCGGGTGTAAGAGAATCAGATTTCACGATTTACGCCATACCTTTGCCACCCTGTCGCTGGAGAACGGCATGGATGTGAAGACCCTCTCCGCCATGCTGGGCCACGTGTCTGCGGCCACCACCCTGGACATCTACACCCATGTCACCGGGGACATGCAGACCGAGGCGGCGGCCAAAATAGACCGGGGACTGGGCAACGAGGTACAGGAGGAATCTGCGCAGACAGAGCAAAACCCGGCCGCAGACTTCCAGCCGGTGCTGAGAAAGACCCGGAAGCCCGGCACCGGGTGCATCACCCAGATCAATGATCATCTGTTTGAGGGCCGCTACTCCCCCACCTGGCCGGACGGCACCAAGCATTCCAAATGCGTCTACGCTCACACCCGGGAGGAATGTGAGGCGAAGCTGAAGGTGCTGATCCAGCAGATGAACACAGAGCGGCAGGCCTTGCGGGACCATGCACGGGGCATTACTCCGCCGGATAAGCTCACCAAAACCCAAAAGAAGATCTGGATGTACATGAAGTTCCACCCCGATGTGACCAGCTACCGGGCCATCGCCAGAGGCGCCGGGGTGACGAGGCACACGGCGGCGAAGTGGTATGAGATGATGCGGGGGATGCTGGGGTGGACGGCGTAAAAGGCGGCTTAATTATCTATTTTATCAAATTCTCCAATTCATCATCAAAAGTATCATTCTGCCTTGCGGAGCGCCGCCAAATATCGTATGATGAGTACAGGAGATGCCGGGGGAGGTGCTGAAATTGAGTATCCAAGAGGCTCTCATCACGATGTTTACCGACGATCCCATCAACTGGCTCAAATGGGCGGTCGTGTTTGCGTTCCTTATCGGCGGCTAGTCCATCGCGGTTCCGCTGTACAAAAAGGCGTCCCACGGCATGAGCTGGGAGCGGAAACGGGACATCGCAAAGAGCAGGGACCACGTCATTAAAGCGTCTCTGGTGGACAAGCACCCCTCCGGCGAGGTATCCCGCCACAACTGGCGCGCCGTCTACCGTTACACGATTGACGGCGAAGAGCGGCAGTATGTTGCCCATTTCAAGCACCCGGCAACGCCGCCCCTGTACCTGTATCTCTATTACATCGATAATCCCGGCAAGCTGTTCTCCTGCGAGGAGTACCACTATGAAAACCACAAGGGGCTGCTCCTGTTTCCAGTCATTTTTCTGCCCTGGATCCTGGCCGGCCTTGCCCTTATTCTCCTGGGCGTAGACCTGTCGGGATTTTAAAATAGACTTGTTTCCCGGACGCTCAAAAGGGGGTGGTATCACATTTTGATACCACCCCTTTTTGTAATAAGTAGGATCTCCCACAGCGATGGATACCGCAATAGCCTGCACTCGCTCCAACATATAAAGAAACTCTATTTATTGAGACAGCAACACCGGTAAATCTCCATATCTGCTATATCTCATCTTTACTATTTAGTTGTCCTCCAATTTAGCGAGGGCAGCGTTAACCTGATATAATCAAGATAATTCTACGTTAATCCGCAAAAATATTGTCACTTCCATACTCTTGTGATATTATTCAAATTAGAAAATTATGTGTTTGTTTGAAAGCGGGGAGTTTTCATGGATCTAAATGTTGAACGATGGTACTCTATGAAAGAAATCGCCGAATATCTTGGAGTTAGTCGTGACACTGTGCTTAATTGGATCGAAAAGCGTAAGATGCCAGCTACTAAAATAGGTCGGCTGTGGAGATTTAAAATCAGCGAAGTTGATGCATGGATGAAATCTGGAGAATCTGTAAAATGATGTCGTTTGAGGTGTGGCATGGGATCAGTAATTGAAAACGCAAAAACTAAAGAAAAGTGTCAAATTTTTACCCCAGATGATATCGTAGAAACTATGCTGGATCATGTAGGATATATTGACTCTTTATACGGCAAAACTATTTTAGAAAATTCATGTGGGAATGGTCAATTTCTAAAAGGAATTGTTAAACGATATATTAATGATTGTAAACGAAAAGGCCTTTCAAGAACTAAAATCAAAAATGGTCTTGGACGCGATATTTTCGGCATAGAACTGGACCCATCATTATATCGAGAATGTATACAAACCCTAAATTCTATTACTGATAGTTTTGGATTAAAAAGAGTTTGTTGGCAAATTAAGCAAGCAGATGCGTTGAGAGAACCTTATTCACTCACATTTGATTTCGTTGTTGGAAACCCTCCCTATGTATCTTATTGGGATTTAGAGAAATCGGAACGTGAATACATCGAGGGAAAATATACCACTTGTCAATATGGTGCTTGGGATTATTCTTATGCATTCCTACAGGATGGTTTTAACCATTTAAATTCCGCAGGGAAAATGGCCTATATTATCCCGAATAGTATTTTCAAAACGAAGTCTGGTCGGAGTATTCGAACGCTTTTGCAACCCTACTTGACAGAAGTCCTCGATTTTACAACTACAAATGTGTTCGAAAAGGTTCTAACCTCTCCAGCTATCATTATTATTGACCGTTCCACGAGAACTGAACAGATTGTATATAAAGATCTTTCTGCGAATCTGGAATCTACCGTAAATCGCGAAACCCTTAATGATGAGTGGCTGTTCGGCTGCCAAGAACAGGCCCCTGGACTGCAACATAAATTTGGTGACTACTTTAGAGTTGCTACAAGTATAGCAACTCAATGCAATAGCGTCTATGTTCTTACCAACTACTCTGATGATGGTGAATATCTGATATGTGAGGGCAGTAAAATCGAAAAAAGCGTTGTTCGAAAAGCTGCAAGTCCAAAGGGAAAAGCTAACGATACTACAGAATATATCATTTTTCCATATTACTATTCCGATGGAATTCTAAAGCACTATGACGAGGTTACCTTCAAGCAAAAATTTCCTTTTGCTTATGCTTATTTAGAAAGCAAAAAAGAAATATTGGATAGGCGCGACGCAGACAAAAACTCCAAGTGGTTTGAGTTTGGTCGTTCTCAAGCGCTTACACATATTAATCAAAAAAAATTGTTAGTTTCGACGGTAATCACCGGAAAAGTGCATGTATATCCGCTGGATATCGAGGATGTTCCCTATTCTGGAATATTTATTACCATTAGAGACTGTGCTGATAAATTACCTTTGACAGAAGCAATGACAATTTTAAATAGCTCAGAGTTTTTGAAATATCTTCAGCCGCGAGGAATAAGTGCCAAGGGAAAATCAATCCGAATTACGACGAAAAATATATCCGATTATTGTTGGTAAAAATTTTGCCGTGGAGGTATCTTATATGGAGAAAATGAAGTATAAAATGTCTTCTCGAGCAACTATATTGCTTGGCAGAGAAAGTGTATCACGGGTTGATGGTGCCATAATTGAACTGGTAAAGAACACATACGATGCAGATGCTGGGTTTTGTTTTATCTGTTTTGATGTTGAACATGATCACATTTATATTTTAGATAATGGTTCTGGGATGACAAAAGGCATCATCGAGTCTTGTTGGATGCTTATTGGAACAGATAACAAGCGTGTGGAATACTTGTCTGCAAAGAATCGCATTAAATCAGGCGAAAAAGGAATCGGACGTTTTGCGCTTGATAGGCTTGGCAGTAAATGCAGAATGTACACTAAGCATGACAGTGAAAGCTTAATCTGTTGGGAAACTGATTGGAGTAGTTTTGAAAAGTCGGGACAGATTATCGATGATGTGGAGGCAAATTTCTCCTACTGCCCGGAACGGCAATTCGAAGATATTATTCCCATTGAAATTAAAAAGGCTATTGCACAATATACAGAAGAAGACCACAGCAATCAGTTTTCCTTGAAGAGCGGGACCCTTTTTTCAATTTCCGAACTACGCGACAAGTGGAGTGATCGTGAAAAGGAAAAAGTTATAGATGTCTTAGGATATCTTATTCCTCCTGTTGAACAACAAAACTATGCAATTATTATTCAAAGAAGTCTGAATTCAGCGGCATTTAAAGTGGACAATGAAGTTACTGATGACTATGACTACAAAGTTCGTGCACATTTTGACGGAAAGAAAGTAACGGCCACGGTTTTTAGAAATGAATTTGATTTAAATATCATTCCAAAAGAATTATTTAGACAGCCTGCGTTTAGCTTGGAGCCATACCGTTTAGAAGATTTTTCTAAAGAGTATTTTGAAATAACACGAACTATTTCAGAACTTACGGGAAACGACAGTTCTGCATATGCAAATATGTGTGAAAGCGTAGGGCCCTTTGATTTCCAATTTGTCTTTATGAAATTGTCAAACCGGGGCGAGGGACCGTATTATTACAAGGCCGTAAGTAGAAAACGAAAAATATGGATGGAGAATCATGGCGGACTAAAAATCTATCGTGACAATTTTCTTGTTCGTCCGTATGGTGATCCTACATCAAAATCTTTTGATTGGCTTGGGCTGGATGCGCGAAAAGGTGTCAACCCAGTAGCTATTTCTGACAAATCCGAACAATGGCATGTTAATAACTCACAATTGCAAGGTACAGTTTTAATTTCGCGAGTATACAACGCTTCCATTTTAGATAAATCAAGCAGAGAAGGAATCATTGAAAATGAATTCTTTGATACCCTTTCATCATTGTTGATTGCTATTATTTCAATTTTTGAAAAGGATCGAGCGCATATTGTCAAAAATATAAAACAGTATAACGATCAGCAGAATCAAAGAGAACGGGCAAAAGAAGAGGCCGCTGGCATTGCTAAGACAATATTAGGAAAAAAGAATAAGAGGTCTAAAGAAAAAGATGCAGACACAGCCAGCGATACGGAAAAACTTGCTACAGCAGTCCAAATTTATCAAGAAGAGCGTGAAGAACTAATCTCTGAGATAAAATTACTTCGAGCTTTGGCTACAAATGGACTTATGACAACAACTATGGTGCACGATTTGAAGAGTATCAATGCATTATTAGTTTCCCGAGTCCGCGGATTTAAGCTGGCAATTAGGCAAAACGATACATTGCAAATTCAGAGGAATCTGGATGACTTAAAGACAAATGATGAATTTCTGAAATCTTGGATTACAGTAATCACAACTCAAACCAAAAAAGACCGCCGAAGAAGATTGAAAACAGATATCTATAAAGTGCTGTCAGAATCTCTTAAGCTGATCTCTCCAATTCTTAACAGGAAGATGGTTGAAGTCCAGTTTGCCACCGACGGTGGAGAAGCATATAAAAAGATTTTTGCCACAGATTTTGATAGTATTATTTACAATTTAGTTATTAATTCTATTGAATCTTTTGAAGAGACCAAGATTTCCGAGAGACAAATTACAATTAGAGTTGAATCAGATGATGATAGCTTAACGGTGCATTACTCTGACAATGGACATGGTTTAACAGAAGCATTTAAGAAAAACCCTTATAGTATTTTTGAGTATGGTACTACAAGTAAATTTGACGCCGAAGGAAATGCAGTAGGAACCGGCCTTGGGATGTACATAGTAGCGTCGAGCATAAATGAATACAAGGGCAGGTATACTATTACGAAGGTTGAGGATGGTTTTGGACTGGACATTACTATTCCTTTGTCTGAGGAGGGGCGTTAGATATGCAAGAGCAATATAAAATCGGGATTATCGATGATGATCAATCAAAAGTAACTCAAATGATTACGATGATTCGGCTTTGCTGTAATGATGAGGAGGGGCATCCTATTAAGGAAAAATATGCAAACTATGAGTTAATCCCCATAGAACTTTCCCTTTTGGATAATACCGACGATATGGTAGAGCAAATTGTCGAAAAAAGATTAGATGCTGTGATTATTGATTATAAGCTTTCCTCACAAAAGGCTGTGTCCTATTCAGGAGTATCTTTAGCCAAAGAACTATGTTTGCGGTTGTATGGATTTCCCATTTTCGTACTGACTACCTATAAAGATGATCTGTTTGATCATGAACTATTTGATTCATATCTTGTGTTCGATTTTGCGCGCTATATTGCGGAAAATGAAGAAAGAGTCGAACTTAATTCAAAGTTGATTGAGCAAATCAAAAAGCATCGAGCGGAGATGGAGAATTGGAAAGAAGAGCTGGAATCGTTGTTGCCTCGTGCGGGTGAGTCGGCAACTGTTGACGAACGTATTCTTGAATTGGACTCCAAAATTGAACGAAGCATTGATGGCCGTGCGGCTATTTCAGTCCCCATTAAGCAAGGGTTTGTAGCCGAAAAGATAAATGAACTAATTTCCAAAATTGATCAAATAATAGAAAGCGAATGATACTATGCTTAGAGAGAAACGGCCAATTAGAAGTTATCATGGAGAGGTGTTTCGTACAAATAGGACAAATAAGAAGCACCTCTCAGCAGATTTTGGGCATCGTTGCGCCTACTGTGATGATTTAGATGAATATGGTGGCGGATACCGCGCATATCATGTCGAGCATTTTGCACCCAAAGAAAAATTCCCTGAATTACGTTATGATTATGACAACTTACTTTATGCTTGTCCATGGTGTAACCGGGCAAAATGGGATATATGGCCAAGTGATAATTCTAAAATAAATGTTGTAGATTCTGAAGGCTTTATTGATCCATGTACTGAAGAATATGATAAACATCTCATACGGCTTCCAGACGGATCAATATCTGGAATCACACCACTTGGCAAATATATGAGAAAGACGCTTCAATTGTACTTAAAACGTCACGAAATTATACATAATTTGGACAAACTCAAACGAAAAAGAGATGAACTCAAAAACAGTGTTGCAAAGGACAAACTTCAAGGTAAGGAATGTAGAAAAAAAGAAGCAGCTCTACAGTTAATTACAGAAAGTTTCTTTGAATACTTTAATTTGTGGGAAAAAATTTCCCAGGAATCGGCTTAATTTTTGAAAGTAGGATGACGATTCCGGGGTGTCATATCGTGTCTCTTAGTAGCATGAAGACAACAAGGAACTTTATAACCACAATCTTTTCTAATGCTACGATAAGAGTTACTAAATTTCTATCTTTGACCACATGTTGAAAGAATGTGCAGTTTGCTTTTTCTCTTTTCTGAATGAATAATGGTGGAGGACAGCCAGAAACTCCATTTATGAAGGAAATTCAGAACAAATCCGCAAAAATGATTTGACCACATTTGAGGCTTTATTTATGCAAAACGCCAAACAAATTATTGTCGAAAAAGTTATAAAAACCGCCTCAAAACCGATGTTTTGAGGCGGTTTTTGGTCCGAGTGGGGAGACTCGAACTCCCGGCATCTTGCTCCCAAAGCAAGCGCGCTACCAACTGCGCTACACCCGGATAATTTGATTTTCCTGTATGGAGTCGGTGCTCTGCAGATAAAGACTGCTTCTGTTTCATAGTATAATATAAACGAGAAAAGATTGCAAGTATTCTTTTCTTATGTTAAGATAGGGGACGACTTCCGACATGAGGTGACTGAGCTGTGAGAATGAGAAAAAAGCCCAATCTGATCCCACGGATGGACCGATGCCGGGACCGGATGATCCCAGATCCGGTGGAGCTGCGGGGACACTGGCGGGACCTGATGCCCCAGGCGCGGGAACTGCGGGTAGAGCTGGGATGCGGGAAGGGACGCTTTACCGCAGAGACCGCAGGGCTGGAGCCGGATGTCCTGTTCGTGGCGGTGGAGCGGGTGCCGGATGCCATGATCGTGGCGATGGAGCGGGTGGTGGAGAAAGGGCTGTCCAATGTCTTTTTTGTGGACGGGGATGCGGCTCGCCTGCGGGACTATTTTTCTCCGGGGGAGGCCGACCGGATCTACATCAATTTCTGCGACCCATGGCCCTCCAACAAGCACGCCCGGCGGCGGCTCACCCACGAGAACTTCTTGGTGCTGTACCGGGGGGTCCTGCGGGACGGGGGACAGATCCACTTCAAGACGGACAACCGGGAGCTGTTTGAGTACTCCCTGTTCCAATTCCCCAAAGCGGGCTATGAGCTGTCTGAGGTGACCCGGGACCTGCATGGGAACGGGGTCTGCGGGATTATGACGGATTATGAGGAGAAGTTCCATGATTTGGGGACGCCCATCAACCGCTGCGTGGGGACCAAACTGCACCTGGAGCAGGAGCCGAAGTTTCGGCCCATCGCCGGGCCCCGGGATCTGGCGCCGCAGGACGGCGGCAAGGTGCTGGCGGAGGACCGATAAAGAAAGAGCAGTACCGCGGCGGCCTTTTCCGCCGCGGTACTGTTTTCTGATAGACCGCTGTATGTCCGGCCTTACTGCCCCTGATAGAGCGGATATTTCCCGGTCAGCTCCTTGACTTGGGCCCGCAGGCTGTCGATCTTGTCCTCAAAATCGGCCTGGGCGGCCTGACAGATCAGCCGGCCCACGGTCCGCATCTCTTCCTCCCGGAAGCCGCGGGAGGTAACGGCGGGGGTGCCCACCCGGATGCCGGAGGTGACGAAGGGCTTTTCCGGGTCGTTGGGGATGGCGTTTTTATTGACAGTGATATATACCTCATCCAGACGGTGCTCCATCTCCTTGCCGGTGAGATGGGCAGGGCGCAGGTCTACCAGCATCAGGTGGTTGTCCGTGCCGCCGGAGACCAGGTCCAGGCCGCCCTCCATAATGGACTCTGCCAGGACGGCAGCGTTTTTGACGATCTGCTGCTGATAGGCCTTAAATTCCGGCCGGAGTGCTTCGCCCAGCGCCACCGCCTTGGCGGCGATGATGTGCTCCAGGGGGCCGCCCTGGGAGCCGGGGAAGATGGCGGAGTTCAGCTTTTTGGCGATCTCCGGATCGTTGCACAGCAACATGCCGCCCCTGGGTCCGCGGAGGGTCTTGTGGGTGGTGGTGGAGACCACGTCAGCGTAGGGGATAGGGGATGGATGGAGCCCGGCGGCCACCAGGCCGGCGATGTGAGCCATGTCCACGAACAGGTAGGCCCCCACCTCGTGGGCGATCTCCGCGAAGCACTGGAAGTCAATGATACGGGGATAAGCGGAGGCACCGGCGATGATCATTTTGGGGCGGTGACGTCTGGCCAGATCTCGAACCTGGTCATAGTCGATGCGGTGGGTTACGGGGTCTACGCCGTAGGCCACCATTTTGTACTGCTTCCCGGAGAAGTTGACGGGGGAGCCGTGGGTCAGGTGGCCGCCATTGTCCAGGCTCATGCCCAAGACGGTGTCGCCATACTGGCAGAGGGCTTGGTAGACAGCGTAGTTTGCCTGTGCGCCGGAATGGGGCTGTACATTGGCAAAGCCGGCGCCGAAGAGCTGCCTGGCCCGCTGGATGGCGATGTCCTCCACTACATCTACGCACTGGCAGCCGCCGTAATACCGTTTTCCGGGGTAGCCCTCCGCGTATTTGTTGGTGAGCACCGTACCGGCAGCGGCCAGAACGGCGGAGCTGACCACGTTCTCCGAGGCGATGAGTTCGATGTTCTGCTGCTGGCGGTCATATTCCGCCTGAATTGCCCTGCCGACCTCGGGGTCGGCGGCGGTGATGAAATCCATGGCTTCCTGGACCAATGGGAACACTCCTTTGTCAGTTGATGCCCGGCGGGGCCGGGGCCGTCTTCCCTATTATAGCAGATGGGGCGGAAATTACAATGAAAATAGGGAAGAAAGGGAGAGCTTGCTTTACAAGGACCGGGGTGCTGGTGTAAGATATGGGGGAAGAAGCCCCGATGTAAAGACCAGCAGGGGAGAGGCCGTCCTGACCTTTGGCCCCTCTGACTGGGAGCGGGAGTGAGGGGCGCAGGCCCCGGATATGACAGGACAGGCCTCGCCTAAAGGGCGGAGCGGTCCGAAAGGTGTGAGACAGGATGAAAACCATAGAAGAGATCTGGAGCATTGTCAATGGGCTGAAGGAGCTCTACCCGGATGGGGTCTGCTCTCTGGATTACAGAAAGGACTATGAGCTGCTGTTCTCGGTGCGTCTGGCGGCTCAGTGCACCGATGAGCGGGTGAACAAGGTGACACCGGCCCTCTATGCCCGCTTCCCTACCCTGGAGGCGCTGGCGGAGGCGGACATCGCGGAGGTGGAGAGGTACATCCACTCCACCGGCTTTTTCCGGGCCAAGGCGAAGGACATCGTGCTGGCCTCCCAGATGCTTCTGCGGGACTACGGAGGGCGGGTGCCGGACACCATGGAGGAGCTGCTGAAGCTGCCCGGGGTGGGCCGGAAGACGGCCAACCTGATCCTGGGGGACGTGTACCACACCCCGGGGGTGGTGGTGGCGGATACTCACTGCATCCGCATTTCCGGCCTTCTGGGCCTGACCGACGGCACCAAGGACCCGGGAAAGGTGGAGCAGCAGCTGCGGGCCATCCTGCCGCCGGAGGAGTCCAACGACTTCTGCCACCGGCTGGTGCTGCACGGCCGGGCTGTATGTCAGGCGAGAACGGCCCACTGCGAGATTTGCTGTATGAATGGTTTTTGCAAAACAGGGGTATCGGAGCTGGCGGAACCCAAGGTAAAAAAATAATTAACACTTTTTGAAAAATCTTCTTGAAAAAACGGAAACCCCATGATATAATAAACAGCGTTGAAATTCACCGGCGTTTTTCGCCGTGATTTTACAACGTTATGGGCTCGTAGCTCAGCTGGGAGAGCGCCGCGTTCGCAACGCGGAGGTCGAGAGTTCGATCCTCTTCGGGTCCACCAAATCATTAAGAAAGCGAACCTCATCCAAGCAGGTGAGGTTCGCTTTCTTAATGATTTACTCTTCCATGAAAAAGAGCGTCCTTACAAGGGGCGCTCTTTTTCTATGCAATTCGTTAGGAAAGAACTTGGCCCAGAGAAAAAAATCGCCTAACGGACAAAAAAACACGCAAAACAGAGTTCCTCCAGCATTTTACTCATCCTGTCTCACCACACCCTGTCAGTGACATTAAGATACCATACAATTCAACATAAATCAACATAATATATAATTTGATCCGTAGACATATTGGAAAATTATGGTATAATAAATAAAATTCTATTTTAATCTTATATTATTAAATCGTTTGGTATATATAAAGATATAATAAAGGAGAATCGATATGCAATTAGAACCTATTATTAAAGTAAGATTTAAAAAATTTGTAGAACAATATGAACTGCCTGCGGAAGAAGAAAGCAAAAATTTTGAGGCCTATGTAAATTTTTTGCTTTTTACGGCTCATCAAACAGGTGTATTTAGTTTGAAAACAGACTTGTTTGATATTGTTAATGTTGGAGGAATAGATGACTTAGGTCTTGATGGCATTGGTATTAAAGTCAACGATACTTTTATCACCTCTAAAGATGACATTTTTGAATTTGTAAAAGCCAAGAAAAAGGTAAATATAGAACTCTTTTTTACACAATCAAAATATCGTCCAAATTTTGTTGCCAGTGAATTTTTAACATTCTCTTCTGGAGTTATTGATGCTGTTTCTGAAAAGCGCTACAAGTTAGCTAATGAAAAGGTTAAAGTTTGGCTGGACATGATTGATTATATTTTATCTGAAGATGTAATGATATTATGGGATAAGAAGCCATCCGTTAGAATATATTTTGTTGCTATGGGTAAATGGTGTAATGACGCAAATATTATCGCGTATGAGAGTAAAATGCGTGATGATATTTTGGCTATGGGAAATTATGAGGATGTAAAAGTCCATTATGTAGATACTAATGCATTATCCAAAATTATTGATAACAATGAGAATCATTTTGAAGTAGTAATTTCTATTGGGGAGCAAATCTCTTTCCCAGAAGTCGAGGGCGTTTCAAATAGCGCATTAGTTTATACTGATTCTGACGAATTAATGAAATTATTGAAAACGGATGATCTAATAATTAGAAAATCATTATTTTATGATAACGTACGCGCTTTCCAAGGAGACACTACGATAAACAATGAAATCTTTAAAACAATTTCTACTACTCCTGAAATGTTTATTCTTTTTAACAATGGAATCACTATAGTTTGTGACCATTTTTCACTTGCATCCAGAAAGGCAACTATCCGTAACCCTCAAATTGTAAATGGCTGTCAGACCTGTAATGTAATCTACAATTACTATGCGACTAATGATTTTAAGTCTATTAAAATCCCTCTAGCTATTAAAATGGTCGCAACAGAAAAAAGCGAAATAGTAAATCAGGTGGTTCGAACTACCAATCGTCAAAACATTGTTCTTGATGAGGTTTTTGAAATCACGAGAGATTTTCATAAAAACTTAGAAGAATATTTTTTGGCAACCAACCCAATTAATGATAAACATAAACTTTTTTATGAAAGAAGATCAAAGCAATTTCTTGGAGACTATTCAATCAAAGTATCACAAAAAATCAATTTGCGTACTTTAACTCAGACAGCTGTCGCCGTTTTATTAGAAAAACCATATATTGCACATAGACATGAGTCGGTCTTGTTAAAGGAGTGCCGAAACGAGCTATTTCAAGAATCACATTCTTTCGAACCATATTATGTTATTTCTGAAATTTTTGCTGCATTTGAAGATTACTTTATACAAAACAGCGATCAACGAAAAAGATACAAAACTTACCAGTCTCATCTGATGTTTATATTCAAGTTGCTTGTTGCATCAACGATGCCTAACTTATCTGAAAACAAAAAAATAGATGCATATTGTGAAAAGTTAAAAAAACATCTAAAGGATAAAACTCAGTGCGAAGAAACAATTAAAACCTCCCTTGAAATTTTCGACCAAGCAAAGACCAAATGGGTTCAACAAATGGGGAAAAGTGTCTACGCTATTAAAGATACTCCTGAATTTACAGAAGAGCTGTTTAAGCAAATTTCCGCTCATACTGCAACGAATATCCCCAATAATAATGTCCAAGTATCTAGAGTTGGCAGAGTTATTTCAGTAAAGATGGACAAGTATGGGCAGTATGTAGGTTTTATTAAAGCAGATCCAATTAATGTACCATTCTTTGAAAAATCAAATTTACATTTGCAGTTTACAAATATGTTTGGCAAGACTGTTCTATATGATGTCGAAACAAATTATAACGGGAATTTAATGGCAGTAAATGTTAGATCCTTTGAATAGGGATTTAATGTGAAGTAATACATACTTTTCATCTGTACCAATACAGCTCTTTTAAACTATATGTCTCCATTACCCCTAGGTTTTTCGAGGCATATAATCGACCACTTTGTAAGATTGCCATGTTTACAACGCTGAAGTCGAGAGTCTGATCCGCTTCGAGTGGCTCATGTATATCAAAATCTAAATCCTATCACGGGTTCGGATTTTGTTTTATGAACTCCATCCGCTTTTCGTATGACAAAGATGCCGTGCAGTGTTGACTGCATGGCATCTTTGTTTTTGGGTAATATCGTCTGCTGACCAGCAGCAGGAAATGAATTAGCATAAAACGACTATTGACAATTTCCCAATTGGAATGATATGATATTTCTAATATCATAATTTAGAGGGAGTAGCTTCCCGTATTTTACGGGGCTCAAAGTCGTCATTTCGGAGAAATCCCGGCTTTGACAGCGTTTCGTTTAGTGAGACTCTATTGTTAGATTTGTGTCTAACAGTAGGGTCTTTTTTATTTTTGAGGAAAGAAGGCAGAGATACGATGTGATATAACAGCGTTCGATTCAGAAATATTGTGATGTTCTCACCACTTCCCCGGAAAAGAACACCTCCTGTACGCTCTCGCTGTACGATTCCATTCCTTCCATACAGCCTGTAAACAACGAGATTGGATTCGGTGCCTTCTCGGTTACCGAAAATGATGATACGAGGAGAATGATGAATGAACGATTTTCATAGAAAAAGCCCGCAGCAGATCATGGATCTGCTAAAAGTGGATGACAGAGGCCTGCATGATGTAAAAATAAAAATTCAAAGAGAAAAATTCGGCTATAATGAACTGGAAGAAGCAGTCTCCAAGAGCGCTGTGCTGGTTTTTTTTGAACAATTTAAGGATTTTCTCGTTCTCATATTACTGGCGGCCGCGACAATATCCGCTTTCCTGGGGAAACTGGAAAGCACACTGGTCATCCTGGTGGTAGTAATCATCAACGCGATACTGGGTACCGTGCAGCATATTAAGGCGGAGCAGTCCTTAAAAAGTCTGAAGGCTCTTTCCTCCCCTACCGCCAAAGTGTTAAGAAGCGAAAAAAAGATGGAGATTCCATCCCGAGAGCTTCTGGTGGGAGATATCTGCTACCTTGATGCGGGTGATTACGTGAGTGCGGACGGCAGAATTCTGGAATCTTACAACCTGCAGGTCAATGAAAGCTCCCTTACCGGCGAATCGGAAAGCGTCGTTAAAACAACGGAAGTGATAGACAAAGCGGATGTTGCCATTGGCGACAGAAAGAATATGGTCTTTTCCGGCAGCTTTGTTACCTATGGCCGCGCTGTTGTACTTGTTACCAACATCGGAATGAAAACCGAAATAGGAAAGATCGCTCATTTGCTGGAAAGCGCCAAAGAAAAGAAAACGCCGCTTCAGGAAAGCCTGGATCATTTCGGGAAAAAGCTCGCTTTCCTGATCCTTGTCGTATCAGCTTTTGTGTTTTTGCTGGATCTATTCAGAGGCCGCGAGTTCATAGATTCCTTTATGTTTGCGGTTTCCCTTGCGGTTGCGGCGATCCCGGAGGCACTGAGTTCCATCGTGACGATCGTGCTTGCGCTCGGAACGCAGAAGATGGCAAAGGCCAACGCGATCATCCGAAAGCTGCAGGCAGTGGAAAGCCTTGGGAGCATCTCGGTGATCTGCTCGGATAAAACCGGAACCCTGACACAGAACAAAATGACCGTGCAAAAGGTGTTCGTGGATGATAAGGTGGTGGAGCATGATAAGCTGGACCCCGATCAGGACCTGGAAAAGAAGCTGGTATTGATGGCCCTGCTGTGCAATGACGCGGTGACGGTTGAGAAAAAAGAAATTGGTGACCCGACTGAAATCGCTCTTGTGAATTTAGGCGAACTCTATCATCTGGATGAATTGCTGATCCGAAAAGCATACCCCAGATTCGCCGAGCTGCCCTTTGATTCTGAGCGGAAACTGATGAGCACCGTAAACACACTGGAAGGCAAAACCCTCATGATCACAAAAGGGGCTTTGGATGTACTGCTTTCAAGGTCGGCAAGGCTGGAAACCTCTGACGGGATACAGGAGCTTACAGCGGAACATAAGCAGGAGATCGAGAAAATCAACAGGGATTTTTCGGGAAACGGCCTGAGGGTGCTTGCCTTTGCCTACAAGGAGCTTCCGGAAGAGCGGGAACTCTGGATGGAAGATGAAAAAGACTTGACATTTGTTGGGCTCATCGCAATGATGGACCCGCCAAGAGCAGAATCCGCACAGGCCGTGGCAGACTGCATCAGTGCGGGAATCAAGCCCGTAATGATCACCGGGGACCACAAGATAACGGCCTCGGCCATCGCGAAACAGATTGGAATATTAAACGACGAATCGGAAGCGATCGAAGGATTTGAACTGGAAAGCATGACGGACGAAGTGCTGAAAAAGAGAGTGGAAGACATCTCCGTTTACGCGAGAGTATCGCCTGAGCATAAAATCCGGATCGTGAGAGCATGGCAGGAGAAGGGAAAAGTCGTTGCGATGACCGGCGACGGAGTGAACGACGCACCGGCTTTAAAGCAGGCGGATATCGGAATTGCGATGGGAATTACAGGCACCGAGGTTGCAAAAGACGCAGCCGCGATGGTGCTGACGGACGATAATTTCTCCACCATCGTCAGAGCGATTTCCAACGGAAGAAGCATCTACGGAAATATCAAGAATTCCATCAAATTTCTGTTATCTGGAAACACGGCGGGTATTCTTTCGGTGCTTTATGCTTCGCTGTGCGCGCTGCCGAATCCATTTGCGCCGGTACACCTGCTTTTTATTAACTTGGTCACAGACAGTCTTCCCGCTATCGCCATCGGGCTTGAACCGCATAATGAAACCATCATGAAGGAAACGCCGAGAGACCGAAACACGCCGATACTGGACAAAAGCTTTGCGGTTGAAGTCGTGCTTGAGGGACTCCTCATAGCGATCGGAACCATGCTTGCATACTACGTTGGCCTCTCTGCCGGCGGCGCGGAAACAGCGCGCACCATGGCGTTTGCCACCCTATGTCTTTCAAGGCTTCTCCACGGGTTCAACTCCAGGGGAAAAGAATCTCTGTTTCGGCTGGGAATTCTGACAAACAAATTCATCTGGATTGCCGTGGCCATCGGTTCCCTGATGCTGCTTGCTGTTTTGACGTTCCAGCCGCTCATGGTTCTTTTTGAAATTGCGCCGTTGACTGGAAATCAATACGGAATCATCTTCGGACTATCGCTTATGCCTTTGATTTTGATTCAAATTTATAAGACATTTTTTATCCGAAGAAAATAACGGCAGATTTTTTCCGCTCCGTTCGGCTTTACCAAAAGCAAGGGATACCCATGACGGGTATCCCTTGCCCTGTTTTTGATCACTCATTTTATTTATAGAAAACTGGACTCACGCTTTGCAGCTTGTTGCCTATTCCATTCCCGCACAAGAAGAATGGAGCACCATGTTTTGGGATTTGATATTCTGTGCCTGCCGCCGCACCTGATACCGGGACTTATTCCCCATCATTTAGCAATGCGTTGCTCTTTTTTCGTTTCGAGCGGGATCAAATCGATCGATTCTTCTTTGCCCGTCGATTTATTTTTAGGGGAAAACTTGTTTTCCGAAAGGAACAGCCCAATCAAGGTAAGTACAATTCCCAGCCCGGCAATCCCTGTTATTTTTTCCTTCAGTACAATCATAGAGGCAACAACGGTAATAACCGGAACCATATAAATATAAACACTTGTTTTGACCGCACCCAATTTTTTCACAGCCGAGTTCCATGTTACAAAGCACATAGCCGATGCGCCAACACTTAAAAAGAGAATGTTACACAAATAGACCGGTTCAAGGAGCCGATTTATTTCAGGCTGAAAACCAAACAGAAAGAGTGCGGGCAGCATAAATACCAGCCCATACAAAAAGATTCTGCGCGTTGTTGGAATCATGGGATAGCCAAATTTGCTGATTTGTTTGGTTAGGACAGAATACGCAGACCACACAATGGCGGCTAAAACAGCCAGCAGATCCCCCAATGGGTTCAACTGTAAAACAGAGTTGCCATTCAAGCTGATCAAAACAATTCCGACCAGCGCAATGAGAAAACCGATGAAAAACTGCAATTTACATCTTTCGCCGCGCAAAAATAAATGCGAAAAAATAGCTGTGAAGAAGGGAGAGATGGAAATGACTACTCCCACATTGGAGGCAAGCGTATAAGTAAGGGCAATATTCTCCAAAAGATAATATAATGTAACGCCACACAACCCCGCAGCCGCAAAGTACAGCTCCTGCCTGCGCTCTCTGACTCTCAGTCGATGCGGAAAAACAGCAAAAAGAAGGATCGTTGCTATGGTAAACCTCAAAAAGAGGATTTCGACCGGCGTAATTACGTTGAGCAAAATCTTGGTTGATATGAAGGTCATTCCCCATATGAAAATGGTGATAACGGCCAGAATATGTCCGTTGATATTTTTTTCCTGATCCATGAAAAATCCTTTCCGTACAACATTTCGATACGAAAGCTAAAAAATACTGCGATACTGCTTCGGTGTAAGACCAATATACTTTTTAAAGAAATTAGAAAAGTGGCTCTGGTCTGCAAATCCAGTTTGCAAGGCGACCTCAATGAGCGGCAAGCCCTGCTCCAAAAGCTGTTTTGCCTTATGAATACGAATGGTTTCCAAATAGCTGTACGGGGTAATCCCTTTCTGCTTGGTAAAGGAACGCAGCAGATAATATTTACTCAAGCCCGTCAAATCGCTCAAATCATTCAGCGTAATGTTATTCATATAGTTCTTCTCCAGAAACTCACAAATGGCTTTTGTTTCTGCACTTTGCTCGATTTTGGGGAAGGGTACGTCCTGCTCTGTATACTCTGTAAGAAGCTGTTCTAAAAGGAAAAAGAAGATTTCTTCCTTTCTGAAATCCTGTTCTTCCTGCATGATCATCAAATGAAGCTCTTTGAGCAAAGAAACCAGCTCACTTTGAAAAATCACCTGCGAGGTAAAATATGGCTGCTCCTCTTTCCCTGTGATCTCTAATACGGCCCTGCCCATCGTTTCCGTCTGAATATTCAGGCAACGATAGTCCAGAGCTTTTCCATCTATTTGCGCGCAGGTATGATTGTCCCGCGGATTAAACAACAGCAAATCGCCCGGCTCTATGGTATACTCCCTGTTTTTACAGGACAGATATCGCTGGCCGCTTTCGATTAATCCAAGCACATAATACTCATGAAAATGGTTGGGGAATTTCTGCATAATCCCCTGAAAGCAGTAAGCCTCTATCTTTAAATCCGGATCAAATTTTACCGTCCTGATTTCTTTTTTCAAAAAATCACCACCCAGAATGTGATCGCATCCTTCCACTGAAAACCGGCAGCTCATTTCCTCCCCGGGCTTTGGTGGGGAAGAAATTACTATTCCAAACAAGGTCTTTTAAGCGAACCGGTAATCAACAGTGTAGTACAAAACGCCGCGGAATTCTTGTATGATATTGCCCTTATGACCTGCATCAAGTTATAAGGTGATCTTCCTTCCTGTGCACTTCGTCTGCGAAGATTTTTCAGGTGTATTTCGCTGCTGCAATTACTTTACAATCTGCTCTGTACCCTGCCACGCCTGTTTTAATAATGCCACCGCAGCCGGAATTTCTTCGATTTTCAGGCAGGCGAACCCCAACAGGAGCATGCTCTCGTACCCGTTTTGCGGTGGGGCAAAATAGTATTGCGATACCCCGTACACCTTCACTCCCTGCTGAAAAGCCGCCTGAATCAGCTTTTGCTCATCCCAGCCGTTGTTGACACGCAGAAGAAAATGCAGCCCGGCGGAATCTCCCCTGATTTCGGCTTCCGGCAGCAGGCGGCGCACCGCGGAAACGATCGTTTCTCTTTTTTGTCGGTACAGATTGCGCATTCGGTTCAGGTGGCGCTCAAAATGTCCCTCGTCAATAAAGCGGCACAGGGTTTTCTGGTCCATTTTCGGTACCGGACAGATGTAAAAACTGAGCTTTTTCTGGTATGCATCCAGCAGATGACGCGGCAGCACCATGTAGCTGACCCGCAGCGCGGGCGAAAGCGATTTGGAGAAGGCGCCCATATAAATCACCCGGCCGGTTTCGTCCATCCCCTGCAAAGACGGGATCGGCTTGCCGGAATAGCGGAACTCACTGTCGTAATCGTCCTCGATCAGGTAGCGGCCCGGCTTTTCATTTGCCCAGTTCAACAGCTGAATCCGGCGGCTG
>OBWW01000773.1_pt1 | contig 19731 bp, 15 predicted proteins | sample 1538091 | NCBI WGS metagenome assembly OBWW01 (sample SAMEA2580125, study PRJEB22360) | human gut metagenome | biome: human gut; feature: human-associated habitat; material: faeces | place: Denmark | collected 2008/2010 | reverse complement strand
TAGGCAGGCTGGCAGCCTGTTTCCTGGATTCCATAGCCACGCTGGGACTGAACGGGGACGGAATCGGGCTGAACTACCATTTCGGCCTGTTCAGGCAGTTATTCAGGGATAATCTTCAGAATGAGGAGCCCAACCCATGGATGGAAAACACCTCCTGGCTGAGTAAAACCAATGTTACCTACCAGATTCCATACCGGAACTTTACGCTCACCTCACGGATGTATGACATCGAAGTCACCGGCTATGACAACCGCACCAACAAGCTGCATCTTTTTGATGTGGAGACCGTGGATGAGTCCATTGTAGAGGACGGGATTTCCTTTGACAAGACTGATATCAGGAAAAACCTGACCCTGTTCCTTTACCCGGATGACAGCGACAGGGCTGGTCAGATACTGCGCATTTACCAGCAGTATTTCATGGTCAGCAACGCGGCCCGCCTCATACTGTCAGAGGCAGCTGCAAAAGGCTCCACCCTTTACGACCTGCCCGACTATGCGGCCATCCAAATCAACGACACCCATCCCACCATGGTCATTCCCGAGCTGATTCGCCTTCTCACCACAGAGCACGGCATGGAAATGGACGACGCCATACAGGTGGTGACGGATACCTGCGCTTATACCAACCACACCATCCTGGCGGAAGCCCTGGAGACCTGGCCCATGGACTACTTTAAAGAAGCGGTTCCCCAGCTGATTCCCATTATGGAAGTGTTGGACGACAAGGTCAGGAGGAAATTTGATGATCCGTCCGTGTATATCATTGACAAGGGCGACCGGGTGCACATGGCCCACATTGACATCCACTACGGCTTCAGTGTCAACGGCGTGGCTGCCCTTCACACAGACATACTGAAAAAGAATGAGCTGAACAACTTTTACAGGCTCTACCCGGAGAAATTCAACAATAAGACAAACGGCATCACCTTCCGCCGGTGGCTGCTTCACTGCAATCCCCAGCTGGCTGATTATATATCAGAACTCATAGGCGATGGTTTTAAGAAGGATGCATTTGAACTTAAGAAACTGGATGACAGGGCATTCACAGCCAACATAAAGACCCTGCACCGCCTTTTAGCCATCAAGGACAGTAAGAAACAGGAGCTGGCAGACTACCTTAAGGAAACCCAGGACATTGACATTGACCCCAAATCCATTTTTGACATACAGGTAAAACGTCTTCATGAATACAAGCGCCAGCAGATGAACGCCCTGTACCTGATACACAAATACCTGGAAATCAAACGGGGCAGCAGGCCGGCCACTCCCATCACCGCCATCTTTGGAGCCAAGGCAGCGCCTGCATATACCATTGCAAAGGATATCATCCATATGATACTCTGCCTCCGTCAGGTCATTGACAGCGACCCGGACGTAAAGCCATGGCTGAATGTGGTCATGGTAAATAACTACAATGTGAGCCTGGCTGAAAAGCTGATTCCTGCCTGCGATATCTCGGAACAGATATCCCTGGCCTCCAAGGAAGCCAGCGGTACCAGCAACATGAAATTTATGCTCAACGGAGCCGTGACCCTGGGCACGGATGACGGAGCCAATGTGGAAATCCATGAGCTGGTAGGCGACGACAACATCTATATCTTCGGTGAATCCAGCGAAACCGTCATCCGGCGGTACGCAGAAGGCAGCTACTGCTCCCGCTCCTACTATGAGGCGGACCCTGACCTTAAGGAAGCCGTTGATTTCATCATCAGCCCCGCCATGACAGCAGCCGGTTCCGTGGAACACCTGGAGCGCCTGTACAACGAGCTTCTGAACAAGGACTGGTTCATGACCTTCCCCGACTTTAAGGCTTACTGCCAGGCCAGGGAACAGGCTCTGAGCGACTACGAAAACCGTACGGCCTGTGTCAGGAAAATGTTAATCATCATCAGCAAGACCGGTTTCTTCTCCTCTGACCGTACCATTGAGGAGTACAACAGGGATATATGGAAGTTAGATACGGGTCTGGTACCATAATTTGTAATAAAATCGGAAAGATTTTCATAAAATTTTCAAAGTCTTATGCTATCTTATGTGTTATACTATTACAATGGTATAATGAAACATCAAAAAGGAGCATAGTCATGAAAAAACTGATTACGGCCACGGCGCTTTTCCTGGCACTTGCCACAGCGTCCGGGGCCGTCCCCTATAATGCGGCGGATAACGCTTTCTACGCCTTTGCAGTAGGACCCGGCCTCAACAACCTGTCCATCAAGGACGACAAGGCCTCGTACCAGTGGGCCCTTAAAAATGACGGCCAGGCGCAAAAAATAGTCCAGGAACTGGATATTGATTCCCTGGACCCCGCCTATGTACACAGAAACAAAAGAGGAAAGGTAGACGCCATAGCCCTTCCCCCGCTGGAGCCGGCCAATATCCTGACCAGCGCCATTGATGCTGTTCCCGGAATTGATATCAATATCCAGCCAGCATGGGAGGCCTACTCCCAGACAGAGACAAAGCGCCCCCTGACCGTGGCGGTCATAGACACAGGCGTGGACATCTCCCATCCGGATTTGCAGGGTTCCATATGGGTCAATGAGGATGAGATTCCCGGAGACGGCATTGACAATGACGGAAACGGATTCGTGGACGATGTAAACGGCTGGAATTTTTACAGCAATACCAACCAGGTATACGAAGGCCCGGAGGACGTCCACGGCACCCATGCAGCCGGCACCATTGCGGCCTCCAAGGATAACGGCGGCATCGTGGGAATAGCCGACAACAATTACGTAAAAATCATGCCTGTAAAGGCCCTGGGAGGAGAAGAGGGAAAGGGTTCACCGGACAATGTGATTGCAGCCATCAAATATGCGGAGGCCAACGGCGCCCAGATATGCAATCTGAGCTTCGGCTCCCAGAACTGCACCGAAGAATTCAAGGCAGCTATCCGCGACTCCGGAATGCTTTTCATTGTAGCCGCGGGCAACGGGGATGACAACGCAATCGGCTATAACATAGACGCCTCACCCATTTACCCTGCCTCCCTTCCCTTTGACAACGTGATAACCGTAGCCAACCTGATGTTTGACGGCAAACTGGATGAGAGCTCCAACTTCGGCGCGGGCAGCGTGGACATCGCTGCCCCCGGCACCTTCATCCTGGGCATCACCCCGGACAATGGCTACGCCTTCATTGAAAAGCATCCCAGGGCCGCCCCCGGGGTCACCGCCACAGCAGCCATGCTCTATACCTCCAGACCGGAATTGAGCCTGACAGACATCAAAAACGTAATCCTGGCCTCAGCCCGCAAGATGGACAGCCTGAACGGCAAGGTATTAAGCGGCGGAATGCTGGATGCCAACGGGGCTATGCAGTGGGGACGGCAGTAAGGCAGACAGGAGCATGACAGGAAGTCTCTCCCGTCCTCCGCGTCAGGATTCCCGTATCTTCATTCCTATAGAAACATGTAATGGTATTGCTGTCCTGATTAGCAGACAAAAGCATGTCCTTAAGTACCAGAATATCTCTGGGAGTCCTGCCGCCGGCCTTTTCTATCTGCACCAGATGGAGAAGGCCGTTTTTTGGATCAATCCTGAATACAGCAATGCTGTCGTCTCCGCGGTTGGACACATATAAGAAACGGCCGTCCTCCGAACATTTGATGGCTGCACAGGAGCTTTTATCATTCGGTGCGCTCAGGGAGGAAATTCTCTGCAATATTTGGCATCCCTCTTTTAATATATTCACCGCAAACACCTCTGAACTCAATTCACAGACCACATACATCCTGTGCGCGTTTCCCGGCTGAAACACAAAATGCCTGGGGCCGGTTCCCTTTGGCAGCATAATATCCCGCTCCGGCCTATGGCTAAGGGTCATGGTATGAACATCTATTCCATAAAATAATATACGGTCCAGGCCCAGGTCCACACACCAGATTCCGTCCTTTTCCGGAGACAGACCGCTGAAATGCACATGGGGGCCTTCCTGGCGCAGGGTGTTGGGTCCTTTTCCCTTATGCTGTCTGCAGTCACTCATTTCCCCTAAACTTCCATCCGGCATCAGAGGAAACATGGACAGGCTTCCGCTCATATAGTTAGCCGCATAAATAACCCCTGCTTCCTCATCCAGGGTCACATGGCAGGGAAGGGTGCCCGTAGTTCCTCTGGAATTGAGAATCTCCAGAGAATTCTCACGGCATTTTATGGCGCACACGCCTCCCCCCGCTTTCCCATGATACTCCATATCCTCCATCACTGCATACATCATGGTCCCGTTCTGCGAAAGGGCCAGATACGACGGGTTTGATATACCCGGAAGAGCCAGTTCCCTTTCCAGTATTTGGCTGTTTCCATCCATCCTGTATCTGAAAATACCATTTTCATCCGCACCCGCATATGTTCCTGCATAAATCCTATATTCCATCATACATCCCTCCCCGTAACCTGTTTGAAAAACATTGTTCCAAAAAGATAGGTACTAAAGTATACCAAAGGTAGCAAATGCCTCCGTCGCGCTCATGCCTTTCTCAATAGCCTTTCTTACGTTCTTCTCTCCTCTTGCTTTTTCAAGGGCCTTTTCAATCACATATTCAATATGCTCTGCCGGAATAACCAGAACACCGTCCACATCACCAAAGATCAAATCGCCGGACATAACGGTTACGCCTTCTATTTCAATCCGGCAGCGGTAATCCACCACCTGGGTGCGCACAGAAGAATCCTGGGCATAACATCCCCTGGAAAATACAGGCCAGTTCTGGTCCAGCACCTGAGGCGTATCCCTATGCCATCCATTGACAACTGCACCTGCCGCCCCGCGCTTTTTTGCAGTGGCCGTTAAAAGCTCTCCCCAATACGCGCAGCGCATGGTGCCTCCGGCAGCCACATAAATTTCGTCCTCCTGCAAGTCATCCAGCGCCTCTGTCAAATAACCAAAGGGCTTTTTCTGCTGGCCGAATACATCAATCATTAAAACGGTCATAGCATAACCTGCCAGCTTCATATCATCCCTAAGGGGCCGGACTGCCTGGGGGAGAAACTGGTGGTATAATCCCATCTGGTCCAGTATATCCCCTACCACAGGAGTATACAGCTCTTTCTTTATAACTTCCAGCAATTCATGTTTTTTTAACACCATTTTATATCTCCTCCTTTTTAATCCAGAAGCAAAGTTCTGTTTGCCTTACCTCCCCTGCCTCAAGACAGAGAGCGCTTCCATTCTCAATGGCCTTTATTAAACCCGATGACGGGTAACTGGTCCATGGCTCCAGCGCCAGGTTATAAGTTCTTCCATACCATGGATATCCATAAGAACCACCGCATACCTGCCACATCCACATATATGGGAACAGTTTTCCGTCCCAGCTCATTCCATAACTTATGTTTTTAGTTTCATTATGTACCCGGTACCAGGCACGCTCCGGAAAACCGGTTATATAAATCATATCCGCAGTATCAGCATCCTCCCCCGGCACGTTTGAAAAATCCACTCCATTGCCGGCAGCAGGCCATTCAAACCTGGTTCCCGGCTTCAGACGCTGTGTCTCAAAATCGCGCTGATCCATGGAAAAACCTACGGTCCCATTTGTATCAATCCGGCAGCTGCTATCCAGAAAAGGTTTTCCCACGGTGGGGTGATGGCCCCACATAAGCTCCATTGGCTCCTTTGCCAGATTGGTAAGGCTTTCCCGGATTGTGATGGCGCTTTCATCCCTCTTTAAGGATATTTCCTTCTCCAGACGGAACGGAGAACGCAGGGTGGTAATGCATGCCTTAAGGACAACCTCCTCCTCAGAATCCTTTATGATCCTGCAATCCCACGGCACACTTGAAATCTCCCCGTGCATCCCCAGACAAGCGCCTTTGTAGCTGCACTCTCCTCCTCCGTTGGGAAGTATCTCCTGCCATCCTCCTGAATTATGGTCCAGGTAATTCCCCAGACTGTCCCCGGAATTAGACAGATACTCACTTCTTTTATGAAGCCCCGCCGGAGACCGCCACATAAAATCAATATCCTCCGGCTTGTACAGCATTTCCACACAGTCCATGCCCCTGTCAGCCAAAAATGTCAGCCGCAGCTTTTGATTTTCCATGACAACCGCCTTGTTGCCATCCATGATTATCTGGTCTGTGATCCTGCACCCATAATTACGGCTGTACATTGCCACTCTCCTTTCTGCGCACTTGGCAATGCCAATATGCATCCTCACTCCGCAATTCCACTTCCCAGCCTTTAATACCGCAGCAGATTTTCACTGTACCCACCGTCCACATACAATGTGGTTCCGGTTACATAGGAGGAGGCGTCAGAAGCCAGGAATACGGCAGGACCAATCAGCTCATCCGCACGGCCAACCCGTCCTATGGGAATCCATTGTTCAAAATCCATGGCCTCCACCAGTTCACGGTTCATATCCGTAAGAATGGCGCCGGGGGCCAGATTATTGACACGGATTCCATACTTGGCCAGCTCCAGGGCAGCCACCTTGGTAAACATACCTAACGATGCTTTAGCCATGCAGTAATAGCCATTTTCCCGCACCGGCACCTTCTGATGAATGGAGGTCACGTTGATGACGGATGCCCGCCCGGCCTTTTTCAGAGCCGGAAGCAGCTTCTGCAGCAGGAAATAAGGCGACTTGGTATTTACATTGTAGATGGCGTCCATTGACTCCTCCTCAGCGTTTTCAATGGCGCTGTGAGTCTCAAAACCGGCATTGTTAATCAGCACATCCAGTCTGTCCTCCCTGGTCAGGAAAGGACGCAGCATTCCGTCTAACCCTTCCTGGTCTCTGAGATCGCCGTAAAGATAGTCAAATCCATTTTCCTCTGCAATCCTTCTGGTCCTGTCCTCACTGCTGCCATGAATCCATACCCTGCCGCCTGCCTGCTTCACTCCCTGTGCAATTGCATAGCCAATTCCCCTGGTTCCTCCTGTAATCAGGACATTCTTATCCGTCAAATCAAATAACTGCATATACAGACCTCCTTTTATCTTCCTATCCTTCCAGCCCCATTAACTCCGCCCTTATAAATCCAAGAGCAAAGGCCATTCCCGCATGCCATGTATCCTGGCACTGAATCTGCGGCGTATGGTCAGGAATCAGAACACCTTCAAAGTGATTCTTTTTTAAAATCTCCAATGTTCTCTTTATATTGATATCCCCGTCATCCACAAATACTTCCGTATAATCCGGAACCTTGCCCCGTACATTCCTGACATGGGCATAGCCAATCTTTCCCTGGGAGGAATACTGCTCCAAGGCATCATAGATATTTCCATCTGTCATCTCCTGGATACTTCCCATGCAAAAGTCAATTCCATTGCAGGGACTTGGAACCAGGTCCAGCACTTTCTGATACAGCTGCGGCTGGTAGACCAGGCGCGGAGTACCTCTTAAAAATGGCATAGGCGGGTCGTCCGGGTGCAGGGCCATCATTACTCCTGCCTCCTCTGCCACCGGAAGAATACGCTCCAGAAACCATTTTAGCCTATTCCACAATTCCTCGTATCCGATATCTTCTATGTATTCTCCCCGGGCATTCTCTGCATAGGTCATATTCCATATCTCACCCTTTGGAATCCTGGCATCCAGATTGAGCTGTCCGGCATGAAAACAGGTACTGATCGCTCCTCCTCTGGCCTTTTTTGTTTTTTGGTGGCCCCACACTCCAGCAAGACTGAAATTATATCCGAAACATCGTATACCTGCTTTTCCTGCATTGCGTATAATTTCCTTCAGATGCTCCATCTGTTCTTCCTTTTTAGGTCCATCCAGCAATATATCATACCAGTCCGCCGGACTGAAATTCTCAATTCCGTAAATATTAAGCCCCTTTTCCTTTGCCTGCTTCTGGAGCGCCATCATGTGGTCCAGACTCCAAACAGACTCCCCTGCTCTGGCGATTCCGTAATTTTCCTTTTCATCCGTAGCTTTGACAATATCATTTTCTCCATCGTAGTAATTTGCCAGATGGATAATTACATCCGAGCATCCGCACTGTCTTGCAAAGGTAAATTCCTCATCCTTTAGCATGTAACGATATAATCCGACTCCCAGCTTCATTTCCTTCCTCCAAGCCACTCTCATTAATTATTTCTTTTTTTCGTCATGTATGTGTTAAACATAACTGCAAAAAACATCAGGGCGCCATTAATCACATACTGCATGAATTCGTTTACATTCAGCAATGTCATGGCGTTGGTGATTACACCTGTAAATAGTACGCCTATCAAAGTTCCCCATATGGTTCCAATACCGCCCAACATACTGGTACCGCCGATTACTACAGAGGATATAATCTGCGTCTCCCAGCCGCGTCCAAAGGTAAATGTGGCAGAACGGACCTGTGCGGAATTCATAATACCTGACAATACACACATCAGCTGCACCATACACATGACAAAAATCCTGGTTTTCCACACACTAATTCCATTTAAACGGGCAGCCTCCGCATTACCTCCCACTGCGTAAATTCTTCTTCCCAGGTCAGTTTTCTCTGTCAGGAACCAAAAAAACAGGAAGATTAAGATAAAGACAATGGCGGGAAAGGGTATTCCCAGAATCCTTCCGCTTCCCAGAAAGGCATACCAGGTTGGGAAGGCATTGGCGATAGGAAATCCGCCGCACACGATAGCCGCAAAACCATACATCACATTCAGGGTAGCCAGTGTGATAATGAAACTGGGCATATTAAATTTCTGTCTGGCCCATGCGTGGAACAATCCTGTCAAGAGAGCCACCAGGGTGGCTGCTGCAATTCCCACTAACGCGCCAAGCTCAATGGGCATGATTCCTGCCTCAGCAAGTCCCTTTGAGATAAATCCTGCCAGCACTCCGCTTAGGGCTACCTGGGATCCAACGGACAGGTCTATTTCACCTGAAATGATTACCAGACACATTCCGTAAGCAATGACACCCTTCATAGCCGCATTCCGCAATATGTTTAAAATATTTCCCGATTTCAGAAAGGACGGCGCCGCAATACTTACACCAATAATCAGAACCAGCAGAAGAATTTCAATCAGGTGGTCCAGAATTAAATTTTTTGTTTTTTTGCCGGAAAACAGTTCCATATGCAATGAGTCGATTTTTACAGATTTCATTCTACCTTTCCTCCCATACAATACGCGTATAATGCATCTATGGTCACATGGTCGTCCAGACACACTTCCCCAACGATTTTTCCCATATGCATAATCAGAATCCTGTGACATACCTCCACCAGTTCCTCCAGCTCTGATGACACAAAAATACTGGATATTCCTTTTCTGGACTGCTCCCACATAATCTGGAAAATCTGTTGTTTTGCTTTTACATCTATTCCTCTGGAGGGCTCATCATACATCATAATCTTGGGAGCCGTATTCAACCAGTTTCCAATAATTACCTTTTGCTGGTTGCCGCCGGAAAGAGAGCTTACCGGGGCCATCAAATCCGGAATTTTAATCTGTAAATCCCTAATCTGTCTCTCTGAAAATTCTTTTCTGGTTTTTTCATTTATCACATGGCGCTGTGTCATCTTATCCATACTGGCATAGCAGAGGTTATCACGGATGGAATGAATCAAAATCACCCCCTGCGTTTTTCTCTCTTCCGGCGTCAGCCCCAGCCCCATCTGCATCATTCCGATGGGACCGGCATTTTTGGGAGCAGTTTTCTGATCCACCAGGATTTCACCGCTGTCGTATGGGTCTGCACCAAATATACAGCGCAGCAGCTCTGTACGGCCGGACCCCAGCATTCCTGCAATTCCTAATACCTCTCCCTTTCTCAGCTGAAAGGATACGTCCTGGAACTTCCCCTTGCGGGTAAGATGTTTTACATCCATTATGATGCCATCCTGCACCTTAAGGTCTCCGGGTCTTTCCTTGATTTCCACATCACCGAACATCATAGTAATGATATCCTTGTGCTGCAGCGAACTGATTGGCTCTGTTCCTATGTATTTTCCATCCCGCAGCACTGTAACGCTGTCTGCAATCTCCCACAGCTCCTGTAGCCTGTGGGAGATGTAGATAATGATTACATCCTGCTTTTTTAACATCCGTATTGCCTCAAACAGCTTCTGGGTTTCATTGGCAGCCAGAGCCGATGTGGGCTCATCCAGCATAAGCACCTTCGGCTTAAAGCTCATGGCCTTGGTAATTTCCACCACCTGGCACTGCCACATACTGAGCCTGAACACCTTTTCATGGGGGTCAATATCTACGCCCATTGCATGCAGCAGCTCTCCTGCCATCTGATACGTCCTCTTCCAGTCTACCAGACGTCCCTTCTTTGGAAGACGTCCCAAAAAAATATTTTCCGCCACTGAGAGATGGGGAACCAGACTCAGCTCCTGATATACAGTGGCGATTCCCTTGTTCAGTGCTTCCACCGGTGTACTGAAATACAATTCCTCTTCATCCAGATAAAAATGTCCGCTTGTGGGCTGAATGGCGCCTGCAAATACTTTAACCAGGGTTGATTTTCCCGACCCGTTCTTTCCGATAAAGGCATGGACTTTTCCGCTGTCAAAGGATACGGTGACATCATCCAATGCTCTTGTTCCCGGATAATCCTTTATAATCCCTTCCGTTCTCAAAATGCTCATGGCATACTCCTTATTCTTACCGGTAACGAACTCAGCTACATTTTGGATTTAAGGTCTGACATAAAATCATCCAGCTGCTTTGTATCGCCGCGTCTTAACGGTATACCTTCCACAATTACTGTCTTTCCCTGGTCCGCCACATCCTTTCCTTCAATGGACTGAACCAGAGTCTCAACCGTCTTATATCCAATCTGAAACGGATCCTGTCCTGTGACGGCCTGAAGAATATCATTATCTGCTTTCAGCAAATCCACAATCTGCTCAGACGCGTCAGTACCGAATACAAAGGTCTTGCCTGCCTGTCCTGCATTTTCCACTGCCATAACAGCACCGATGGTTCCGCCGTCGTTGGCAGCAAACATGATATCAATATCAGGGTTGGCGGCCAGCATGTCCCCTGCCTTTGCAATGGCTGTATCCTGGAGCCATGCATCCTGGTTGGAAACAATCTCATAGTTTACCCCGCCCTCATCCAGGGCAGCAAGGAAGCCGTTGACCCTCTCTGCTGAGGTTTCCGGAATTTGTGTCTTAAACTGAAGGATTCCCAGCTCGATTTTCTCATCCCCGTATTTTTCCTTAATAAAGTCTACTGCAATCTCGCCAGTCTGTTTACAAAAGGCATAATTATCCGAGGTATAGGCTGCTATGGAAAAAGGGTATGAGTCCATGGCCGTATTGGCCACACAGATTTTGACCCCTTTATCGCTTGAAACCTTAAGTGCCTCCGGAGAAATCGTTGCGGACAGAGGGGAGATGGCGATGCCGGCAACTCCTTGTGCTGTATATGTATTTACCAGCTCAGTTTCCTTCATCTGATCATTTGTGACATTGGAAAGCTGGATTTCATACCCCAGATCCTTTGCAGCCGCCTCATATCCAGCCGACATCAGCTTAAAAAACTGATCTTCCTGGAACACTATACCTGCAATTGACTTTCCTGCACCAGATGTATCTGTCTGCTCTTCCCCTTCTCCGGCCTTCTCTTTCTGACCTTTCTCTTCCTGGCTTGTCCCCTGGGCCACGGTTGTTCCTCCTGTTGTCTTGGCTGCCCCGTCTCCATCCATGCTGCATGCACCCAATACACCGGCCATTCCTAATATCATTGCTGCTAACGCTATCTTCTTCATAAAGCCTGCCTCCTAATATCATTACATAGTTTTTGTTTTCATTTAAATGAGCTCATTCATTTATGTTCTTACTATATCTTATTTTATTCCCCAAATCTTCTTTACTTTTGATATTTATTGTTTTATATTGATATTTAGACAAAAACAACTGGATATTCAGGCAGGGAGAGGAACTATTCTTATGCAAATTTCAGCTAAAAATGTAAATACTCCATCTGTATTCCCCATTGATTGCGAGGTCTATTACTCAATCCGTACACTGATTGATGCAAATGAATACCCGCAGGTCCATGATTTTTATGAAATCATACTAGTGACTGAGAATTCACTGGATATTTTGTTAAATAATGACCGAATCAAACTTGGGCATGGAAATCTGCTTCTTATCCGTCCCGGTGATATCCACACCAAAATACAGACCGGGGACTCTGTACATATTAATCTGGCCTTTCCGGCTTATACGGTAAATTCTCTTTTTGGTTACCTTTATAACTCTCAGGCCCCGCGCAAAGAACTGTTTGTCGGTTCCCACTCCCCGATTGTCCGGTTAAGCACCATTGACACGCTGATGATCCAAAATCGTCTGTCCTTTCTTAACCAGCTGTCATCTTCTGATATGGAGGAAAAAAATACCCATCTCAGAGCAATCCTTATTGACATTATGTATTCCTATATCATTCCTGAATTGGAAAAACAAAAAAGGTCCTCGGATGCCTCCAATCTGCCGGCCTGGCTTGTTCCTGCACTGGAGGGATTATCCAATCCCAAAAACCTGACCATGGGAATGGATTATCTTGTCCGCCAGACACAGCGTTCCCCGGAACACATCTGCAGAATCTTCCGTAAGCATCTGGGAATCACCCCCTCTGCCTACATCAACGGAAAACGGCTTAACTATGCTGCTAATCTTCTGATACACACAGATATGGAGATTGTAGACGTAATATATGAAAGCGGCTTTCAGAGCATCAACTATTTTTATCATCTGTTTAAAAAAGAGTACGGCATCTCCCCTGTAAAGTACAAAAAGATCCATCTGGTCCAGAAACTATAGAACATGTGCCCGCCGGGCACGCAAAAAGGCAGCCTCCACATCTGCAACTGATATGGAGACTGCCTTCTTTTATTTCATTTATAACTGCAATTAGACCGGATAAGCCTTGCTGTCCTTGTCGGCAGCACTGCTGTCCACCTTGGTCTGCTGGGCAGCCCTGTACTCGAAGAAATCCTTGGCCACTGCCGGGAACAGCGCATAGCTGAGAACATCCTCATCCTGCTGCTTCCACTGCGCGCATTCCTTCTCAAACTGAGGAAGCTGAGGAGCAATCAGGTCGGCAGGACGGCAGGTAATGGGTGTCTCGTCGCCGATAATCTTTTTCTGCACTTCCGGATTAAAGGGCTTAACTGTCTGGCCGAATTCACCAAGCATGATTTTCTTGGATTCCTTTGGAACCATCTTATAGCGCTCGCCCATGATAACGTTCATAACAGCCTGTGTACCCACAATCTGGGATGACGGTGTAACTAACGGAGGCTCGCCGAAGTCCTTACGCACTCTCGGAATCTCCTCCAGAACCTGGCGGTACTTGTCTTCCTGTCCGGCCTCTTTTAACTGGCTTACCAGGTTGGACAGCATTCCGCCCGGCACCTGATACTGAAGGGTCTTGATATTAACTCCCAGAACCTTCGGGTTCAGAAGGCCGCTCTTAAGGGCCTGCTCACGTATAGGCTGGAAATGGTCTGCAATCTCAGCCAGCAGTGTCTGGTCATAGCCGGTGTCATATGGGGTGCCGCGGAAGGTCTCCACCATAACCTCAGTGGCCGGCTGGCTGGTTCCCAGAGCCAGAGGCGACATGGCGCAGTCGATGATTTCACATCCTGCCTCTACTGCCTTTAAATAAGTCATGGAAGCAACGCCTGATGTGTAGTGGGTGTGCAGGTCGATAGGAAGGCTTGTTCCTTCCTTCAGCGCCTGTACCAGCTCTGCTGCCGCATATGGTGTCAGCAGACCTGCCATATCCTTGATACACAGGGAGTCAGCGCCCATGTCCTCAATTCTCTTTGCAATATCCTTCCAGTAATCCAGGGTATAGGCATCGCCCAGTGTATAGCACAGCGCAATCTGAGCATGTCCTTTTTCCCTGTTGGTAGCCTTTACAGCTGTCTCCAGGTTGCGGATATCGTTCAGACAGTCAAAGATACGGATGATATCAATACCGTTGGAAATGGACTTCTGTACAAAGTACTCCACTACATCGTCCGCATAGTGGTTATATCCCAGGATGTTCTGTCCGCGGAACAGCATCTGCAGCTTGGTGTTCTTAAATCCGTCTCTCAGTTTCCTCAGTCTCTCCCATGGATCTTCCTTCAGGAAACGGAGGCAGGAATCAAAGGTAGCGCCGCCCCAGCACTCAACCGCATGGTAGCCTACCTTGTCCATCTTATCAATAATGGGCAGCATCTGCTCTGTGGACATTCTGGTTGCGAGCAAAGACTGGTGGGCGTCACGAAGGACGGTTTCCACAATCTTCACTGGCCTCTTTTCTATCTCTGCCATAGTTATAATCCTCCTCGTTATGAGCATTTGGCGCCTGTCTTTAAGGCGCTTGTGCGATACATGCCGCCCGCGCCTGGCAGGTGCTTTCCCAGGCCAGGCGAAACGGCTGTCATTGTCAATATATTATGCCATTATACCCCAAATATTGCCATGAAGGTACCGGCCGCAACAGCGGTGCCGATAACGCCTGCAACGTTTGGTCCCATTGCGTGCATCAGCAGGAAGTTGGTCGGATCTGCTTCCGAACCCACCTTCTGGGATACACGGGCTGCCATAGGAACTGCGGACACGCCGGCAGAACCGATAAGCGGATTGATTTTTCCTCCTGTAATCTTGCAGAGGAGCTTGCCTAAAAGCACGCCGCCGATGGTGCCGAAGATAAATGCGGTCAGGCCCAGGGCAACAATCTTGATAGTGGTTACATTTAAGAATGCATCAGCGCTGGTGGTGGCGCCTACGGAAGTACCCAGCAGGATAACCACAATATACATCAGGGCATTGCTTGCCGTATCAGCCAGCTGCTTCACAACGCCGCTCTCACGGAACAGGTTGCCTAACATCAGCATTCCTACCAGAGGTGCTGTGGATGGCAGGATCAGGCATACCACGATGGTTACGATGATGGGGAACAGAATCTTCTCCAGCTTGGATACAGGACGAAGCTGTTCCATCTTAATCTTACGCTCTTTCTCAGTTGTCAGAAGCTTCATAAATGGCGGCTGGATGATTGGAACCAGCGCCATGTAGGAGTAAGCCGCAACCGCGATAGGTCCCATGATCTGGGTCTGTCCCAGCTTACTGCACAGGAACAGGGATGTAGGGCCGTCCGCACCGCCGATGATGGAGATGGCTGCTGATTCCTTGCCGGAGAACCCTAACAGGATGGCGAAGAAATAAGCAGAGTAGATACCCAGCTGTGCGGCAGCTCCCATAAGGAAGCTGATTGGGTTTGCGATAAGGGGGCCAAAGTCTGTCATGGCTCCAACGCCCAGGAAGATAAGGGAGGGCAAAATGCTCCACTCATCCAGCTGGAAGAAGTACCACAGAAGTCCGCCTGTTCCGTTGGACGTCTGTTCCGGAGAATACATGATATCCGGATAAATATTAACCAGCAGCATACCGAATGCAATCGGAATCAGCAGCAGGGGTTCAAATCCCTTCCTGATAGCAAGGTATAAGAACACCAGGGCCACTACGATCATTACATAGTTGCCTGCTCCCAGATGGAAAAACGCCATCTGGTTCAGCAGGTTGTTAATTATATTGCCAAAATCCATAATGTTCCCTCCATAATGAATCCCACATTGCTATGGGCTCATCTCTATAATTAGTTCAGAGTAGCTAATACCGCGCCGGATTCAACGGAATCGCCGGTGGACGCATTAATGCTGGCAATGGTTCCGTCCTGAGGAGCCACGATGTCATTTTCCATCTTCATGGCTTCCAGAACCAGGATTACGTCACCCTTCTTCACAGCCTGTCCTACCGCTGCCTTAACAGCCACTACCTTGCCAGGCATAGGTGCGGATACGCTGACAGAGCCTGCTGCGCCTGCCGGAGCTGCTGCTTTCGGTGCTGCCGGGGCTGGTGCTGCAGGAGCTGCTGGTGCTGCCGGGGCTGCTGCAATGCCGGATACAGCGCCTTCTTCTACGGTTACTGCATATGCTTTACCATTAACTGTGATTGTATAATTCTTCATGATTTCAATTCCTCCTGAATGAAAATAGTTATGGAACGTTTCCCGTCCTCTTATCTGCCTTTAGACCTCTGTACACGGCGGATGGAACGAACCACCAGTCCGTTAGAAGAAGTTCCCTCATATGCTGCAATGGCCGCCGAAATCACTGGCAGCACCACCCCCCGCCCCGCCCCCCCCCGCCTGTCCCCCCCCTGCCGCAGGTACAGGTGCTGCCGCCTTAACCGGTGCTGGTGCAACTGGTGCTGGCGCTGGCGCTGCCTTTTCCTTCTGGCCTGTCTCCCACTTGTGAATGAACTTAAAGCAGGCAATCAGCAGGCTGATGAATATAAGGACTGCGAACACGGTGCCAATACCGATTACCGCATATACGGTAGCTGTTTCCATCAGCTGCCCGATGGTCTTGCCCTCTTCTTCATTTGAAGCAAGCTCAGTGAATTCCGCATCAACTATCTGCTGGGAAATCATATTCAGATTCATGACATACTGCATGGAACCTTCGGTGAATGCAACAGGCAGCATAACGGTATAGGTACCATCTGCCATCTGTACCACGCTTGCGTCTTCAATGTCAATGCTTCTGACTTCCCCCAGTTCCTTCCTTGCATTAATCTGCTCTTCACAGATGGCTGCCATAACTGCATTACCCTGGGCTTCCGACATGACCTTCTGTGCAATCAGCCCATCCGTGCTGACACCCAGAGACTGGACCGCTGTCAGCTTGGCATACTCTGCCATCATATCATCTACAGGAGTTCCGTCCGTGGCAATCCGGGGAGCTGTCCCGGCTTCATCCTGTTTTGCTGAGCAGGCTGACAGGCTCAACAGGCAGGCGGCCATCAGAACTGCTGCTGCCACTCGTTTCATTAATCGTCTCATATACCTGTCACCTCTCTTTAAACCGTGCCATGCTTCTTAGACGGACGGTCCTCTCTCTTTGTGAACAGCATTTCAAAGGCTGCGATTACCCTCTGACGGGTCTCCCCTGCCTTAATTATATCATCTACATATCCTCTCTTGGCTGCTGCTACAGCGCTGGACTGAAGTGTGGTGTACTCTGCTGTCTTTTCATTGATGAGTGCGGCGGCATCACCGGACGCGGCGATTTCCTTTGCATACATAATCTTAACTGCCTCAGACGGATTCATCATACCGATGACAGCACCAGGCCATGCATATACCACGTCAGCACCGATGGACTTGCTGCCCATGGTCAGGTATGCGCTTCCGAATGCTTCCTTAACAATTACTGTTACCTTTGGAACGCTGGCATTGGCATAAGCATAGGTAAGGCGTGCGGCTGCCTTTGCAATCCTTCTCTCGCTGCACATCTTGGCCTTGTAGCCCTTTACGTTCACCAGTGTGAGTACAGGAATATTGAATGCGTCGCAGAAATGAATGAAATCAGTTGCCTTGTCGCAGCCCTTACCGGACAGGACAGGCTCAAATGTTTCCTTCTTCTCTCCGTTCTCATAGATTTCCGTACGGTTAGCCACACATCCGACGGTTGTCCCGTTCAGGCGGATGAAACCGGTCACCATGGAAGGTTCATAATTCTTCTTAACCTCCATGAAGAAGCTGTTATCGGATATCAGTGTCAGGGCCAGGGCCGTGTCACCGGTGCATCCCTCGATATTATCGCAGATACGGTTTAAGTCATCCTGGCACTCTCCGTATGACATATCATCCTCGTTGTTGGCCGGAAGAATGGAAACCAGGGTGCGGATCTGAGCGATAATGGAAGACTCATCTCCTGTGAAATCTGCCAGTCCGGATTCCCTGCTCTGGAAATCTGCGCTGGAGGTATCACACTTCTCTTTATAATTGCCGTCAATGGCGTTAGGTGAATTAACAAACAGTTTGCCGGACTTCTCTTCCATGAAGGTGAAATCTGTGATGCCGGCAGATACTGCCATGCCGCCGCCGCAGGTTCCAAAGATTGCTGTTATCTGAGGAATCACGCCGGAAGCCATGGTCTGGCTTAAGTACAGCTTGCCGAAGCCGTCCAGGGCATCGGTCGCCTCCTGAAGACGCAGACCTGCACAGTCTACCAAACCGATTACAGGTGCTCCCATCTTCATAGCCATGGAATAGATGTTGCAGATTTTCTTTGCATGCATTTCGCCCATGGAGCCGCCTAATACAGACGCATCCTGGCTGTATACATACACCAGGCATCCGCCGATGGTACCGTAGCCGGTAACCACACCGTCAGCGGGGGTCTCCTGCTCAGTCATGTTAAAGTCAGTGCTTCTGGCCGTTATATAGGCTCCGACTTCAACAAAACTGTTCTCATCAAGCAGGGCTGCTATGCGGCTGCTTGCTGAAGTTTGTGCTGAATTACTCATTTTCCAGTCCTCCATCATTCATAAGTTTAACAATATCTAAGCAACGGAAAACCCATTCTCAGGCCCGTCGCAAAAAAAAGCAGAAATATTGCCACATACAATTATAATAATAAATTTGTCAAATAGCAAGCTCTTTTCCACTAAAAAGGTGAAAATATTAACGAAATTCAAGATTCGTAAATACGAAAAGAGCTGTGGCTTTCACGAAATATGTGAACCGCCGCAACTCTTTTTTGTCACAAACCCATTATTTACTTAACCCATGGAAAAAAACTTGTCATGAATGACCTGTACGGCCTTTTCCGCATCCTTTTCATCCACCAGTACGGATATCTTAATCTCGCTGGTGGATATCATGTTGATATTAATGTTGGCGTCGTAGAGAGCCTCAAACAAGGTGGCAGCCACGCCAGGATGATTAATCATACCCGCTCCCACCACGGAAACCTTGGCAATATGGCTGTTGGTCTCCAGATGGCCAAAGCCAATGGACTCCTGATGCTCCTTCAGGAGCACGGAAGCCGCCTCCAGGTCGGACTGGGCAACGGTAAAGCATATGTCCTTGCCCTCCTCATGGCCGATTCCCTGTAATATGATGTCCACGTTAATGTGGTTCTGGGCCAGCAGGGAAAACACCTTAAAGGATGTGCCAATCTCATTGGGCACCCCTATCAGGGCAATCCTTGCGATATTAACATTCTTAGCCACACTGCTGATATATGATTTCTCCATGCGTTTTGCAACCTCCTTCACCTTTGTACCCGGATGCCCTGTAAAGCTTGAGAGCACCTCCAGCTTCACATTATATTTCTTTGCCATCTCCACGGAACGGTTGTGGAGCACCTGGGCCCCCAGGGTAGCCAGCTCCAGCATCTCATTGTAGGTGACCTCATCCAGTTTCCTTGCGTCCTTCACGATTCTGGGGTCAGCCGTATATACCCCGTCCACATCCGTGTATATCTGGCACAGGTCCGCCCGAAGGGAGGCAGCCAGCGCAACCGCGGACGTGTCAGATCCGCCTCTGCCAAGGGTGGTGATATCCTCATAGCGGTTGATTCCCTGGAATCCTGTGACAATCACGATTTTCTTCTGATTCAGCTCTGTCTCGATGCGTTCCGTATCCACCTTCTTGATTCTGGCATTCCTGGCCACGGTATTGGTAACCATTCCCGCCTGCCATCCGGTCAGGGAAATAACCGGATATCCCAGCGCCTCCACTGCCATGGCGCAGAGGGCCACGGACATCTGCTCCCCGGTGGACAAGAGCATATCCATCTCCCGGTTGGAGGCAAGGGGATTGATCTCATTTGCCTTCTCAATCAGCTCGTCGGTGGTATCCCCCTGGGCAGACAGCACTGCCACTACCTGGTTGCCGGCTTTGTATGTATCCGTGATAATTTCAGCCACATGGCGCAGCCGGGCGGCGTCAGCCACAGAGGTTCCTCCGAATTTCT
>OBWW01000760.1_pt1 | contig 20002 bp, 18 predicted proteins | sample 1538091 | NCBI WGS metagenome assembly OBWW01 (sample SAMEA2580125, study PRJEB22360) | human gut metagenome | biome: human gut; feature: human-associated habitat; material: faeces | place: Denmark | collected 2008/2010 | reverse complement strand
GCTTGTCTGCGCGACAGCCGCCGGAGCGCGGCGAACCGCCACTTGTAATACGGCAGGTATCCCACGGTGATCGGATTGTTGAGCAGGAACACCAGTGATGCCGCCGCCTGCACGAACTCGCCGATCGACAGCCAGGCGGCCGCACCGTCGCCGCGCGCGAGCATGCGCGGCACATTGTATTGCCCGGCCTGCGCCATCATGCCCAGACGCTTGGATATCAGCGCCAGCCGCACGTCCTCCGGCATGGTCTTGAACCCCTGCCGGGTGTCGAGGAACTTGCCCAACGGGTCGGCGAACACCTCGCCGTTGGTGGCGGCGGCAAGCGTCGCCTCATCCAGCATCAGCCACTCGTGCGGGTTGTTGGTGCTTGGCGCCTGACGGTATCCGGTGATCGACTCGAAGAAATCGCCGATGCGGAACACTCCGTCGCGCCTGCCTGCACCCTGCGCCCTGGCGGTGGACTTGCGCGGGCCATATCCCATGAACGATTGGGGGAGCGCCTCGTAATCGGCCTGAAGGCGCTCGCCGATCGCCGCATAATCCTCGTCGGTGAGCCATAGACAGAAGCGTGGGCCGAAATCATGGTCTCGCGAGAGATCGTCATCGAACCCGTAGCATTCCGATCCGTGGCCCACCAGTCCCGCCGCGATGCGCCCCTGATATTCCGGGTATTTGTCGGCGATGAGCGGTTTGCCATAGGCGTTCCAGCATTCGCGTGCCAGCTTGAGGCCGCATATGGGTGAGGTGCCGGTGGGTGAGGCGGTAGCGGACGGAACGGCGGCGGATGGGGTGCCGGCGAGTGCTGTGCCGGGCGTGCCGGAACCATTCCCACCTGCGCTCGCATCCTGTGAAACATCCTGTGAAACATCCTGTGAAACATTCGCGGGGGCATGCTCGGAGGCCTCGTGTTCGGCCTGCCGCAGGTTGCTCTCGGTGATGCGGTAATAATCAGTGTCCTTGCCGTAGCATTCCTCGATGACCTGCAGGGCCTGGCAGTACAGGTTCACCGCCTGCCCGTAATCATGCTGGTGGAAACGCACCTGCGCGTAGCCGGCCAGCGCCGAAGCGTAATGGGCGCTGTGCTCAAGATGACCGTTGCGGTAGATCTCCAACGCCTTCGCCGCATGCCAGCTCGCGGCGGACAGCTTGTCTTCGGCGAGCAGCGTCAACGCCAGATTCGTGTGCGTCGAGGCCACGTCGAGGTCGGTTTCGGCATCCGGGCTCGACGATTCCAGTATGCGCAGGGCCTCGCCCAGCTCCACCTCGGCCTGATGCGTTTTCCCGGTCTCGCTGTACAGCATCGACAGGTTGTTGTGCAGGGCGGCGAGTCGCCGGTCGCTGGGGGCGAGCGTGCGCTCGCTGGACGCCTGCGCCTGCTTGTACAGATCCTCGGACTGATCGTACTGACCGGCCGCCCGCATGGCGGTGGCCGCATTGATCAGGGTGGTCGTCCATGCCTCGGTGCCCGTGATGCCCATACGGGTCGCGAGCTCCAGCGCCCGTTGCACGATCCACTGGTTCTCCTTGTGTCGGCCTTGCGAGCGGTAGAACCCCATCGTCTCGTTCAGCACGGTGAGCAGCCCGGCGTCATCGCCGGCGTTCTCCGCGTCGATCATGGCCTGCTCCAGGTACGGCCCTGCCTTGGCGGCGGCGTGCGCGTCGAAGATCGCGTCGAGCCCGGCGAGGAACCGTTGCGTGTCAAAAGGCTGCTCGGAAGGTCGGGGCTCGTCCCCGGCTTGGTCCGGTGCCGCGTCATCGTCGAACGCGGCCATCAGCTTCGCCATCAGTGCATCATCGTCCATGTCATCTCCTTGCCATGAAACCGGTTTCTACCAGTCTAGGAAGCCTTGGTGATGACGTTTTCGGCGTGTGATGTGAGCTATATAACAAACCCCCGCTCTCAAAACTCGCAGATATACCGGTGATTCAGCGAAATTCCACTTGTATCTGCGAGTTTTGAGAGCCTATATTCCGCGAAACTCACACCGTGATCTCGCGCATACGCTCCAGCGCGTCGGTGTGCGTCTCGTGACGCATGGAGTATATGGTCAGCAGCGCCACCGCGATGACCGCCAACGGCACGCCGCCCAATGCGGTGAAGTGGTAGTTCATGCCTGACAAGTTCAGCATGCCGCCGCCGACCATCGAGCCGACCGCGTTGCCGAAGTTGAACGCCACCTGCACGGCCGCGCCGGCCAGCAGCTCGCCGCCGCCCTTGCCGGATTCGGTCATCAGCAGCTGCTGTGGGGCGGAGATGAAGAACAGGCCGAACGCGATCCAGAACGTGAAGATGGCGGCGCTCACATGGTTGCCGGGCACCAGGAACACCAGCAGCAGGCCGACGCCGGAGATCGCCTGCCCGAGGGCTGCGGTTCCCGCGTGACGCCAGTTGTCGGTGATACGCCCGCCGATGATGCCGCCGACCACCATGCCGAATCCGGCGAGCATCATCAGGAACGGCACCATGTCGCTGTCGTATCCGCCGGTCTTCTGCAGCCACGGCGACACATAGCTCCACCAGCAGAACACGCCGGCGTTGCCGGTGAACACCGCGCCCAGAATCAGCCACGGTCCAGGCTTTCGGAGGAACCTGAACTGGCCGGCCAGACCGACGTCCTTCACCGGCGCGATGGCGGGGACCCAGGCAAGCGCGAGGAACACGGTCATCGCGGCCCAGACGCTGAGCACGATGAACGCAAGCCTCCATGACAGGAACTCCGACATCAGCGTGCCGGCCGGCACGCCGATCATGTTGGCGACGGTCTGACCGGTGACCATGGCGGAGACGGCCTGCGCCTCCTTGCCCTTGTCGGCCACGGTCTTGGCGATCAGCGTGGCGGTGCCGAAGAACGCGCCGTGGGGCAGTCCCGAGATGAAACGGGCAGCCAGCAGCATGGGCGCATTGACGGAGAATGCCGACAGGGCGTTGCCGACGAAGGCGATCACCATGAACATGATGATCAGCTGCTTCGGCGGGATCTTGCGCCCGAACACCAGGATCAGCGTGCCGATGCACACGCCGATCGCATAGGCGGAAATGAAGTGGCCGGCGGTCGGGATATCGACGTGCATCGCCTCGGCGGTCTGGGGCAGGATGCCCATCATCACGAATTCGGCCGCGCCGAGGATGAACGCGCCGGAAGCCAAGGCAAGCAGGCTTTTCTTCATGGTTCCCTCTTCATCACATCTCGCGGGCGTGCCCGCGCGTGGGTGTCGTTTGTTGTGATTGTCGCTGATGGTTGTGGTGGTCCCGCAGTGTGAGACTGCGGGAGCTGCCAAGCCACCGGTAAGAAGAAGGCCAGACCGCTGACGCGATCTGGCCTTCATGTTGTCGGGCTGGCGGGATTTGAACCCGCGGCCTCTTCGTCCCGAACGAAGCGCGCTACCAAGCTGCGCTACAGCCCGTTTTGGCAACGCAGGCTATAATACAACGAAATCCCGGACAAGCCAAACCGGCGTGGCGTGGCATCCCGAAAACCGCGGAATATCAACGGACTCTCGGCGTGTATCGCCATCTCATTACACTGTGACATTATGAGTCAGACGCAAGAAACCCCCGAATCCCTGAACGACGACGAGACGGTGCCCGCTGTTCCCGTCATGACCACTGTCGAACGTGCCGAGATGCTGCTGCGACAGGACGCAGCCATCCGCGACCGCATCGGCGCCGGCGCAACTTTGGACGAGGCCGTCGATCCCTCCAACAAGGAGTTCGGCCCGCTCGCGCACCCCGAGCAGGTGCAGATGCGCGTCGCCAAGCGCGCGATGATGCTTGAGGCCGGCATGCAGCCCTACCCGGTGCACCTCGACGTGACCGACACCATCGAGGCCGTGCGCGCCAAGTATGACGGCAAGCTTGAAGCCGGTCAGGAGACCGAGGACGTGGTCGGCATCGCCGGGCGCGTCCTGTTTCTGCGCAACGGCGGCGGCCTGTGCTTCGTGCAGCTGTCGGCCGGCGACGGCACGAAGATCCAGGGCATGATCTCCAAGAAGGAGATCGGCGCTGACTCGCTCAAGCAGTTCAAGCAGCTCGTGGACCTCGGCGACCACCTGTACCTGCGCGGCCGCGTGATCGCGTCCAAGACCGGCGAGCTGTCGGTGTTCGCCACCGAATGGGCCATCGCGTCCAAGGCGCTGCAGCCGCTGCCCGCCCTGCACAAGGACCTGAACGACGACACGCGCACGCGCAAGCCGTACATCGGCATGATCGCCGATGAGAAGGTGCGCAACATGGTGCGCAACCGGTCCAAGGCCGTCGCCTCGCTGCGCCGCACGTTCGATGACCACGACTTCCTTGAGGTCGAGACGCCGATGCTGCAGACTATCCACGGCGGTGCCGCCGCCCGTCCGTTCACCACGCACATGAACGCCTTCGACCTGGACCTTTATCTGCGCATCGCGCCGGAACTGTTCCTCAAGCGCTGCCTCGTGGGCGGCATCGACCGCGTGTTCGAGATCAACCGCGACTTCCGCAACGAGGGCGTCGACGCCACGCACGCCCCCGAGTTCACGATGGTCGAGGCCTACCAGGCGTACGGCACCTACGACACCATCGGTCAGCTGGTCAAGGAGCTCGTGCAGAAGACCGCGATGGACGTGTTCGGCTCCCATAAGGTCACGCTGCTCGACGGCACCGAATACGATTTCGGCGGCAACTGGAAGACCATCAGCATGTATGATTCGCTCTCCGAGGCGCTCGGCGAAGAGATCGTGCCGAACGGCGGGCCGGACAACCCCGGCACTTCCGTGGAGCATCTGGGCGAGATCGCCGACAAGCTCGGCGTGGAGCGTGACGACGTTGAGAACCACGGCAAGCTCGTCGAGCACCTGTGGGAGCACTTCTACGAGGACAAGCTATACGAGCCGACCTTCGTGCGCGACTTCCCGGTCGAGACCTCCCCGCTGGTCAAGGGCCACCGCAACAAGGCCGGCGTGGTGGAGAAGTGGGACCTCTACGTGCGCGGCTTCGAGCTGGCCACCGGCTACTCCGAGCTCAACGACCCGATCGTGCAGCGCGAGCGTTTCGTGGCCCAGGCCAAGGACGCGCTGGCCGGCGACGAGGAGGCCTGCGACATCGACGAGGACTTCTTGGAGGCCCTCGGCGTGGGCATGCCCCCGGCGGGCGGCATGGGCATGGGCATCGACCGACTGCTCATCGCCCTGACCGGTGCCACGATCCGCGAGACCATCACCTTCCCTCTGGTCAAGCCGCTGGCGTTGCAGTAAACGTGCGGCGGGCCGCTGCCGGCCTTGCGTGCGGACTGCGGCGATGACCGATTGAAATGATATGGCGGGGCTCCACGCGTGTGTGCGTGGAGCCCCGCCTGTTTATGTATCGATGCTGTGCCGACAGCCCCCGCCAGCGGGGCGTGCTGATGTCGGCGGATGATCATGACGACATATCCACGGAATCCGTGAAAGGCACGTACACTGGACTGCATGACTGTGAAACTGTGGATATCCGGCGCACGCCCGAAAACCTTGACGACCTCCCTGTCCTCCGTGGCGGTGGGCGCATGCTGCGCGTATCCGGTGATCGTGGGCGATCTCAACTGCGCGCAGACCCGGTCCGACACGTCGCAGTGCGCGGCGGTCACCGCCGATGCGCAGGCGATGATGTCTCGGTTCTGGCTCGTCACGCTGCTGTGCGTGTGCGTGGGCGTGTTACTGCAGATCGCGGTGAACTACGCCAATGACTATTCCGATGGCATCCGCGGTGTCGATGAGGGACGCGGCGGCAGTGAGAAGAAGACCAAGAAGCCCATGCGGCTGACCGCGTCCGGCCTGGTTCCGGCGAAGCATGTGCTCGTCGCCGCCGTGGTGAGCGCTCTGCTGGCCTGCGTGTGCGGCCTCGCCGCCGTCGTCCTGTCACAGGCGTGGTGGCTGCTGCTGGTCGGCGTGCTTTGCCTGCTGGCCGGCTGGTTCTACACCGGAGGCAAGCATCCGTACGGATATGCGGGATTCGGCGAACTCTCGGTGTTCCTGTTCTTCGGTTTGGCCGCCGTGCTTGGCACGCAGTATGCGCTGAGCGGTTCGGTCAGCGTGCTCGGCGTGTTGTGCGCGGTCGTCGCGGGGCTGTTGTCATGCCAGATACTGATGGTGAACAACCTGCGTGACATCAACGAGGATCGCCGGCATGGCAAGCGCACGCTCGCAGTGCGCATGGGGGAGCGTGGCGCCCGCGTGATGCTGGGCGTCTGCTGCGTCGTCGCATGGGCGATCGGCGTGTGGGTGGTGATGCTGCTGTGGACGCCGTGGGGCGGCATCCTCATGCTGTCCGGCATCGGCGTGCCGTGGCGCATGGTGACCAGCACGGGCCGTAAGGAATTCCGCAAAGCGCTGTCGGACGCCTGCTTCCAGCCCCCGTTCTTCGCCGTCATCCTGCTGATTTCGCTGATGGTGTGAGTATTCCTGCGCAAGCGTTCGGCGAAACGGTGGACAAAGGCTCGAATTTGGCCGGGCTGAGCGGTAGACTGCGAGTTATGACTTACAAACTAGTACTGCTCCGTCACGGACAGAGCGCATGGAACAAGACTAATCAGTTCACCGGCTGGGTGGACGTCCCGCTGACCGAGCAGGGCGAAGCCGAAGCCAAGCGTGGTGGCGAGCTGCTCAAGGAGAAGAACGTCCTGCCGGACATCGTCTTCACCTCCCTGCTGCGTCGTGCCATCAATACCGCCAACATCGCACTGGATGCCGCCGATCGCCTGTGGATTCCGGTTCAGCGTGACTGGCGTCTCAACGAGCGTCACTACGGCGCTCTGCAGGGCAAGAACAAGACCGAGATTCGTCAGGAGTACGGTGACGAGAAGTTCATGCTGTGGCGTCGCTCCTACGCGACCCCGCCGCCCGAGATCGACCCGAACGACCAGTACGCGCAGAACCACGACCCGCGTTACGCCGGTGACCCGGTTCCGGAAGCCGAGTGCCTGGCCAACGTCGTCGAGCGTGTCAAGCCCTACTTCGAGTCCGCCATCGAGCCTGAGCTGCGCGCCGGCAAGACCGTGCTGATCGCCGCCCACGGCAACTCGCTGCGTGCCATCGTCAAGATGCTCGACAACCTGTCCGAGGACGAGATCGCCAAGGTCAACATCCCGACCGCCATCCCGCTGCTCTACGAGCTGGACGAGAACTTCAAGCCGGTCAAGCCGCGTGGCGAGTACCTGGACCCGGAGGCCGCCGCCGCCGGTGCCGCCGCCGTCGCCGCTCAGGGTCAGAAGTGATTCTCTGACCCGGCATTAGCCTGATGCATAGGGCCGTTCCCTCATGGGAGCGGCCCTTTTGCGTATCCGGCCACGAGCCGACGTGTATGATGCAGGCCGAGGCCGGGGGCGTCTCCTCGGTATGCGAAACGCTGCTCGGCGTATTCGGCGCCGTGGCACCGGTCGTGGTCGGCGGCATGCTGCGGTTCGTGCCGGGCGGGCTCACGCTGATCGCCGCCGTGGTGTGTGCGCTGGCCACGGCGGGCATGGTCGTGGCCGTCTTCTCGCCGATTCGCACCATTCCCGCTTCCGCTGACTGGGAGCGCGGCGAAGCGTGACTCGTGCGGGGTGTCACGCTGCGAGGGCGCGCGCGGTGACGCAACTCACGCACGGTGACGTCGCGATGGAGTCTATGATCCGGGTTCCAAAGCCGCGCACCGCCCGTCGGGGCATACAAAAACGGCGAGCAGCCGTGGCCGTCTCGCCGTTCATGGGACTCTCCGTGGAGAGAAGTTCAGTTATGGCGGAATGCCGGTGACGGCATCGCCGCGGTCGTCGTCACTCGACGGCGCCGTCCTCGTCGCGCGACGGCTCCTTGCTCGGATCGAAGCCGGACACGATGTACACGACGCGGCGGGAGGCCGACACGGCGTGGTCGCCAAGACGCTCCATGAAGCGGCCGAGCAGCACGACGTCGATCAGCTGCTGACGGCTGCCGGTCCACTTGTCGGACAGAGCCAGGTCGAAGGTCTTGTGGTGCAGCGCGTCGAGCTTGTCGTCGTCGAGGATGATCTCCTCGGCGGTTTTGGCGTCGCGGTCCTGCAGCATGACGACGATGCGGTCGGCGGTCATCGACAGGAACTGCTGCATCTCGGTGAACAGCTCCGTGGCCTCGGCCGGCAGCGCCGGTTCGGGGTAGATGCGGCGTGCAGCTTCGGCGATGTGCTTCGCCAAATCGCCCATGCGCTCGAAGGTCGCAGCGAGCCGCAGCGTCGATACGACGACTCGCAGGTCGGTCGCCACCGGGTTCTGCTTGGCGAGCAGACGGATGCACTGGTCGATGACGCTGGATTCGAGGGCATCGATCTCGATGTCGCCGTCGATGACGCTCTGGGCGGCTTCGACATCCTGCTTCAGCAAGGCGTCTCCGGCCCCGTTGATGGCCTTGCGCACGTCTTGCACCATGCGATCGAGGTCATCGGCAACGGCCTTGAGCTCCTCGTCAAAAATAACGCGCATTGTTGTAGCCTTTCATGCTATGTAGTTGCTCTTGATGGAACCTCTATCAAGTGTAAGCCGCATAAGCTGTGTTTGCCTAGTGCGTGGCGGTCAGGTTCTTGAAATTGTCTCAAAATTCATTGGCTGGTTCACCCGGAATTCACGTTCGCCGCATGTCGCCTCTCGGTGTGAGACAATGGAACCATGCCTCAGTTTCAGCCGTCGGTATGGATTTTTGTAGTTTTCGCGCTATTGGCGCTGGCCGCATTGGCGGGAATCGGCTTTTTCATCGCGGACCGGCTGCAGCCCGTCATCATGAACGCGCTGCGCAGCAATGACCGCTTGCCGTCGTTGCAGTCTCGGCGTCGCGGCGCGCGCCGTCGTCAGGAGGATGACGAGCCGGCCGATGATCTGGATGACTCCACCCAGCTGGTGCTGTCGATGCTCTCGCTGGCGTCGGTCGTGGTGGACGATCAGGACGAGGTGGTCCGTGCCAATCCTGCGGCCTATAGACTCGGCTTGGTGCGTGATGACACGCTGATCGAACCTACGTTGCTTGACGCGGTGCACAAGGTGATGAAGGACGGTTCCCGGTGCTCGTTCGACCTGGAGACTCAGACGCCGGAGCAGTTCATGACGATGAACGGATTCGATGCCGCGGCTGCCGATGACGGCCTGACCGCAGAGGCCTCGTCTCGGCCGAACTGGCTGAAGGTGACGGTGGGACGCATCGGCGACCATCTGGTGCTCGTGCTGATCAACGATGTCAGCGAGTCGATCCGGTTCGCTCAGATTCGAGACTCGTTCATATCGAACGTCTCCGAACAGCTGCTGCAACCGACCCGCGCGCTGGAGCGGCTGGCCGATTCGTTGGAGAGCGCGGACGTGAGCCACGAGCAGCTGTCGAACCACGCGCGGCAGGTGCGGCATTCCTGTGTGCGGCTCGACCGCATGATCTCTGACCTGCTGATGCTGATTAAGGCTCAGGAGCCGGTGACGGCTTCGGAGGCGAACCGTTGCGACCTGTTCTCGCAGGTTTCCGGGGCCGTGGATGATCTTGCCGGCACTGCGCGGGATGCCGGGGTGCAGGTGCGGGTCGGCGGCAAGAGCCCCGTGATGATTCACGGGGAGGCCGATCAGATTCGCATGGCCGTGCGCAAGATGGTGGAGAATGCGATCGTGTATTCACACCCAGGCGGGGCGGTCGGCGTCTCCGTCGCCCTGTCTTCGGACGGGAAGAACGCCGTGGTGCGTGTCATCGATCATGGCGAGGGCGTGCCGAAGGCCGATCTGCCCCGTATCTTCGAACGGTTCTACCGCGGTTCCAACCAGAACGAGCGCACGACCGACGGCATCGGTCTGGGATTGGCGATCGTCAAGCATGCGGCGCTCGCCCATCACGGCGATGTGACGGTGTGGAGCGCTCCCGGGCAGGGCAGCACGTTCACGCTGTCGCTGCCGGTGGGGGACTGATACGGCTCAGTTGCCGAGACGCCGGTAATCCCAGCGGTCGAAATGCTCCCATACCAGCATCATGACGCCGATGATCAGTCCGGCCGCGCACATGATGAGCAATTGCAGCACATCCAGCCCGCACGCGAGCAGTATCGCGCTGACGATCAGCGCGACCGACCACAGCACGCAGCCGATGAGGAACGTCTTGCGCAGGTCGACGCGCACCGGTTTCGGTGCCGGCTTGCGTACTTCAGGATTGATGATGGCTGCGAATTTCATACCTATATACCTTAGCGCATGGGATGAATCGGGCGGGTGGCGGTACATACACCGGCACCCGCCCGAGCGTTCAGTCCTTGATGATCGGGCGGCTCTTGCTGCCGCGTCCGTCACAGGTGCTCGACGACGTAATCGATGCACGCGGTGAGCGCGGCCACGTCCGACGGCTCCACCGAGGGGAACACGCCGATGCGCAGCTGGTTGCGCCCGAGCTTGCGGTATCCGGACGTGTCTACGATGCCGTTCTCGCGCAGCGCGGCGATGACCTGTTTGGCGCTGACCGCGTCATCCAGGTCGACGGTGACGACCGCATTGGAGCGCGAGCCCGGGTCGGCGACGAACGGCCGGGCGTATTCGCTGCGCTCCGCCCACTCGTACAGCAGCGCGGCGGACTGCGCGCAACGTGCCGTGGACCAGGCCATGCCGCCATTCTCGTTGAGCCAGCGCACCTGGTTCTCCAGCATGATTAGCGTGGCGACCGACGGCGTGTTCAGGGTCTGATCCTTGCGTGCGTTGTCGAGCGCAGAGGTCAGCGAGAGGAACGGCGGAACCCAACGGCGGGAGCCTTCGAGCTTGGCTTCGCCCTCGACCTGCTGCGCACGTGCGATGGCGCGCGGCGACAGCACCGCGATCCACAGGCCGCCGTCGGAGCCGAACGCCTTCTGCGGGGAGAAGTAGTACGCGTCGGTCTGACTGACATCCACCGGCAACGCGCCGGCAGCGCTGGTGCCATCGACCACGACGATCGCGTTCTGCTCGTCGCTGCCTTCCACGCGCCGCACCGGTGCCGACACGCCGGTGGAGGTCTCGTTGTGCGCCCACGCGTAGGTGTCCACGCCGTCGGTGCGCTCGGGGAGCCGATAGGTGCCCGGTTCTCCCGCGAAGATGACGGGGTCGTCGAGGAAGGGCGCGCTCTGCGCCGACTTGGCGAACTTCGTGCTGAATGAGCCGTATGTGCCGAATGCGGCCTTGCCGGCGATGAGCGACGCGCAGGCGATGTCCCAGAAGGCGCTCGCGCCGCCGTTGCCGAGCGCGATCTCATATCCGTCGGGCAGGGAGAAGAACGAACCGAGTCCTTCACGGATGGAGGCGACCAGGGATTTCACCGGCGTCTGCCGGTGTGAGGTGCCGAGGAGCGTCTTGCCGCCGCGTTCGAGCGCGTCCACCTGCTCGGGGCGGATCTTGCTGGGGCCGGAGCCGAATCGTCCGTCTTCGGGCTTCATTGAGGACGGGATGTTCACGATATTGTCCATATGTTCAACACTAGCCAATGATGCGGATTGATGGGGATCGGCGTTCATGTGTCGGATGCGGTCGGGTTGCCGATGGCCGCACCCCGCGGTAAGCTGGTCAACCGTGATGAACGTGCGGCGTCTTCGGAAGGCCGCATCGCGATGGTATTAAAGGAGCAAAAAGTATGAGGCATGCTGCGCATAAGGCCAATAAGGGTTCCGTTCAGCGCACCAGCCCTTCGGCGTTATTCCGCTCCTCCCGGGGTTCCCACACGGCCAGGGCCGTGCGTGCCGTGCGGGCGGCCAACGGCGATGCCGTGGCGCTCGCCATCGACCCTGTTCTTGCAGCCAAGCTGAACGAGGTCGCCCCGATGACCCGCCGGGCCATCCGCGAGACCGCGAAGGCCGCGCAGCGCAAGTCGTACATGATGTCATCCGCATCCCTTGCGGCTCTGGTCGGCACTGCGGCCACCGCCTTGGCCTTTTCCAATATCCAGCAGTCGTCCAACTCTCGTCTGCTGGCCGACGATCCCGCCACGACGACCACTCAGCTGGCCCGCGTGACCGGTTCGACGGTCTCGCGTTCCGAATCCCGTACCGAGCTCGGCCCCATCGCCTCCGACCAGACCGCAGCCGCGGCCACGAGCGGCGCGGCCGACGCGAAGACGAGCAACACGATCGCCGACGCCAAATCCGTGCAGACCACCAATAACGGCAACTGGGAGCTGAACGACAAGAACTCCGCCATTGACGTGAGCCAGCTGTCCCGCTCCCTGGCGAACAACCCGCAGGTCGCGGTGCTGGTCGACCAGGATGCCGGCAAGCTGCCCGAAGGATTCAACCCGAACCATGCCACGGGCGACAGCGGTCTCGCCTATGCGTTCAGCCAGTGCACGTGGTGGGCGTACCTGCGTCGCCATCAGCTCGGCCTGCCCGTCGGATCATATTTCGGCAATGGTCAGGACTGGGCGAACTCCGCTCGTGCGCACGGCTACTGGGTGGACAACACGCCTCGTCACAAGGGCGACGTCATGGTGTTCCGCGCGGGCCAGGAAGGCGCGAGTTCCGTGTATGGCCATGTCGCCATCGTGGAGAGCATCAACGCTGACGGCACGGTCACCATCTCGGAGTGCGGCGCTTCGCTGAACGGCAAGCCGGTATCCCGCACCCTTTCCAACGTGAACGACTTCCAGTACATCCACTACTGATTTTCGGCGGGTCTGCGGTCCCCGTCAGTGAGATTCATCTCTATTATTCTCCCGGGAGTGTCGCGCCGGTCGTGTGAAGATTGCCGGTTTTCCCGTGATGTTGCCGATATGGCGTGGTTTCCTATCGTGAATGTTTTCAGGCGAAGATGCATGCCTGTGTGCTACAATCATGCCTCGATGATGATTTGCAAGAAGATTATTTCGACTATCACCGCCGCAGCAGCTGCGGTGGCGTTGTTCACGGTATCGGTGCCTGTCGCCTTGGCCGGTTCCGATAATGCGAGCAGGAAGGCGATTACCTCTTCTCGCTCGTTCCCGAAGATGAACACCGCGCGTAAGGACCTGCTCAAGGAGACCGTATCGGTCAGCTCCGATGACAGCGAAAGCTGGGGCGGTGTGGAATCCCTGAACGTGCCCGAAACCAAGTCCACGGCCGAGAAAAAGGCCGAGGAAGAGGCCAAGAAGGCCGAAGAGGAGCGCAAGGCCGCCGAGAAGGCCGCCGCCGAAGCCGCCCGCCTGCAGGCGGCGGAGGTCAGCCGTTCCCGCGCATCGGCCGCGACCAGCAGCACCAGCTCGTCGTCCGTCTCCAATGACGGTGCGGTCAATGCCCCGGTCAGCGCCAATGGCGCCGGCGTGGTCGCCTACGCCTCCCAGTTCCAGGGCGTGCCCTATGTGTACGGCGGCACCACGCCGTCGGGATTCGACTGCTCGGGCTTCACGCAGTACGTGTACTCCAAGTTCGGCATCAGCCTGCCGCGTATCGACTATCAGCAGCGTGTGTGGGCTCAGGCTCACGGCACGAAGGTCAGCGATCCCCAGCCGGGCGACCTGATGTGGAGATCCGGCCATGTGGGCATCTACGTCGGCAACGGTCTGATGATTCACGCGCCGCGCCCCGGCAAGAGCGTGTCCATCGTGCCCGTATACGCTTCCTTCGAGTATTACCGAATCATCTAAGCCGGTTGCTTCGGGTCGAAGAGTCTTCGAACGATATTTCGCACTGCACAGCGCCTCCATTGGGGCGCTGTCGTGCTTTTTCGACAGGTGATGCGGCGACGATGCCGTGCCCGCTTCCGCTGCGCTGCCGCGCGTTATGACACACCGACGCCAGGAATGTGGCATTGTTCTCAATCGGCAAAATGACTGATGTTCATCCCGCATCCTGACGCGTACGCGGTATTCTAGGAACTATGACCCGATGCGCCGCTGCATCGGTGTTACCTTAAGGAGGTTGCCATGATCAACGAAAAGGCGATTCTGGTTGGGGTGGACGGTTCTCATGCCAGTTACAAGGCCACGTGGTGGGCCGCCAATTTTGCCAAGCATGCGGGATTGACGCTGCAGATCGTATGCGCGTATTCGCTGCCCAGCTACGCCGCAGTGTCGTTCGACGCCACGTACACCGCGATGGGTGATGACAACGCGGCGCACAGCGACGCACAGGAGATTCTTTCCAAGGCCAAGGCCATCGCCGACGAGCAGGGCGTCGAGGCGGCGACGCTGATCGTCACCGGTGACCCAGCGTCCGTGTTCGTCGAGCTGTCGCGCAACTATAATCTCATCGTCATCGGCAATCGCGGCAAGGGCGGACTGGCCGAGCGCCTGCTCGGCACCACCAGCTCGTCGCTGCCCGCGTACGCGTACTGCCCGATCGTCGTCGTGCCCTATACCGACGACGACGGCAACCTGATGCACCTGAACAACACGATCACCAAGGTGGCGGTTGGCTCCGACGAGTCGAAGTGGGGTCTGAAGGCGCTGGACATCGCCGCCTCGTTCGCCAACATGTGGGGTGCCGAACTCGACGTGATCTCCGCCGCGCCGAAGGTGCAGGGATCAGACGGCGACAAGGCCGTGATGGAATCCTTCATGGAGGATCTTGAGGTGCGCATCAAGCCGATCGAGGAGTCCTACCCCGATCTGAAGATCACCCGCACCGTGGTGCCGGGCAACGCCGTGCAGGCGCTGACCAAAGCCAGCTATGACCATGACGTGGTCGTCGTCGGCTCCCGCGGCCGCGGCGGGTTCACCGGCCTGCTGCTGGGCTCCACCAGCCAGGGACTGATCCAGCACGCCGTCGGCCCGGTGTATGTCGTACCCCGCAAGTACGTCGAAGCCGCGGAATCCCGTCTTGACACGGTTCCGAGCTCGCCGGCCGATGTCGAGCCGAAGCCCTTGGAGTCCATCGGCGGTGTTGAGGAGCTGCCGGTGCCGGCCGCGCAGCCGGAGGTCGTCGAGCAGATCGATTCGGCCATCGACCCCGAGCACAAGGCCTGATTCGGCTCTGATGCATGCAGTGGCCCCGCCGGACTCGATGCCCGGCGGGGCCACGATGTTGTTGTGCCGGCGCTCGTGCCGCGGACGCGGCAGCATGAACTCCTCCGTGCCGTTATATGACAGGGGAGGAGCCCCGCGATGCCTCAGTGGCGAACCGTCACGTCCATGCGCACCGGCGTCTCCTGCACATAGGTGTGCTTGACGGTGCAGCCCTTTTCGATGTGGCGCGTGACACGCTCCTTGAGCTTGTTCGCATCCTCTTCGCTCAGCTTCGCGTCAGTGGCATCCACTACGACCTGCTCGTTGAAGTTGATGTAGGCATCGCTGTCGGCGTCATATGTGCCGTCCACGACGATCTTCGCGCCCTTGCCGTCACCGAGTGTGTGCTCGATGGCGAACTGGCTGGACAGCGCGGCACAGCCCGCCAGCGCGATCTTCATCAGGTCTCCGGGGGTGAACACTCCGCGGCCCTTGCCGAACTTGATGTGAGCGCCGTCATCGCTGAACGCATCCCATGAACCATCCTTGTTGCGCTCGACCCAAAGTCGCTTGCCCATGCGTATCTCCTCGTGTAGTCGTCATGACGCGCCTGCCGCATCACACATACCTCTAATGTAGACCACAATCGTTCGCCATGGGTCGTGATACGCGTTCGGCTGGACGCCCCTCCGGCCCGAGCACGTCTGCTCGATGGGTACTTTGGTCTGATCTGGGTCTGGTTTGGGGTGTCTACCCCCGTCTCGTCCGGCGTTTCATCTCCGAAATCGCCTGTGCATGCCATGTTTCGGCGTCACGCTGTGCGGGTACCGTCACGCTGTGCGGGTTCGTGGCGTGACGGTTTCTTGGAAACCGCTGGAAACACTGGGGTTTGTGGTACCGTCACTGTGTGCGAGGGCGCACACAGTGACGGTACCCGCACAGCGTGACGCTACCGCATCCATCGCACGTTGCCGTCCGTCGTCTCCGCCACTCGCGTCGGGCTGTTAGCCGCTGTCGTTACACTGGGTGGCATGGCTTTGACACCGGAACAACTCGCAGATATCCGCACCCGTATCCCCGCCCGTCCTCACAGTGACGTCCCCACGCCGTACGAGGATTTGGTGCGCCGGATCATGCTCGAAGGCACGCTCAAGTCCGATCGCACCGGCACGGGAACGATATCCCTGTTCGGGCAGCAGATGCGTTTCGACCTGTCAGAAGGATTCCCGCTGCTCACCACCAAGACCGTGTTCTTCAAGGGACTGGCATACGAGCTGCTGTGGTTCCTCAAGGGCAGCAGCAACGTGCGCTGGCTGCAGGAGCACAACGTGCACATCTGGGATGACTGGGCGGACGAGAATGGCGACCTCGGTCCCGTGTACGGTGTGCAGTGGCGCAGCTGGCCCGCGCCGACTCCCGAAGACCCGAATCGCACCATCGACCAGATCGGCAATGTCCTCGACCTGATCCGCAACCACCCCGACTCCCGTCGCATGGTGGTCAGCGCATGGAACCCGGCCGAGGTCGAGAACATGGCGCTGCCGCCCTGCCACGCCCTGTTCCAGTTCTACGTGGCCGACGGGCGGCTCAGCTGCCAGCTGTACCAGCGTTCGTGCGACATGTTCATCGGGGTGCCGTTCAACATCGCTTCGTATTCGCTGCTGACAATGATGATCGCGCAGCAGACCGGCTTGGAACCGGGCGAATTCGTCTGGACCGGCGGCGACTGCCACGTCTACGACAACCACGTCGATCAGGTGCTGGAGCAGCTGTCGCGCGAGCCGTACCCGTATCCGAAGATCGAGATCCGCAAGGCCGATTCGCTGTTCGACTACCAGTACGAGGATTTTACGATCGTCGACTACCGGCACCATCCCACCATCAAGGCGCCGGTCGCGGTCTGAACCGACCATTACACTATTGTCCCAGTCCGATTCAAGGAGTGAATGAAATGGAGCATGATAGTAGCCGCAACGGCTATCACGAACCGGAGCCCGGGTTCGCCGGGCAGGAGAAAGCCGATGATTGGGGTGATGACTTTCCCAAGACGTTTTCAGTGAACCTGATTTGGGCCGAAGCTGACGACAAAGACGGCCGTCCCGGTGCCATCGGGTTCGACGGCGGCATGCCTTGGCATCTGCCGGAGGATATGAAACGTTTCAAGGAGCTCACCGTCTCTCACCCGGTGATCATGGGACGCAGGACATGGGAGTCACTGAACGTGAAGTACCGCCCGCTGCCCAATCGTGACAACATCGTGGTATCGCACAATCCCCAGTATCTGGCGCTGGGCGCCACGGTCGTCACCGATCTGGATGCGGCGCTCGACATCGCGCGGCAGGAGGCCATTCCCGACGACGGGCTTGACCGCAGCGAGATCTGGGTGATCGGTGGAGCGCAGGTCTTCCAGGAGGCGCTGCCTTTCGCCAGCAAGGCGTTCGTGACGAAGATCCAGACCTCAGTGGACGCAGACACGTATGCGCCCGATATGGATGCTCTGGTCGACGCCGGCCTGTGGGAGGTCGCCGACCCCGGCCATTGGAAGAGAACGCAGAAGGACGACAGCGGAATCAAGCGGTACCGCTTCGTCACCTATCGCAAGATCGGCTGAATCGCCGCGCGCGCAAGTTCACCGGGCGCCTTACGCACAGGCGCCCATCGGAAACCATCAGGAGCCATCATGACACAGCAGCACCCATACACCGTGATGACCGTGTGCACGGGCAACATCTGCCGCTCGCCCATGGCGGAGATCATCCTTCGCGCCGAATTCGAGTCGCGTGGGATAGGGGAGGACCGCGTGCGCGTCCTGTCCAGCGGCGTGAGCGACGAGGAGTACGGCCATCCTATCGACCCGCGCGCCGTGCGCGTGCTGCGGGCCGACGGGTATGAGATCCCCACGCATCATTTCGCCCATCGCGTCACGCGCGAGGAGATCAAGGAAACCGACCTGTTCCTGCCGATGACGGCCTCGCATATGCGCGCACTGCTGCGGCAGCTGCCGTCCTCCAAGCGCGCCGAAGTGCACATGTACCGCAGTTTCGACCCGAACCTGCCCAAGCCGGCGGCCGGCCGCGAGGACTCCATCGACCTGGTGGATCCCTGGTATGGCGGGCCCCACGAGTTCCAGGTGGCCATCGGCCAGATTCAGGAGGTCGCGCCGTACATCGTCGATTGGGTGGAACGGCAGATCGGATGACGGCATGCGGCCGGCCGCCGGAGCGTGGCGGCACGCGACGAGATGCGATGAAACGCGACGCGCCTTGGCATGACTGCCGGGCGCGTCGCGTCATATTCGCCGGATTGCGCCGCGGCGAGCCGGGCGGATATCGTTCACCGGATTATTCTGGTGCATTGACAGCCGGTTTCGCGGGGATACCCGCGTATTCCATCGGAACATGTATCGGAACGTTCGAGGAGGAATGATGAGCAGACTGAACGGCAGACGTGCCGAGGCCGAAGCGCAGGGGTTGCGCATCAACGTGGCGATTCTGGGCGCCGGGCGCATCGCGCATTCGATGGCGCGAACACTGGTGGCGATGGCGGCGGACCCGCGGTATGCCGGTCTGGTAGCGCCGTATGCGGTCGCCGCGCGTGACGGGGGCAGGGCCGCGGCGTTCGCGGCCGAATACGGGTTCCCGGTGTCGTATGGCTCGTATGACGAGCTGCTGGCCGACCCGGACGTGGATCTGGTGTATATCGCCACGCCGCACAGCCTGCACGCCGAGCAGGGCATCGCCTGCCTGAAGGCCGGCAAGAACATCCTGGTCGAAAAGTCGTTCACCGCGAACGCCGCGCAGGCCCGTGCGCTGCTCGATGCGGCCGACGGCAGCGGTCTGCTGTGCACGGAGGCTATCTGGACGCGCTACATGCCGTCGCGGGCCATCGTCGACCGGATCGTGGCCTCCGGCGCGATCGGCGAGCTGCGGTCGATTTCGGCGAACCTGTGCTATCCGGTGTCGGGCAAGGCGCGTATGAGCGATCCCGCGATGGCTGGAGGGGCGCTGCTCGACGTCGGCGTGTACCCGCTCAATTTCATCGACATGGTGATGGGCGGCCACGGCGAGGTGCCGGTCGAGCGCGTCGAGACGTCGATGACGCCATACGCCCCGACCGGCGTGGACGCGCAGAACTCGACCACGCTGTATTACGCCAATGGCGTGATGGCGGTGTCCACGTCGTCGATGCTCGCCTGCTCCGACCGTGCGGGCTGCATTTGGGGCGACAAGGGGTACGTGGTGTGCCGCAACATCAACAACATCGAAGCGATCGACGTGTACGGCGCCGACCATGCCGTGGCGGAGCATTACGATGTGCCGGCGCAGCTGACCGGTTACGAGTATCAGGTCGCCGCCGCGGCGAACGCGATTCTCGACGGGCGCGAGGAGTGCGCCGAGATGCCGCACGCCGATTCGCTGCGCATCGTCGAGCTCATGGACGAGCTGCGGGCGAAGTGGGGGCTGAAGTATCCGTTCGAGTGACGGTTCTGCGGCAGGTTGGGCGGCGGGTTCCTCATCCATCCTTGACGGGACTCGCCGCCAGGCATGCTCCTAGAACACCAGCTGTATCAGCAGCATATACACCGCGGTGCCGCCGGCGGTCGAAAGCAGCATGTTGCGCTTCCACAGATGCAGCAATGTGATGACGGCACAGGCGATGAGTTCCGGAATACCGTGCGAACCGGTCAGGATCGGCGTGTTGCGTAGCGCGTATACCACCAGCAGGCCGGTCATGGCATAGGGGAGCACCTTGCCGAAGTATTCGACGAGCTTGGGTGGCTGCTTGGATTCGGGGAACACCAGAAAGGCGGATTCTAGCGGTGGTTGCAACACCAAAAAACACCAGGTGTTGCAACCACCGCTAGAATCCGCCAAGTGATATCGTCGAACTCGCCACGTCGACGCCCCGCGTCGAAATCGCCCTCGCCGGGCACTTCATCATTCATCACTGGCATGGTTCCATTATCACGACATTATGTCGCAGAACGAATACGGCACCCCGGCAACGCGAGTGGGTCGCCGGGGTGCCGGGGTGCGGGGTGCCGAAATGCCGAAGCGGTGTATGGGTGCCGCCCGGCCCAGGTGGGTCACACCCGGGCCAGTTTCTTGCTCCTGAGACGCAGCACGACATCGGCGGAGTCGGCGACGCGCTT
>OBWW01000756.1_pt1 | contig 20085 bp, 24 predicted proteins | sample 1538091 | NCBI WGS metagenome assembly OBWW01 (sample SAMEA2580125, study PRJEB22360) | human gut metagenome | biome: human gut; feature: human-associated habitat; material: faeces | place: Denmark | collected 2008/2010 | reverse complement strand
GCCGCCTAAATTAATTTTATCTATTTAACCTGTATACTTGACTGGACATAGTGCCGCTAGCCGATTTGGGGCATTTTTTCTCACTCTCTCTTAGCTGTTTTAAAGATAAAAATGTACCGGCGTAGTAGCTTACTCCCGTTGTATTTAATGAGGGGAACTTCATAGTTCCGGGGAACGGCTATAGCGATTAACTTTTATTTCCCGGGACATGGTTGGGAATCCGGATGTTTAGTGCCAGAACGGCAATGATGACCAAAATTGAGCCGATGATGTCTGCTCCAGTCATATTAAGATGGAAAATTAGGACAGAGCCAATCGTGGCGGATAATGGTTCAAAGGCGTCCATCAGGCTAAAAGTCGTCGCGTCGATGTATTTTAAGGCGTTGTTAGCGAGCTGGAACGGAATCAGGGTACCGATAATCAGCACACCGAGCCAGCAGAACCAGACGACTGGTAGGTTGGGAACGCGGGGCTGAGCAGGGTGGATAGCCAGAAGGACGATGCCGGAGAACAGCAAGCCCCAGGCGGTAATAACCAGGGAAGGAACCCGGCCTTCACGGAGCATCTTTTGCGGAATCAGGGTGTTGGTGGCGACCCCAATGGCGGAAATCAACCCCCAAATCAGGATTGCCGGGGTCACGGCTAGCTCGTTAAAGCGGCCGTGCGTAGCAATTGTGAAGACCCCGATGAAGGCAATGATCGCGCAAATGATTTCAATCCGCCGTGGTGGAATGTGGCGAAAGGCTGCTTGGTAGGCGATGATGAAGAAGGGACCGACAAACTGGAGAATGGTTGCGATAGAGGCGTTCCCGTACTGGACAACCATGAAATAGGCGAACTGGACTGGAACCAGGCCAAAAATTCCGTAGGCGAAAATCACCCAAGTATCGTGGGGACTTTTGAAAATCCGAAAGGGGTGGTCGCCCTTGATTAAACTAAAGAGGACCAGCAGGATTCCGGCCGCGGTCATCCGGCTCTGGGTCACCCAGAGGGAAGTAATGGAAGAGCTGACGTTGAAGAGTCCCTTGGCAAACAGGCCCGAGATCCCCCAGAAGGTGCAGGCCGTGATCACCATAGCAATTCCTAGAGCTTTTTTATTTTTCATGCGCATTCACTCTCAATCTATAAATTTACCCAAGGGATATTCTAACATACTCGTGAACGCGGTGGGGTGGTAGCGAAACTAATGCGGTGGCGGGGAAGGCAAGCTAACTGCTACTGCCGACTAGCTTCACGCTGGACAGTTTGCTGGTCTGCGGGGTGGGGACGCTTTTGATAGAGACGTTTCACCGCTTCAACGTCCGTGGGCTGGATTGGGTAGAAGGAACCCGCTGGCTGCATAACCGAGGTCGCGTTGGTATGCTGGAGGCCGATCGCGTGACCCAGTTCGTGCTCGGCCGTGTTGACGATCCGTTGCGGGGAGTAGCCGTAGTTGGCATTAAGCAGGTAGCCGGCATTTAGCTGGACATCGGCATGCAGCAGGTAGCCAGTGGTCGCGTCGGTTTTGGTGTTGGTCAGGCCAGCTGCCCCGTTTTGCTGCCTGTCGACGGCGGTTACCACGATATTTGCGTCAGTCTTGTTTTGAACCGGGCGGAAGGTAAAGGCTCTGGTCTGATTCCACTGGTCAATGGCCTTGGTGGTAGCGGCGCGCAGGGTCGGGTTGCTGAGGTCAATGTAGATGGTGGTACTATTTTCCGGCCAGCGCCCGTCGGTCAGGGCATTATCTTCTTCTGCCCGGCTAGCCGTCTGCTGCTTGCTTATTGGGCGTTCACCGAGAAGTCGGCTGACTTGCTGCTGGGTGTGCAAAATGGCCGTATCGACTCCCTGTTGGAAAGCAGGGCTGCCTTGGTACAGGGTAATCAGCCAGATAAAGAGCACGCAGTAGAATAAACTGAGTAGGAAGTGGTGGCGCTTGATAATGTTCATCCCCCTTTGAATAGTCTTAGTTTAAAGAATTTGGCACCCATAGTCCATTATTTCGTTAGTACTTTAATAAATTTTGCTAAGAAGTGAGCATTCCGGTCTGGGCTGCGGTATAATATCACTGAAATTTTAAGGAGGGGTCGAGAATGGCAACCGTATTTACAGTGCAGGTGAAGTTAAGCTGGGGTGAGGAGCGGCAGTATCTACTGGCAAATGATGTTGAGCCTGGACTGGCACACCGTTACGCGACCCGGGAAAACTGGCAGGAAGTAATGATTAAAGCGCTGATCAACGTTCCGGTAGCGCCCTACCTGCCAGATAATAGTGTGCAGCCACCGATTGCGACGGCGGAAGTGGTGGCGGTAGCTGCCCATGATGACGGGGACGAAGCGGTTCAGGGGCTACAGCGGACCAGGAGTCAGTTTATTATGGCCGCGATTTGGGAAAAGCAGAGTACGACGGTTAACTATAACTTCCTCCGCCACGATTATGACCAGCAGAGTCAGGAGCAGATCAAGGCCGACGTGGACTTCTGGCAAGATGGCCGCCGGCACCCCGCGGTTACTGCGCGAACCCGCGAGCTGATCCAAAAACAGGAAGAACGGTTTCGCAAGCAGGAAAATTGAAAATTAATTTGAAAAAGTGGTTGACGAAAAGTGGATTTGCTAGTATAGTAAATATCGTTGCATGGCAACGTAATTGGGAATTGGCCAAGCGGTAAGGCAAAGGACTCTGAATCCTTGATCACTGGTTCGAACCCAGTATTCCCAATCTTGATTGGTCCTATTAAATCAGCAATGGTTTGATAGGACTTTTTTTGTACCAACGATTAGCTGGCTGGCCTGTTTCACCGGGAAGCTGGTAAAATATGAGTAAACATCTGCATGAAGGGATGAGTATGATGAAAATCGGCTTTATCGGAACTGGCGTCATGGGGACTGGCGTAATCAATAATCTTTTGCGCCATGGCAATGAGGTCACGGTTTATAACCGGACGAAGGAACATGCCGCAGCGGTATTAGCAAACGGTGCAAGCTGGGCGGAGACCCCAGCAGCAGCTACCGTTGGCAACGAGATCGTCTTCACGATGGTGGGCTTCCCGACCGACGTGGAACAAGTTTACTACGGCCCTGATGGTATTCTAGCGGCGGCAACGAAGGACCAAATCCTGGTGGACATGACGACTAGCAGTCCGAGTTTGGCGAAAAAGCTGGCTCAGGCAGCGGACCAGGTGGTTGACGCACCGGTGTCTGGTGGGGATGTAGGCGCACAAAAGGGCACCCTAACGGTGATGCTCGGTGGCCAGCAGGCGGTAGTGGAAAAGATTATGCCGGTGCTGGAGCAGTTTAGCAGTTCACAGCATTATTTCGGTCCCGCCGGCAGCGGTCAGCACGCCAAAATGGCCAACCAGATTATGATTGCCGGGACGATGACCGGGATGACTGAAATGCTAGTGTACGCTCAACGGGCAGGGCTGGATTTGGCGGAAGTCGTTCGAACGGTCGGCGGCGGAGCAGGGGCTAATTGGAGCCTTAGCAACTACGCTCCCCGGATTTTGCGGGATGATTATACGCCGGGATTCTTTGCAAAGCACTTTTTAAAGGACCTGCGAATTGCTCTTGCTGAGGCGGAACGGTTGCAGATACAGTTGCCGGCGACCGCTGAAGCAAAGCGGTTGTATGAACTGCTGGTGGATCAAGATGGACTAGGGGATGATGGTACCCAGGCCCTCGTAAAACTGTGGTGGCATTAGCAAGAGTGCGGGACGCGTTCGCTGGTTCCTGCTACTAGTTGATTTGACTAAGGAGAAGAAAAATGGCAAGTAATTCTGATTCAATCTATTATGTCCTGACTAAGCTCAAACACCACCCAGAGCTGATCAAGGAGGTGCAGGCCCGCTACACTAACACGGTGATGCTTTTCTTTACGGATGAGTTGAAAATTGCGGATAGCGGCTTTTACTTTCCTGATATGCGGCTGATGGTTAACCGTCTGTCGAATGATTTTGTGGCGAAGAACGGTGACCTGTTGGACTATTACTTTCAAATGACGAACGGTAATGCAAAGAGTTACCGTGATGCCTGGGTGACGACCGCCCACTTACCCAAGCGGCACCTTTATATGTTGGAACTTTCTTATGAATAATCGGGAAAGCAGGTGTGTGGAATGGCCCTTTTGATTTCGACCGCGGTGTTGACTATCGCCGCGGTGCTCAGTGGAATTTTAGCGGGGGTGTTTCCCCGGGTGCCGAGTAACTACCTGAGTATTGCAATCGGGATAGTTATCGCGGTGGTCGCGCCCTTGGACCGTCTCATCGCGCCGTTTCATTCTGAAATTTTTATGTATATTATCGTTCCCCTGATTTATTTCGAGGGACAGACCACCCGTTTGTACTTTGTTAGACGGTGGTGGCGGCAGATTATTGAGACGGCGGTGCTATTAGTGGTGGCCTCGCTGGTGATTGCCGGCTTTGCGGTATCATTGTTGGGGATTCCCTTGGCGATTGCCTTCGTTTTGGCGGCGATTAGCACCCCGACTGATGCTACGGCGACCGAGACCGTTTCGGAGGGGCGGATCGTTCCAGAGCGGCAGGAGAAGTTGCTGCGGATGGAATCGCTCTTTAATGATGCTAGCGGAATTGTTTTGCTCGAAGCGATGGTGCTTTGGCTTCGTGGCGGCCATTTTCAGTACCAGGTGGCGGTATTAAACTTCCTGCGGGCAGCGGGAGGCGGCGTTATTGTGGGAATTGCGATTGCATTGCTGATGATCAGCTTCCGCCGCGGTCTGCGCAATTTTGCTGGTTCAACCTATAACGCGCAAATTATGCTATTTCTGATTACCCCGTTTATTATTTACTTCGTTGCCGAAAAATTAGGGGTGTCGGGTATCATTGCGGTGGTTTGCGCGGGACTGATGCAGAATAGTGAAAGCTCGCGGAGCAGGTTTGACCATCCCCGCCAGTACCATAATTCGCTAGTGCTGATTGATTTAGTACGTGATATTTTGAATAACCTGATTTTTGTCGTCCTAGGGGTTATGATTGTCAGAATTGTAAGGGCGGATTTGCTGGTAGCGAATAATGTGGACTTGCGCTGGCTGGCGGCTGGGTTCTTGATTTACCTGGTAACGTTGGCGGTGCGGTTTGCGTATGGCGTGCTCGTTAAAATGGGCCCGCGCGGCAGTGTGATATTTGCGCTGGGCGGGGTTCATGGGGCGATTACGCTTGCGCTGGTTTTTTCGATTGCGGCAAGTTTGACCGACCAGCAGTTTCAGTTTGTTGTTTTGACGGAAACAATGCTGGTATTGCTAAGTATGCTGGTGCCGTCAGTAGTTTTTCGTTTTATTTTGCAGCCCGACCTTTCAGAAGGAGCAATCCAAGACCGCGTTGGGCAGTTGCGAAGGGAAATGGTGCGGGAAGGAATTGCCGCGGTTGATAAAATCTACCTCCCGGATAATATTCGGGCCAGTGTTCTTTATGATTTACGCGACCAAAAAGGGGTCACGACGATGCGTGACTTCTGGAAGCAGTGGTCGATTAGCAACCATAACGATGAGTTTACGCCCGAAGAACGTGATTTAGAACGACAAGCACTGTTGTGGGCCTTCCGCGCGGAGCGGAATTATTTGAACATGGTTGCTCAGCGGGAAGGGCTACACCAGTATTTGTTTGAACTGTATAATGAGGTTCTCCTGTCAGAGTCGATTTTGATTGACCCCCAAAGTAGTTTGAATTAATTGCTAAAACTATTGACAGTGAATAGTCGAATAACGTATAATTCCATTTGTACGTTATTGCCCGCTGGTCAAATTGGTTAAGACGTCGCCCTCTCAAGGCGGAGTTACGGGTTCGATCCCCGTGCGGGTGATTTTTTTATTTTCTGCTGATTGTCAATGGTGTTAAAACGTTGATATATCAGCATTTTTATTTTTCTGAAATTCTATAAAAACGTATTTTTTAGCAAGTCCACGACAAACTCACGACAAAATTTTATTTCTTGCCGGCGTTGATAGGTCACCAATTAGGCGGTCTTTTTATTTTGTCTTGTGGGGATGTTGGCGACAAAAAAGCACCCGTAAGTTAATACAGGCGCTTATGGTAAAATAATATGGTCGTTCGTCCCTCTGTCGTAATTGAGAGGGGGTGGTAGCTATGAACCTATTAAACGACTTAATCTCGCTCGTTAGTTCGCTCATTGTAGTGTGGTTCAGTTGGTGGCTTAATAACCGGCACCATTAACGAGTAATCGAACGGCGATAAGCCCACAATAAAAGCCCTCAGCATTTTGGGACCTTGCTGGGGGCTTTTGTGTTGCGCTATGAACCTACATAACGACTTAATCTCTGTAAGTATTATAACACATAATTGTTGAATGCAATCAATTTAAGTCCAGCCATTCAGCGGGTGTTACTTCTATTGCCTGGTCTAATGCTTGCCGCTGCCATGAACTAAATTTATTTCTAGTCGCTATCCAACGGGTACCGTACTCATCTTCTAATTGGTCGTGGTAATGAGTTAACCGGCTTAATGTCTGGTCGATGTTCAGTTCTAAGCAGCAATGGTAGAACAGTAAATCACCGAATAGCTCGTACTGGTCACCGATGGACTTAATGGCAACAATAACCCTTAATCGCCTTTCAGCCTGTTCGCTATCGTTGTGGTACTTTAACCAAACTCGGTCAGTATCTTTGTAGCCTGTTCTGTGGGGTAGTCCATCCATTTGCAAAGCTCTGGGACCTAGTGCTAATTGGCTGCCAGTAGCATAATTCCGGTAATCCTGTAACCAGTGCTTCATTATCAAACGTTGCTTCCTATCCGGCAAATAATACACCTCCTAATTACTAGCTGTCACATGGTGGGGGTTCAATGCAATATTCTTAAAAGCGGTAGTGACCCGCTGGCTGCCATATCCGCCATAAAAACCATGGCACCGTTGCCAAACGAACCCTAGGGCTTGCATATTACGCTTGAACTGCCAGGAACTAAGCGGCGTTAGGTTATTTTCAATGCAATACTCTTTATAATTAGCATACACATTGGAACATGGAGCATAAAAGCGACGGTCTTTAACTACCCAATCAGAATAAACATAACTTAATACAGTTGCTTCGCCTTTATCCTTATTGCGAACCCGGTAATAGGTGTCTTTTGGTTGTTCTAGTCCCCATACGAAACTATCAAAATGGCTTACTACATAACCACGATAGAACCGGGCTAGTCTAGTCCTCTTCATTTTTGTTGTCCTCAAAAATATTAACAGCCTGTCGGGCCTCATTATTGTATTTTCCTTTCAAGCCATACTTATCAAATTGACTATTTAACACCTCGTTAGCAATATCATTAACATTAATTGCCTTGTGACTAATCCATTCGCCGTTCTGAGGCTTTTCATAAATAAATGGGCTAGTCTGATAAGTGTTTAAGATTGATAGTGATTGCTGAACTTCCTGCCAGTATTTAGAGTTCTTCCATTCTTCGCCAATATGGCGGCTTTCCACGTACCCTTTGGCATTAGCGTATAGTTTCGGGTCATCTTTAGCATAGCTCAACAATGAGTCGGCTTCGTACTTGGTTAATGGCTTGCGTCCTGGTTGGGCCAGCTCTTGAATAAACCGGCCTAAATCGGTTTTATTCATTGAATGCAATTTAGAATCCCAATCTTGACGGCGTAATAATTCAACCTCTGGACTTTCATAATCGGCCTTTTTATCCCGGTAGTAGTTAGAATAATCTCGCTGCCATTGTTTCAATTCCTTGATTTGATTGCTTACTCCGTCACGGAACTGAGCCATGATATATTTAGCAGACTTTGAAGAATCAGCCAGAATATTAGTCCTTGAATCCTGGGAATTTACTCGTGATTGGCAATATTTTCTTAGCTTGCCAATTTGTTTTAGTGCTTCATCATAATAAGGGGCATTGTATGGGGCACTATTCATAGCCTTATCTTGAAGCGCAGTTAAAGGGTCGTCTTTACTGTTTGTCTTTGCGTCAGACACTCCCGCTTTATTCCGTAACTTAGCTAAAATTTCATCTGCATTAATTCCATCAATTTTCATAGTTATATACTTCCTTTTCTTGAATTTGTTCGAGTTGATTGTTGTTAATCCTAAGTAGCAAACGTCATCACGGTTTATTAAAATCCCTCCTGCCCGTGATATAATATAGGTATCAACAGTTCATGAACGGCGGCTAATTAGAGCCGTCTTTTTTGTTTACTTCATCCCCCTAATAAAAATGTCAGGTTTTGACAAGTTCTAAATAACTATTAATGTTGTGATTTTTTGGAGTTTGAATAACGTCCAAAACGGGTATTAGCATTAATCAATCCCGTTATAAAGGCATTTTGGCTTTTAATAATTCAGCAAGATTACTGAAAAATATTGGAAACTATTCATCGTAAATCACCATTGCAGAATAGTATTCATCGTCCTCGGAAACTGATAGCTGGTACTTAATATCAACTACCGTCTTGCCTTTGATGAAGTCATTAATTTGCTGTTCTAGTTTTTCAGGAAATTCAGTAACAAATTTTCGCTCTCTTGAGCTGTAAAAATTATTTGCTTCAAAGAATTTAACTTTAGCCATTTTAATTACCTCCTAATGTAAATTGGACTATTCCAGTCCAGTGTTTCGCTACTGTTGCTTACCTTAGCGGCCAGGTGCTTTAATTCCTTAATGCGGCTATTGATGGCTGCTAGGTATTCCTTATTACTGCTGTACGGCACGCCGTCCAAATAGCGTTCTACGCCAGGTATATAACGGGTGTATGGTTGTCCGTATTCGTTCATTATCATGTTTAGTCACTCCTTTATGCTAACCCCCTGTGACAGCTCCTATTTAGTACGCCAATATCAACCCGGTTAGCTGTCACATGGTGGGATGTCTTGGGACAGTTTCGGACGACTAGGAACGGTTAAAAGTCCGTGCTTGAAATACTTGTCACTCAAGGGGTTAGAACCTATTAAGGACGGTTGGACACTTCTTTTCTTATAAAGAATATATATTTATATATGGTTCCTGTTCCTCTGTGTACTCTGAAAAAAGTGTTTGAGAGAAAAATATCCGTCCACCGTCCGGGAAGTCATTTAATCCCTTGTGGCTCTTGACGTTAAAGGGTGGACGATTAGCCGTTCTTTCCGTCCCAAATTTATTTGACTGTCCGTTTGTACCCTTTACGTTCTTTGCCAAATAATTTAGCATGGTTAGTTTTTTTCCAATTCTCATTATTTTCAAATACCATCGAAACCTTAGCAGTTAGCGGGTTTCGTCCACCCCGTGCAATTTCTCGGCCGTTCTGTTCAAACACGACTTCCAGTAACTCGGTATTGGTAAACTGTGGCAGCTTATGCAGCTGGTCGGGCGTAAGCAGAATGTAATCACTTGTCTTGTTCTCACCAGTGCCAGTTACAACTCGTTTACCATATTCACCGTGTTCCCTATATCGTTTCCAATACTGTTGCCGCTGGTAAATGCTGAAACTGTCCCAATCATCAGGGACCAGTAATTCGCTGTATTCCAGCATTAAATCGGCTTGCAGGTCGGCGGCCATTGCCTTAGATTGCTTATCGTGGGCCACTCGTTCCAGCTTGTCCGGTAACTTCAAGGCGTGCCCCTGTTCAAACAGCACTTTGGCTTCCGCTAGGATTTGCAAGATGTCAGCATTGTTATAGTCACCCGGTGCCGGCATAGGTTTCCTGGCCCTGCTTTTCTCGCAATGAATGGGGTAAAAGCGTCGGTTACCGGTTAAGTCGTGCAAGTATTCCGAACGGTTCACGGTCCCAATAAACATATTCTTGCGGGGATGATATTCACGAATCCGCCCATAGGGGGACCGGAAATTATCGCTTGTAGCCGAAATAAATGCTTTGGTTCTGTCTAAGCTGGTATTGGTCATGGCCTCCAGTTCGCCAATTTCCACCACCCAAGCACTGTGGATTTTAATAAGGTCGTCCTTATCAGCGCCCATTGTTCTTAAACTGTCCTCAAAGTAGGGCGGGGAACATAACAGGCTAACCAGCGTACTTTTTCCGATACCCTGCTTACCATCAAGAATCGGCATAATGTCACACTTAATTCCGGGTCGGTATACTCTGGCAACCAGGCCCACCAGCCATGTTTCAGTAACGGCCTTTACATATTCGTTATTATCGGCGCCTAAATAATCAATGAAAAAATTAGCTGCCCGTTGTTGTCCATCCCATTGCACTGTTTCGATACGTTGCTTAATGGGGTTAAACGGGTGCCCCTTAGCAGCTAACAGCAAGCCATCCGTTACCGCCTTATCAGTAGGTATCATCCGATAATAGCGCTCAATATCAGTTGCCAGGTTGGCTATTAGGTCATCATCAATCGAAACGAAACCCGCTTGGGTGCTTTTTCGATACTCTGCTTCTTCAGTGAAACTGTTGTATCTGAATAAGTCTTGGTAATGGGGGTCATGCTCAAAGATTAGCCGGACATTCTCCCGTGAATTGGGTTTGATAACTCCTTTATCAGTTTTTAGCATTCCTTGCTTTGCCGCTTTAATTGAACTCATGGTATTAGTCATCCCCAACAGGGTGCTATCAACAGCTTTTAGGATAGTCATCATCCGATAGTTGGAATTCTTTTCGTCTAATTGCCCGGCTAGTTTAGTAGCCTGTTCTCGTGCCTGCTTATTGGCTTCATCCCCGTATGCCTTGTTAATATCGGCGGTAATTTTGTTGGCTAACTCGTGGGCCGTGTCTTTCTTGACATATTGCAGCGCCAAAGAATTGATGGCGGCCCATTCGGCTTTTTCGGTGGTGCTCTGTTTATCTTTCTCTTCACTCATTCAATTAATACCCCCTCATATATCGCTCTAGCTGCTGGCGTTTGTGGTCGATGGCCTGTTGAATAGTCCGTTGGCCGTAAGTACCGCCGCCGTCCATCCGGTTCCACTTGGGCCGGTACAAATTAGTTTGCTTGAATACCTCATCAATTAGCCGGCTATCGTAATCACCAGTTACCTGGCGAACCCAATAGGCTAGCATATTGCAGCAAGCCATATCTTGGGCCGATGGGTCGTAATTGATTAGCTGGCCGTTCTCATCGGGGAATTGCTTCCCGGTGATGTTGGTACTCTCAACAGGCAAGTCAGCTGTCAGCCACCAATTAAACCGCTTGGCGTCCGTACTCTTCATGATGGAATCAATCACGGCCACCCCCGTATCACTTAACACCCCATGTGATAGCTCTGTGTTACTGAAATCACTGTTACCAGTCTGGCCCGGTGGTGCATACTCGCCAAACAATAATTGGTGCAGCTGCTGCCACATGGGTTGGCTGATGGTGCTGATTTTAAGTGGTAAGTCATCATCTAGGGCTTTACCTGTCAAGGCGACTAACCGGCCGTTGGTATATAGCTCTCGGCCGTGCTGCTTGGTACTGAACTGCTCTACGGTGTCATCAACCCTAAAAATGAAGTGCAATCCCAACCCCGACTGGCTGACCTCGCAATAAGTATCATCCAACAGGTCCAGCAGCTGGTTAATTAAGCTGTCCTGGTCCGGGCTGTAATCGTCGATTTCGTTGGGGATGTTATCCAGGTCGAGAAAACACCAGCCGCCGCCGACCATGAATCCGGGCCCACCATAGTTCATCACTTTGGCCCGCTCGGGATTAGCTTGGGCAAATGTATAAGTGTTTAGCGCCTGTTGGTAGGTTCCCCACGTACTCGGTCCCACACTTGACGCCAGGTCCCGACACTTGGGACTATTTAGGTTATGGGGGACTTTCTTGCGTTTGTGGGTGTCGTCGGGGTGCTGCGGGTCGTCATGATAGAACCAGGCGCACCAGCGGCGCTCTTGCTTCATTGCTTCCGGGAAGTCCATTACTCGGCCCCCTCTACATATTTTTGATAGGCGGCTTCCAGCTTGTCGGCTTGGTCCTTGGTTGTGGACCTTAGGCACCGTAACAGGGCTTTAATAGCCTGCTGGTTCCTGATTAGCCCATAAACTACCATCGAGCGTTTAGAATCATCGGGCCGCCGGTCATTGTCTAATGGGTCTAAAAGTGTAATAAGAATATCGTCCAGGCTATTTAATAATCCGGCCTGTGTCTTGTTGTCTACTTGAATATCGCTTAAATCAAAATCTAAATCGTTCTTCATTAGTTCTCACCGCCTTGGTCAACATCGATAAAGTTAGAATGGTCAATAATGCTTTTTAGTTGATTAGCAACTAGCTCAAATTCTGGGTCGTTAACTTTGCCGGAATTAGTAACTAGGTCATCGGTCAACTTGCCTTTAACGATGGTCAAAATTTTATTACCGTTGCTATCTTGTGAAGCGAAAATAGAGTAGTTATTATTCTTCATTCTTAAACACCAATCCTTTAATTTAATCGCTAGGCTTGGTAAAATATGGGTATAGCGTGAAATTCAAAAAGACTTCACTTGTCAGCGTATACCAAACACCACTCGCCAAAGTTTCGTTTGATATATGCTTTTTTTGTACCCTCATTTGTCTAGCCCTTTAGTTCTGTACTGCTGATTACTTGCGCCCGTTTAGTCATCATCTGAATTTGTGATGTTAGCGGGGCCAACGCTTGCTGCCGTTCTTGGTCGTTGGTAATGATAAAGTAGCCATTTCTAGGCTTCTGGTTCGTGGCCCCAATTGGTTGATGGTGGACCACAATCAAGCGGTAGATGATGGCCCGGACCTTGCGCCCATTCCAGCCGGTCAACTTGACTAACTCACGCAATGGGCGGGGATGGTTACCCCCATGTGGCAGCAGCTCCAACAATTGTTGTTCTTCCTGGTCTAATCTCATTTACATACCTCCAATAAATTCTGTGATGATGGAACATAGCAGGGCGGCTACTGGTACGAATGTCGCCAGGTACGCCCATCCCCGTTCGCTGGGGGCCGTGTTCCAATACGCTAAAATATGCTGGTCAATCGTTGCTAGTAGTTTCATAAGTTATGTCCTCCAGTCACTTCACGCCGGCAAGCTGTGACTTACTTTTCTAGTTGCTTCATAAACTCATCTAACGAACTGCGCTTGTATCGCTTTACTCCCTCAATTTTGATTACAGGAATGTGATATTCACGGTCCCATTTATTGAAAGTGCTTGGCGCAATATGAAGATATTTACAGGCTTCTTGCTGTGTTAAAAACGGCGGGAAGCTATTTTTATTGGTTACTTCCTTAACCGCTGAATCAATAGCAGCCGTTACCATGTTTAGGGTGGCTTCCTTGAGTTCCGGTGGCAGCTGTAAATCAATGTCCATGTAATTCACTCCCCCTTAAACTTGTTTAGCTGTCACATTGGTGTTTAACCAGTGCTCTAACCGCTGGTAAACAGAACTTTGCACCGCCATCGGCGTTGGGTCGTTGATTAGCTTACTCATAGTGGGCAATGAAACACCAATTTCACTTGCTAAGTCGTTCCGGGTTAAATGATTAATTCCTTTAACCGTTAACAACTGCCGCTGCTGTTGCGTGGTAAAAATTTCCATTGTTTTTAGCTCCTTTCTTCCATTTCGGAAATAAGTATATTCTTCCGAAATGGAAATATCAAGTGTTTTCTTCCAAAAAGGAAAAACATTAGTTATAATTAAGCTATTAAAGAGGTGTGAATAATGTCTATAGAAGAAAAAAAGCCCCACAATAGAATTGCAGAGCTTAGGAAAGAAAAGCACTTAACTATTCAACAGCTAGCCGATGAAATTGGAGTAGCTAACGGAACCATTAGTCGTTATGAAAAAGGTAGCAGAGAGCCCAAACTTGAAACATGGATAAAACTTGCTGACTTTTTTGATGTTCCAGTTCCTTACTTGCAGGGGTTAAATGATTATACTAAAGACGATAAAAAAAGAATTGATAAGTTACGTCCTCTACTGTATGACAAAAATAAAAAGCTCAATTGGGATATAGCAAGTAAAATTTTAAATATTAATGCTGCCCTTTCACTTGATGAATCTATAAAGGAAGGCTTAAAAGGAGCTAATCAAATTATTGATATTCTTTTTTCTCATATTCCAGAACAAGAAACTTTAGAGGAGTATAAGAATATAATATCTAATTCAAAATTACCGGATAGTGGTGATGAGTTACCCGAACCATTAAGTTCTTATATAACAATTCTTTCCTTAGTAAGTGAAATGTTTTTTGGAGCACAAAAAGGTGACGACGTTGCCAAAGAATGCATTCAAAAAATTGATAATCTATATTTTGAAAAATATGACCCTCATGTAGTACATGAAGCGCATAAAAGAATGAAAAAAGATGAGTATGATAATAAAAAATAGGTCAACATCCTATATTGTTTGGCTTGAAATAACGCCCTAACTAAAACTTAGCCCGTTTTGCTGATATAGCTAGTTAGATAGCTGAATATAGTTTCTAAATACCTGCGAAGTATATAGAACCAGTACCCTAAAACAGGGTACTGACCTGCGTACTTGATTTCAGTACGAAGCGCCCTAATCCTTGGTGGAGTAGCGAAATGCGACACCAGCCAAAACAGTACCTCAGGGGTAGCCAAATTAGACACCCCCTTACAACCTGTGATAGCTCTCTGTTGAGCTGTCACATGGTGTTATTCAAGCATACATAATCATGGGGTTGCTCCCTTATCGGCTATTACTTCCAGTCCAAAACGCCGGCAAGCTGTGCGACAGGAGGTAATACAATGAGTTATGCAAGAAAAGCTAATAAGGGTTACTACGGATATGCCAGTTACCAAGATAACGATGGCAATTGGCACCAGAAATCAGCAGGGTGTTTCAAGTTAAAGCGGGAAGCACTAGCGGCAGCCGATGAGTTGGAAACTAAATTGGGCCAAGTTAATCTTGACTTGAAAGACGTAACGCTAGCTGAATACTTCCAACACTGGTTCAAACTGTATAAAGCCAACAAGGCCCAAAGTGCTAGTGCTCGGAATCAGTATCGAATCATGTTAAAAATGATTAACGAGTATTGGAAAGATACCCGGCTGTGTGATATTAAACGGTCAGACTACCAAGCCTTTATTAACTGGTATGGTGCTGACCATGCTTATAAGTCAGTCAGCAAGTTAAATGGTGCCATTAGGACAGCGGTTAGTTATGCGATTGACGATGATGTCATCACTAAGGACTTTACCCATAACGTCACGGTGACTTATAACCGTGATAAAAAAGTTAAAGTCCAGTATTTAACTAATGATGAATTAGCTACGCTTAAAACGGCCGTGTTGGCTAAGCTGAACCGGTATAATACCAGCCGTTACATGATATTAACGGCGATTTACACGGGGATGAGAAAAAGTGAAGTCCAGGCGTTAACATGGAAAGATGTTGACTTCTTGCATTCCACCATCCGGGTGAATAAGTCCTGGGACGAAAAGAAAAAGGCTTTTAAGTCCACTAAAACGGAATCAAGCAACCGGACCATCAAGGTTAACCGGCAACTGCTGAATCATTTAGCAGACTTAAAAGCCAATAACAGCGTTATGGTGTTTCAGAATGTGCTAGGAACCATCCCCACCAGTAACGCCCTAAATAAATGTCTACGCTCTATTATGGTGTCATGTGGTATTGAAAAGCAAGGGTTTCATTTCCACTCACTGCGTCACGTCCATGTGGCCTACTTGTTAGGGCAGGGCGTGGATATTTACGCCATTAGCAAGCGTCTAGGCCACTCTAATATCACTGTGACACTTAACACGTATTCATATTTGATTGATGAGTACAAGGCAAAAAATGATACGTTAATAATTGATAAGCTGGCTCAGCTTTAAACGACAAACTCACGACAAAAACGGCGTTAAGCCTTGATATATCAAGGGGTTGTTGTCCCCGTGCGGGTGATTTTTTATAATCAGTATTTAAAGAAGGTTGATGTGCATTGATGTGTGCATCGGCCTTTTTTGTTATGTGCATTTTTTAGAACAGATGGTAAGACTATCCAGCAATTTTGTTTCCAGTGGCAGGCAGTATAACGATAGATACTAGAACTTATGTATGGTACTAAAAACAATTATTAGGTGTTCTATTGATTTAGTTGTAGTTGACCTCATCGAAAGTTAAAGATGATAGTAACATAGCAATTCCCGTTAGTTCTTCTGACCAGAGAGCCATTAAAAACATTAATAGTATTGGCGAATAATGTTGTACAGGTTGCATAGAGATAAAGTTAATAAAATTACAACAGTAATAAACATAGTTAATTGCGTCACAATGTTGACTTTAAAGGGTTGAAAGAAAAAAAAACGTTATATTATTATAAGTGTCAATTGATGTGAGCGCTTTCTGGAAGCGATGCAAACTGAAGCGAAGTTAGATTAGGAAGTGGTTATTCTTATGGCTGATAAAAAGAAAATGACGGTTGTTCAGCTAACTATTATCACTGCGGTTAACATGATGGGATCTGGAATTATTATGCTACCATCAAAACTAGCACAGGTTGGTACAATGTCCGTTATTTCTTGGTTAGTCACCCTAACAGGGGCGCTATGCTTAGCATATGTCTTTGCTCGTTGTGGAATGTTTACTAAAAATACTAAAGATGGAATGGGCGGATATGCTCAGTATGCCTTTGGTATGGATGGCAATATGATGGCTAATTATACTTATGCTTTTTCATTAGTAATTGCCAATACCGCAATTGCTGTTTCAACCGTTGGTTATGGTGAGATGGTGTTCGGTATTACTTTATCTCCGGTTAAAGTCGCTATCGCAACAATGATTGTTTTAGCTATTGCCACTGTTGCAAACTTCTGGGGTGCGCGAGTAACAGGCCAGTTAGGGTCACTCACGGTTTGGGGAGTTATTATCCCCGTGTTATTTTTATGTGTTGGTGGTTGGTTTTGGTTCCATGGTCATACCTATGTTAATTCGTGGAATCCGCACCATTACAGTTTCTTTAAAGGAGTTAGTGATTCAATTCCAATTACGCTCTGGGCTTTTCTAGGTTTGGAGTCGGCTTCTGCTAATTCTGATTCTGTTGAAAATCCTAAGAAAAATGTCCCAATTGCCGTGATTGGTGGGACGGTAATTGCAGGAATCATCTATATTGTTTCAACAAACATTGTACAAGGAATCGTCAAAAACGAAGCATTAGCAAATTCAAATGCACCATTTGGAACAGTTTTTACGCAGATGTTTAATCCTACTGTTGGTGCGATTGTTATGGCACTATTAACAATTTCTTGTTTTGGATCATTACTGGCTTGGCAGTTTACCGTGGCAGAAGTTTTCCGTTCATCAGCAATTGCTGGCTACTTCCCTAAGATTTTCCGTCAGCGAACGAAACATGATGCGCCAGTTGCGGGTATGATTATTATTTTGGTTGTTCAGCTATTACTCTCATTGATGACAATTAGTCCAGACCTTAATGCTCAATTTAATAACCTTGTCAACTTAGCTGTTGTTACGAATATGGTTCCATATATTCTTTCAATGGCTTCTGTAAAGACCCTGCAATTATCAGCTGGAATTTCTAGTGATAATAAAAACTACAAAATTACGAATGCTTTAGCTGTAATTGCCGGAGTTTATAGCCTCTATTCAATGTATGCTTGTGGAAACCTCTCGTTAGCATTAGGTGCATTAGTTGCATTTGCTGGCTGGACAATTTACGGATTCGTTGCCGATAAGTATAACGTTACTATCAATGAATAATTCTTAATTAGTTTTTTAGAAAGTGAAGTGTTAACTATGGCTAAACTGAAAATTGCAACAACGGATGATGCCAAACAATATTTTACGACGAATCGTGAATTGGTAGATGTTCATGATACCGATTTTGTTGATGTTTCCGCAGTAGTAATTGATGAAGACGATATTGATGTTTTAGAATCCGTTCGAAAGACTGAATTTGGCATACCGGTATTTATTGAAACTAAGAATCCAGATGCCGTTGATGCTAAGATTTTGTCGCAAATTTACCAATTAATTGATACTAATGATAAGTACGACCAGAATCTTGTTGACCGGTCAATAGATCACGCAGCTACAAAATACGAAAGTAAAATTTTGCCGCCATTCTTTAAGGAATTACAATCCTATGTAGAACGTGGGAATATTCAATTTGACTGCCCTGGACACCAGGGAGGCGCTTTCTTCCGCAAACATCCTGCGGGAAATGAGCTTTACAAATTTTATGGTGAAAATATTTTTCGGTCAGATATCTGTAACGCCGATGTTGACTTAGGAGATTTACTAATTCATGAAGGCCCGGCACTAGCTGCCGAAAAGCACGCTGCCAAGGTTTACAATGCCGACCGGACTTACTTTGTTTTGAATGGTTCATCGACTTCAAACAACATTGCTCTATCTGCCCCAGTTGCTCCAGGTGACCTAGTATTATTTGACCGTAATAATCATAAGTCAGTTTATAACCAGGCTTTAGTTATCTCTGGTGGTAAGCCTGTTTATATGCAGGATTCACGTGATCCTTATGGTTTCATCGGTGGTATTTATGACAGTGACTTTGATGAAGACTTCCTTCGGCAACAGGCTGCCAAAGTTGATCCGGAAAAGGCTAAACAAAAGCGACCATTCCGCCTTGCGGTTGTCCAATTAGGAACGTATGACGGGACAATTGCCAATGCACATCAAATAATTAAAAAGATCGGTCACCTCTGTGACTACATTCTTTTTGACTCCGCATGGGTTGGCTATGAGCAGTTTATTCCTTTCATGACTCAGTGTTCACCGCTAACTATGAAGTTAGGGCCGGAAGATCCGGGGATTTTAGTTGTTCAATCTGTTCACAAACAGCAAGCTGGTTTCTCGCAAACCTCGCAGATTCACAAGAAAGACTCACATATTAAAGGGCAGAAACGCTATATTACAGATGACCAATTCAATAACGCATACCTGAAATATTCTTCTACCTCACCATTCTACCCAATGTTTGCGGCACTTGATGTCAATGCACAAATTGAAGGTAGCACAGCTGGTAAAAAGATGTGGCATGATTGCATGGTAACCTCTGTCAATGCTCGTAAGAAGTTATTAAAACATGCTAAGTATATTCGGCCGTTTGTTCCCGACACAATTGACGGAAGAAAATGGGAAGATATTGATACGGAAGAACTAGTTAGTGATCGAAAGTATTGGGTTTACGATCCCGATGCTAAGTGGCATGGCTTCGCTGGTTACGGCAAGGATCAGTATTTCGTTGATCCAAATAAGTTCTTGTTAACAACCTCTGGTATCAATGCCGAAACAGGAGAGTATACGGACTTCGGTATCCCTGCAGTAATTCTTGCAAATTACTTACGTGAGCATGGAATTATTCCAGAAAAGAATGATTTGAATTCAATCCTCTTCTTAATGACACCTGCGGAGGATGACAATAAAATGAATAATTTGGTTGCTCAAATCTTAAACTTCGAACGACTGATTGATGAAGATGCTCCGCTGTCAGAAGTGCTGCCACGGCTGTATAAGCAAAACGAAGGCCGCTATAGTGGTTATACTATTCGCCAACTTTGCCAAGAGTTACACGATTTCTATAAGGAAAACAACACAAAGGAATATCAAAAGCGCTTATTCTTGCGGAAGTATTTCCCAGAGCAGACTATGAGCGCAATCGATGCTGATACAGAAATGCTTCATAACAATGTCCAATTGATTAAACTTGAAGATGTTGTAGGTCACACCGCAGTTGAAGGAGCGCTCCCATATCCACCTGGTATTTTCTGTGTTGTCCCTGGTGAAAAATGGTCCGAGACAGCTCAAAAGTATTTCATGATTTTGCTGAAGGGAATCAATGCCTTTCCAGGATTTGCTCCTGAAATTCAAGGGGTTTACTTTAAGAAAGAGAATGGTAAAACCGTTGCTTATTGTGAAGTACTTGACGATAAGACGGAAGCTAAATATAGCAATAAATAGGGATAAGCAGAGCGGACACTTGAAAGAAAGTGAAATAAATTTGAATAATTAAACCGTTAAGGTATGGTTTTTGCATTTTGCTGGGGCCATACCTTTTTTAGGTCTTGAAATTTTAAAACTATCTCAATGTCAATTTCTAGGTTTGATTAATGATATACCGTATTGGACATTAAGGCTCTTCGTCAAGAAGTACTGATGAGAAAATAGAATAAGTTTTGTTAAGCAGCTCGTGCCTGAACCTTGGCACGGGCTGCTTGTGTATTCTTCCAGTTAATGGCGATATAAGTGTTAGGAAGCGCAAGCAATATCCGGATTC